>Ga0316207_10004856_pt1 | contig 11415 bp, 9 predicted proteins | sample 6weekpyrite_MG_FD_204943 | JGI IMG/M metagenome (GOLD analysis project Ga0316207, IMG submission 204943) | Microbial mat bacterial communities from mineral coupon in-situ incubated in ocean water Damariscotta River, Maine, United States -... | ecosystem: Environmental > Aquatic > Marine >...
TTATCAGGAATTAAGGTTATATCCGCATATGTTTAAAAGTGTTTTAGTGATTATTCTGGTTATTGGTGTTCTCTGGCTAAGCCGAGTGTTTATGCAACGGCTAAAACAGCCACCTGGCAATAACTCCACCAAAGGCAAGGATACGGTGAAGTGCCTGCAATGTAATACCTATATACCCCGTGAAGACGCTATTATGAAAGATGGACAGGCATTTTGCAGCCAGCAGCATTTAGACGACTGGAACCACTCCGCTTGAATCAATTAATAGAAGCCTCCAACCATAACCTTTTATCCAGCCATGATGAGTTGCTGACCTGGCGCCCCCTGCGCCATTTAAACTACTACCGGTTTGTATTATCAATCGCATTTCTGGTGATATTTTATAAAGGCAGCTGGATGAGCTTTCTGGGTAGCCTGAACCCACAGGCATTTCTGGTAACGACCATCGCAATGTTAATCGCCAGCATTAGCTTCATAATCATGGGACTTAAGCAAAAACCGGGCTTTGAAACCCAGGTTATTATTTCTAATTCGGCGGATATACTATTAATAACCTTACTCGCCCATTATAGCGGTGGCTTAAGCAGCTCACTAGGGATTTTGCTGATTATTAATATTGCGGCTACCGGCTCATTTTTAAAAGATAAATACTCATTCCTGTTTGCGGCACTTGCTTCAATCACCATTCTCAGTGAACAGATTTATAGCTCACTCCAGCATCTGGACTTTGAACCTGAATATACCCGCGCGGGTATTCTTGGCCTGGTTTTCTTTGTTAGTAGCTTTCTCGCTTCCATTTTATCAAAGCGTGTTCGCGTCTCAGAACAGCTCGCCCAGGCACGTGAAGCCGATATTATTAACCTGGAAATTCTCAATGAAGATATTATCCAGAACATGCGTACTGGCATTATCGTGGTGGATAATGAAGGTCGAATTCGCATGGCTAACAGTTCAGCTGAGTCCCTGCTTGGGCATATTTCCCTTGAGCTGCAACCGCCCTTAAAGCAAATACTCCCAGCCCTTGATGAGCGCTACCATGAATGGCTAGAGCAACCCCAGATGCACCATAAGCCCATTCGTCAGGAGCATGGCTTACCGGATATTCAGCCTGGATTTAGAAAACTGAATAACACCACAGATAAATCGGGCAATACCCTGGTATTTTTAGAAGATGCCACCCAGCTGAACCAGAGGTTCCAGCAGATCAAGCTGGCTTCACTGGGGCGACTCACCGCCAGTATTGCCCATGAAATACGCAACCCCCTAAGCGCCATTAACCACGCAGCACAACTGCTTGAGGAATCAGAGCTCGATGATGCGGATAAAAAACTGACCAGTATTATCCTTACCCAGGTACAGCGGCTTGATAAAGTGGTTGAAAATGTACTTTCATTGTCCAGACAGGAAAAAGGTCATGCGGATACTATTATATTAAGTGAGTGGCTCGAACAGTTTCGGGAAGAATTTATTCAGGCTAACAAGCTCGACAGGTCTCAAATCTCTATTAATATGACTGACGGTGAGAAGCGTGTTTTATTTGATTCGAGCCAGTTGAACCAGGTGATGTGTAATTTATGCGCAAATGCCATCAGCCATAGTAAACGCCCTTTAAATGAAGTTAATATCCAGGTATTTTCTGGTCATGATGATACATACGACCAGACATACCTGGATGTTATCGACAATGGACCAGGCATTCCTAAAGAAACCGTGCAGCAAATATTTGATCCTTTCTACACCACAAACTCCCAGGGAACAGGTTTAGGCCTCTATATAACCAAAGAAATTATTGAATCAAATCGCGGACGGATTCGCTATATTCAAAAAGCGAACACGGGCAGCTGTTTCCGTGTGCACTTTTTATCTGCCAATTGAAGCAGGGTTCTCACAATTAAATTTAACTTTTTCAAGGTAGTCGCATATAGTAAGCAGCGGATTCACATTCACTGTCATACTAAACTCATAAACCATGGATAATAGCCAGATCAATACCGCACTTATTGTAGATGATGAGCCCGACATCTGTCAGCTTGCTGAAATCACTTTAAATAGAATGGGCCTGGAAACGCAGTCGGCCAACTCCGTGACAGAAGCCAAAGAGCTGTTATCCAGGCAATCATTTGATTTGTGCCTGACCGATATGAACTTGCCAGATGGAAACGGCATAGAGCTGGTTGAATACATCCAGGTGAATCACCCAGAAATCCCTGTCGCGGTTATTACGGCCTACGGAAACATGCAGTCTGCCATTAAAGCATTAAAAGCCGGCGCATTTGATTTTGTCTCCAAGCCCATAGACCTTCAAATTCTTCGTGGTCTGGTGGAGTCCGCCATAAAGTTACCTAAAACTGCAACTGACACCCCCAAAAATAAACCCGGAAAATATAATTTATTAGGCGAGTCCCAGGCCATACAAAACCTGCGCAAAAACATCACCAAACTCGCCCGCAGCCAGGCACCGGTATTTATTCATGGAGAATCCGGTTGCGGTAAAGAACTCGCTGCACAACTTATTCACCAGCAAAGCGCCCGAAATGAGCAGGCGTTTGTGCCAGTAAACTGCGGTGCAATCCCTTCAGAACTCATGGAAAGCGAATTTTTTGGGCACAAGAAAGGCAGCTTCACCGGGGCTGTAAATGACAAAAGCGGTTTATTCCAGGCGGCTGATGGCGGTACATTATTTCTGGATGAGGTTGCAGACCTGCCGCTACAAATGCAGGTTAAACTGCTAAGGGCGATTCAGGAAAAAGCCATCAGGCCCGTCGGCGGTCACAGCGAAGATAATGTTGATGTCAGGATACTTAGCGCCAGTCATAAAAATTTAATTGATCTTGTCAAGCAAGGCTTATTTCGCGAGGATCTTTATTACCGGATTAATGTTATTCAACTGGATGTCCCCAGTTTACGCAGCCGACCCGATGATATACCCGAACTTGCAGCATTTTTGCTGTCTCGCTTAGCCAGTAAAACCGAACAGACATCTATTCCCAGTTTCACAACTGAGGCAATGAAGGCCTTAGAGTCGTACCACTTCCCCGGAAATGTACGTGAACTGGAAAATATTCTTGAAAGAGCAATGGCACTCGCTGAAGACAATCTAATTAGTTTAAGCGACCTGCAATTATCGAGATTAACCGAAGTATCTTCCAATGCAACACCCTCATCACCTGAACCTGAGCATCCCGCAGGCCTGAGCCTCGCAGAGCAGGAAAAAGAAAATATCATAAAAGCACTTGAACAAACTCGCTGGAATAAAACCGCCGCAGCAAAGTTATTAGGCCTTACCCTGAGACAGCTCAGGTATCGCCTGGAAAAGCTTAAGCTTGGATGATAAAGACTAAATCCAGGTGTCAACTAATAACAAAAATGTCACTTTTTGACAAAAACGACCTGTTTATTGTCACATTTGTCAGCCCCACGAACGTGTTATATATTACCTATCTATTTGTTTTTATTGATAATATAAAAACAGACAATAGTTGGCACAGCGCCTGCAATATATTTATCAACCTCAGGCATTTGAGGACGAAATTCCAAAGCAGACTAATTCGCTATAGTTCGCTCTATTTTAAAAACACACTGGAGAAACACCATGAACAAAGCTCAATCAGGTTTTACTTTGATCGAACTTATGATCGTTGTTGCCATTATCGGTATTCTGGCTTCAATCGCTCTACCTGCTTACCAGGATTACACAATCCGTGCACGTGTAACTGAAGGTTTATCACTGGCTTCTGGTCTGAAAACAACCATTGCAGAAAATGCGGCTAACGTTAATGCAGTCGCTCCTGCTGCAACACTTTGTAATGGTACTAACCTGAACAGAGCCGGCGCAGTTGCTACTATCGCCTGTGCATCTGGGACTATCACTGTAACTATGGATGCCACTGCAGCCAACACTGTGATCACCCTGATACCTACACTTGCTCTCAATACACCCGTTGACTGGAACTGCCAAACATCGACATCATTAACTTATGTTCCTGCAGAGTGTCGTACGGCTGCTGGGCCATAGTACCAGCTAGTTATAACGACTACTTAAAAGAAAAAGGCCCTGATAGCTATTGGGCCTTTTTTTTTCCCAGATTTTTAGCACACCATAGGCAGACAACGCTCTCTAATGATTGTGCTATTTTTGTAAGGAAGCTCTAATATTAACCTCTACTGGAGAAACACCATGCAAAAAAACCAATCAGGTTTTACACTGATCGAACTAATGATTGTCGTTGCTATTATCGGTATTCTGGCTTCAATCGCGCTACCCGCATATCAGGATTACACTATACGCTCACGGGTTACAGAAGGCCTGTCACTGGCCTCTGGCATTAAAACAACGGTCGCTGAGAATGTCGCAAACGTTAATGCAACAGCACCAGCTGCTACATTATGTGCAGGCACCAACTTAGCCACTGCTGGTGCCGTTGCGGGTATTACATGCGTCTCTGGTGCAATCACCGTGACTATGGATGCTACTGCTGCCAACAGTGTAATCACGTTAACACCTGGGCTTGTTGCCAATGCCCCTGTTGACTGGAACTGCACTACATCAACATCATTAACTTATGTTCCAGCTGAATGTCGTACAGCTGCCGGACCTTAATACACAAATAATTTTCTCTTAAGGCTCTGATTTAGCAGAGCCTTAATTTCTTCCAGGCAATGCTAATGGTTATTAATCTACTGTAGAGGGAGCAAGTAATCCATACTTTTTAAGAAAGTCCTGGCGTATTCCCTCAATATTATTCATATCTTCAAGATATCGAGGCTTAACTTCATCATGGAATGATTTGGGAGCTAACTCCATAAAATTCGCCACTTCATCATAGACATATTCTCTCTCAGGATCACTGTACAAAACCCGTATATAATAACCCAGCCTTTCATAACCACTACTTTTAATACGAATTATTGGAAGCCAGACAGGGTCTAATGGACCGTCATCTTCAGCAGAAAGCATGCTATCTAGCAACAAAAAAGCCTCTCTACGTTTACCACTTATCACCAGTTTATCGTGCTCAACTAGCACATCATGCACTAACGCATCATCTGACCCCGTTACAAACCAGAAAACAAAATAAGCACTCATAGATATTGAGAATAAAAACAGGATCAGGCCAGCACAAGGAGCGTGAAGTTTCATATAATTTAACCACTTCGTAGTATATTTATTAGCTCAGCTTTCGCTATAGAGCGGGTAAAAAGTCTGCATCGATTATATGATTCTTTGATCTGTCATCCAGGCGAATATCGGCCTGGTTAATACCTTTTATTCTTTGACCGTCTATTGTCCCCCCAATACTATAGCGTGGGTTTTTTACATATAAATCGATTGCATATTGTTCTATATTCTTAAATTCTATATCCTTCAAACTTGCCTTTGATTTATCTTTAACCGCCACCCCAATGAGACATTGATAAAGCCTGGAGCCTTTTACTGATACCTCACTTTCTTCACCAACAGAAATACATTTATCACCAGCCCCTTCTATAAACACATCTTCTACCAATATATTGGAGGTCATTAAGTCTAGCGCATCATTACCAATATTTGTAAACCTGGAACTAAAAACTCTTACTTCAGCTATATCCATATCAAGTGCATCAAACGCAGTGTTCTTGAAAGTACAATATCCTATTTCTCCCTTACTATACGCAATATGTAATGCATCATCCCCTATACTATTACCCTCTATTGTACAATTTTGTAAACTAAAGAGTTCAACATCATGCACATTAAATTGTCCAGGGTAGTCGATTAATCGATAACTCGCTATCGACCCCCCACTAACTTCAAAGTATTTAAAACGACTACTAGATGCATGCTTTCCTTGAACTACTACAGCCCCCCATGGCTTTTCTTTATTTAGGCGCGTAAAACTAATAGGGGATGCTTTAGTTCCTTCCGCATTCACCCTTCCAAAGAAAAACAGTGATTTATTTTCAGCTATTTTAAAAACAGTACCCGGCATGATTTTAACTGTCTGGTGCATAGAATAAACTTTATCTTCCAGTACATTTACCACACCAGACAAGATTACTGTTTCTTCCTTACTATTTATACGAGATGACCACAGTTCCCATGGATGTAAAGATGCTGTTTCCTTATCACTTGGAAGCTCAGACACATGATCGACTTTAACTTGTTTGCCGGTAATTGCATTCGATGCATCCAGCCCCTCGACAACCTTCAGAGAAGATAACCCAACTCCCTTAATTAAGTACTGATAATGTAAAGGAGACCATAGCAACTTTTCCTTGCCATAAGATAGCAGGGAACGAGTATCTACTTTATTAAATATATTGCCCTTACTAACTAATCTTCCCGGATAAAGAACATCAGTCTCACCAACAGTACTATGCTTTAAATTAGCCTGGTACTTTTTGAATATCCTGACTTTATCTTTATATTTATCTGGAACGACGCTCCAGGGATTTAATCGTATAGCAGTATTACCAGTAACAGCCACATTCAATAACACACTATCCTGACCAGCTTTATGAATACTGTAACTTGACTGACTTACATCAAATAGCCTGTACAAATAATCATGCCTGTCTTGATAAACCTGCTTTAGCTCATGAATTGATTTGTTATAATCATCCATAAAAAAAGGTATAACTTTATCTTGTTCAAAGCGACCATAACGGCTATCCGAAGCCTGACGGTAGGGATCTGCCTCTAATTCAGGTTTCACTATTTCGTTAGCCTCATCAATTTTTGAAACCACATACTCTTTTGAAAACCTTCCCAATAAGCCATAGGTCACTAGATCACGTTCATGCTCTAGGACAGGGTTTAACTTTATTTGTCTTAGTAAAGGATAGAGAACAATATCCTTTATATAATATGCACTGGTCCAGTATCGAATATCCCATTCAATTGGTTCAAACTTCCCTTTATAGGGGTCAAAATAAAGTTTATGGTTATGAAAGAAATCATGATGATTGGTACCTAAAAGCGTATCTATACCCCAATACAGGTAATACTTTTCTATATCAAAGTATGTAATAAACTGATCCATAAATTTTTCAGCAGACTTTTCATTGACGATCTCTATAAACTTACGAATATCTCTGCGATCATTTTTCTTTTCCGCATTCCTTGACGCTCCTTTAGACCACAACCTCTCATCTTTCCATATCAAAGGAAGGTTATCTCGATCTTTAAAAACCGTCTCAAATGTATTTATATCCGCTCCAAATGGGTTTGAAACATATTTTGTATCTCCAGAATAAATGCTTCCTGGCATCCTACGTTGTTTCCGCAAAAACGATTCATCTACCCTGCTTAGAAAAAAATGTAGTCCGTTATTTTCGTTATTTACATAAACTCGAGCCGGATAATAATCTGGTGTCAGTAAACCAACAGATCTGGCCATATCGTAACTAACCAGGTCTGTTACAGTGTGTATTGTTGAAGGGTTCACCAGATTGAACTGCCTTTCCCCTTTATAAGTTGTATAGGGGGGCAACTTAACTCTAAAAGATTTCTTTTTATACAACCAATGTAATGGCAAACCACCTCGATAGCGGAATTCCATTTCGCTCGACATATCAGCATCATCAATCTGAACATGTCCTGCTATAAAACGTGTTTTAGCACTAGATGGTAAATCAGAGCCTAGTGACTCCAGATCATGTTCATCAGAGAAAATACTAAAAGAGGGTAAATCAGTTTCATCAGGCAGTTGTTTTACAGTCAAACCCAAGTAAACTCTTTGTATATATTCTTTAGAAAAAAAATGCAGTGTATTTTCATTCAATGGTAAGCCTGGTTCTACTATGTTTCGGTACTCCATATAGTATCGAAAACCACCAAACAGCACATTAGCAACTGCTCCTATCATTAGAAATGAAAAAAGATAGACCCACCATGAACAAAAAATACTTTTATTTTTCATCAGACTCAGCATCGCCATGCACAATTTTTCTATAACTACTTTTAGGTGAATACCTTCCTAACAACAAATACAAAAGTAAAAAACCTATAAAAACTAAAACTAATACCTGCCCTATAACATACAATAAAGGGTAACTCTGGAACAATACACGAACAGGCAATATATCATTAGCAATATTATGGTAATCTCTATACCCAAACCAGGAAACAGATTGCACCCCTGAAAACTGAAGCCTAAACTCATTCTCCATATTACACATAATATTATTTAACTTGAGCTCCTCATCTTCAAAAAGACTCGCAGCTTCTCCATTATAGATTTCAAATTTCATAAGTAATGAAGTATTTTTCAACCCGTAATTGGATATATGGAATTTATCTAGAGTAATTGCCGCAACTGGTTCTCCCAGCCGCGTCAGTAAAAAAATAAGTTCATTGTGTTTAACTTCTAGTTTTTCAGTAATTAACTCCGGTGAAAAGCCTTTTATAAAATCAAGCTTGTTTATCAATTGTAAACGTTCTTTTCTTCTCACTTGTCCAAAAAGCGGGTGCTTATCTAGAGGCGTTAACTTTTTATTGTATCGTCTTACTTCAAACATTACATTTTTTACTATTTCACCCTCCAGCTCCCTGTAAAATACTGATTCACGCTCAGTTTTATAAACAGGTAAACTACTGATCTCTGATGACATCAGTTCTTTATTATTTTTCAACACACTATATTCTTCACTGTCAAAGTATTTTTCTATTCTTTCTATAGAACCTACCTCACTCAAAAAGGGTGACATACTATCAGCGCGCTTATCAAACATATTTCTAAAGAACAGAGATACCGATACAATATTTTCCCTTTCCACAAGAAAATAGCTGCTAGAAAAACGCCCCCCCTGGCAATTTATAGTTCCTGAACTATCAGAATACGCATCGCCAATACAAAAAATCAATGCCACCATAACAACTAATCGCGACATAAACACTTTGACAAAGCATTTTTCACTTAACATTAGACTGAAGACATATCCTGGTCGTATGCAACCATAGTAACCCGTGAAACTCCTTCACCCTGTAGATTATTTAAAAAATCTGTATCCTGACCTGATACTCGCAACTCCATTGTAATTTCAACTCCCGAGTCCGATACAGACTTTGACTTAATTGACATCCTGTCTGATTTCTCTTTAATTTTTTCAATTACTTCTTCCTCAAGGCTTGAATCTGTTAGTTGCACAACCACTAAAAACGTATCCAACATACCTTTACTCTGTCTTGTTAGCAATAACAAGAATACAGCAATCATAATTGAACCAACGATTGAAATATTAAAGTACCCCACACCGTTAGCTATACCTGTTGATATTGCCCAGAATAAAAAAATCAAATCCATGCTATCTTTAACTGGCGTTCTAAACCTGACAATTGAAAGCGCACCAACCATCCCTAGTGATAGAATCAAATTACCACTGATAGTCATAATCACCAGCGAAGTCACAATACTGGCGAGCACTAAGGAAATATTGAAACTACGTTGATATAAAACACCTTGATATGTTTTTTTATACATAAAATAGATAAACATTCCAACAAGAAATGATATCGAGACATTTAGCAAAATATTCAACGTTGTTATTCTATCTGTACCACCCATAGACATAGCAATGAAACTTTTTTGCAGTACATCCGCAAATGTAATTTGATCCACGATTAATTATCCTCCCACTTTTGAACTTTATGAAATCGTCTAGCGAGCGTATATTTACTAATCGCCATTCTTTCTGCACTTACACCTGCCAAAATTTTTTTCAGATAGGCAGGTAAAAACTCATTATATTTTACTTCTAATATCTGTTTACCCTCTAAAATTACCGGCATTGAGTCCTGCACATCTGAAAACAGGTCAAGGTGATTAATATTTGAACGAAGATTTTTATCAAAAGTAATTCGAATATTAGATACAGGCATAGTAAACGCTACTCTTTGATACTCAACAATAACTTTTGGCTTATAAAATCTTGATAGAAATGTTGTATAGATACTATCTAAGACTGGGTTTTTATAGTTTAACAGGAGAGCATAATTGCCGGCACAAATCTCTTCAGCATCACTCTTATTGACTATTACCGAGTCTTTTCTAACTAGCTGCCCTTTTTTATGTTTAATTTCAAACTTCACCGTACTATTTTCGAGGCCACCATATGTACGTAAGCGTATCTTTTTTCGATCCAGAAACCCCGACTGCTTTTCAAATAAACACTCATCATCTGCTGAATCAAAGTAAAGGCTTCTCACCTTGTAGCCAGACTGATTAACACTATTATCATCCATACTCATCAAATGGGATAATTTGATCTGTAAACCTTCCATCTGAATGTCATTTAGATAATATTTCAATTCATGACGCTTAAAATGCATTAATTGTTGTTCCCAAACTGAATTATAACCACATTAAAAAAAACTTATATACAAGCCCATTGTTTTTATAACTCCCTTATATTAACAATCAATTTGAACTGCCTGTCTGTAGAACACGGTAATTAAATTTCGCTTCACATATATCAGGCCCTGGTTCCCGGTAACCTATTAAGCCTATGACCCTGTAATATTTAACTACCTTTCAGGGCTCAGCTGAATTTTACATTTTAAACGGCACAATAAAAGCTCATTTTAGTATATAAATAGCTCATCGACCTCTATCAAGGACTTTTAAGTACCAAAACCAGCTATTCCAAGCTCCTTAATCGCTATATATTGCGGGTTTATACCGCTAATTTCACATATTTTAGAATTTGATGGATGTTATTTACATTAGATATGTCTCTTTTCTGAGCTTCTGCTAGAATAAGTTATTATTAAACTTTACAATAACTTACCTTCAGAAGCTAAAATATGAAACTGGGTAGTTTACTCAACAAACTTGTACTTGACGGGCATATCAATCAGGAAAAAGCAGCCGCTGCTCAGGCTGATTCAATCAAGAAAAAGCAATCTATCAGTCTATATCTGGTTGAGAACAAGCTAGTCTCTGCTAAAACCATTGCTTTTACCGGCTCTAAGGAGTTTGGTTTACCTGTTTATGACCTTGACGCCATAGACCCGGAAAGTATCCCTAAAAACCTTGTTGACGATAAACTCATCAAAAAGCACCATGCCCTGCCCCTATATAAGCGAGGCAACCGTCTCTATATCGCTATATCTGAACCCACTAACTTAACAGCAACTGATGAAATCAAGTTCCAGACAGGTATAAACACAGAAGCCATACTTGTTGAAGTAGATAAATTAAACAGGGCAATTGAACAGCTATTAAATGCTTCAGAAGACAATAGCATGTCCGATTTAATGGATGATGACCTTGATGAACTTGATTTTGAAGACACAGAAGGCGAAGCTCAGGATGACGGAAGCGAAGCCACTTCTGGCGCAGATGACACTCCAGTCGTACGTTTTGTTAACAAGGTACTTCTAGATGCTATTAAAAAAGGCGCTTCAGATATCCACTTTGAACCCTATGAAAAGCG
>Ga0316207_10004857_pt1 | contig 11411 bp, 12 predicted proteins | sample 6weekpyrite_MG_FD_204943 | JGI IMG/M metagenome (GOLD analysis project Ga0316207, IMG submission 204943) | Microbial mat bacterial communities from mineral coupon in-situ incubated in ocean water Damariscotta River, Maine, United States -... | ecosystem: Environmental > Aquatic > Marine >...
GGCCTTTCTGGCTATCAATCAGGTTGAACTCAACCTTTTGACCATCTTTCAATGTTTTGAAGCCGTCGCCTCTAATTGCTCTGAAATGAACAAATACATCGTCTCCAGTGTCACGCTCGATAAAGCCGTATCCCTTTGAATTGTTAAACCACTTAACGGTTCCTATTTCACGATCAGACATTTACATATACCTTTATTTATCATTTATACTTGATGGCTTATCCGTAAGCCTACCAAAGTCACAACGTTATGAGGCGATGGCAACATCCTCTGCCTGTAGCCCCTTATCACCCTCGGTGATGTTGAACTCAACTCGCTGCCCTTCAAACAAGGTTCTATGACCCTGGCCTCGTATTGAGCGGAAGTGGACAAAGACGTCATCGCCGTTATCACGAGTAATGAAGCCAAATCCCTTGCTCGTATTAAACCACTTTACGGTTCCTGATTCACGAGATTTGTCCGAATTTGTGGTTTTTTCTTGATTATTTTGTGTTTTTGGGGTAGCGGTATTAGGGTTTGCTAATGCAGATACTATGCTTGAAGCGAAAATTAGTGCAGCTAGTATAATTATGCCGTTAGTTGTAGATATATTTTCAGCAGTTATTAGTTGTGTGGCGATAGCCGTAGAAATTGTAGATATAACAATCGTAATAGCAATAAGACGAATCATATAAGGTTTCCTAAAAAAGATAAAAAAGTCACAGCTAATGGTTTGCTGTGAACCAATAACTCGTGGCTGGTTGCCAGCCATAAGTTATTGGTCTTGTTTATTATAATATTGTTTTTAACTTGGCTACTAGTAGTAACTCCAGGGCTTATTTATTACCTATCATTCTGAGCGTTAGCAAATTTTGCCATTAGCTCTTCAACCGAGGTTTCTGAGGGTAGTTGTAAATGAAATTTCTGAGCTTTAAGGTTCTCAATTATTTTTTGCGGATCTTCCTTTGCAAGCTTTGAGTCTTCTTTTATCTCCAGCATCATCGCAAAGCTTAATGTGCCCAGCTTCTTTTTAATGCTGTCGTCAATACAATCAAAGTCATTTTCTTCAGCAAGGTAAATGTACATATCAGGTTTAGCTGAACAGCGATAAATATAGCAGGTTGTTGTCATTACAGTGTCTCCATTACTTTGCCTGCGGCTTCAATGGTCGCCTGTATGTCTTCATCGCTATGCATTGCGCTTACAAAACCTGCTTCATATGCAGAAGGAGCCAGGTATACGCCTTGCTCAAGCATGCCGTGATAGAATTTCTGGAAGCGTTCAATGTTGCACTGTGTTGCTTGTTCAAAGTTAGTCACTGTGTCTGCATCAGTGAAAAATAAACCAAACATGCCACCAACAATATTTTTTGTCATGGCGATATTGTTGTCAGCTGCTTTCTGTAAGATACCATCAACAAGGGTGGTCACTTTCTGGTTCAGATTCTCGAAAAAGTTATCGGCTGAGATTAGCTCTAGTGTTTTTAAGCCAGCTGCCATCGCTACGGGATTGCCCGATAAGGTGCCTGCTTGATAAACAGGTCCGGTAGGAGCAATAAATTCCATAATATCTTTGCGGCCACCGAAAGCGCCTACAGGCATACCGCCGCCAATGACTTTGCCAAGTGTTGTTAGGTCAGGCTTAACATTGTAAACAGATTGAGCTCCACCTAAAGCTGTGCGGAAACCCGTCATTACTTCATCAAAAATAAGTACGGCACCGTACTCTGTGCAAATTTCTCGCAGGCCTTCAAGGAAACCGTCAACAGGAGGAATACAGTTCATGTTCCCTGCTACGGGCTCCACAATAATGCAGGCAATTTTGTCCCCGGATGATTTGAAGGTTTCGCGTACCTGATTCAGATCGTTATAGGAAAGTGTCAGTGTATGCTCGGCAAGGCTTGAAGGAACGCCCGGTGAACTTGGAACGCCCAGTGTTAATGCGCCCGAACCAGCTTTTACAAGTAACGAGTCGGAATGGCCGTGGTAGCAGCCTTCAAACTTAACAATTGTGTCGCGTCCCGTAAAACCTCGCGCCAGGCGAATTGCACTCATGGTGGCTTCTGTACCAGAGCTAACCATGCGTACTGATTCAATAGAAGGCATGATCTCGCAGATACGCTCAGCCATTTGAGTTTCTATCGCTGTTGGAGCGCCAAAACTTAAGCCTTTTTCCGCGGTGTCTTTTACTGCCTTGATTACATCCGGGTGAGCATGGCCTAAAACCATAGGGCCCCATGAGCCCACATAGTCGATGTAACGTTTATCATCGGTATCCCAGATATAAGCGCCATTTGCTCGATCTATGAAAATGGGATCACCACCCACACCTTTAAAGGCTCTAACGGGTGAGTTAACACCGCCAGGGATTACAGCCTGTGCTTGATGAAAGAGTTCGGCCTGAGAGCTTTTCTGAGACATATTGGTTCCTGATAAACGCAGATTCATACGTGGTTTTATAAATGGGCGGCTATTTTACATCAAAAATTGCTTGTATATTAGTTTCTCAATTAAAAACATCGTCCAGCTGTCGAATAGAGTGCTTTATACTGACCGGGGCGAATAAGAGCTTGAGAGGGATCTAAATGACAAAGCAGAAAGTTCGATGTGAGTGGGTGGCTGATAATGAACTATACCAGGCATATCATGATTCAGAGTGGGGAAGGCCCAGCTACGATGATCGGCATCTATTTGAAATGTTAATTTTAGAAGGTGCCCAGGCAGGTTTGAACTGGCTGACAATTCTGAAAAAAAGAGAAGGTTATAAAAAAGCCTTTGATAATTTTGATATGAGAAAGATGGCTAGATATTCTCCGCATAAAATCGAAAAGCTGTTGGAGAACCCGGAGATTGTCAGAAACAGGCTGAAAGTAAATGCTGCGGTTACTAATGCAAAAAGTGCATTAAACATTTTAAAAGAGTATGACAGTTTTTCAGACTATATATGGCAGTTTGTTAACCACAAACCCATTGTAAATAAGTGGAAGGTGATTGCGGATGTCCCGGTTACGACAACGGAATCAGATGCGATGAGTAAAGATCTGAAAAAAAGAGGATTCAAGTTTGTCGGTTCAACTATTTGTTATGCGTATATGCAGGCAGTTGGGATGGTGAATGATCATACGGTGAACTGTTTTTGCTATAAGCAATCTAAAAAAAATTAGCCTGTTCTTTTAAATACGGCAGAGAACTGTGAACATTTATTTTGAATAACATTTTGTTGTGGTGATGAAAAAATATCACTAATGACAGCGAGCATGTCCGCCTGCTCTTTTAATAATTCGTTACAGTTTTCTGTTGTGATTCCCCCGATACAGCAAACCGGTGTATGGTATTTGTTTTTAATAAAACGGATGAGGTCGGGTGTGGCTTTTGGAGCGTCAGGTTTTATGCTTGATCCAAAGAAGCTGCCAAAGGCAATATAGTCTGCGCCATTTTTAATTGCTGTTTCAGCTAGAGTTGCATCGTTGTAACAGCTTACGCCAATGATTTTGTCGTCACCCAGTAGTTGGCGTGTTTCTATTATAGAGGCATCGTCTTTCCCAATGTGTATGCCATCTGCATTGGATTGAAGGGTGAGCTCAATATCATCATTAATGATGAAAGTGGCTCCAAATTCTGTGCACAAGCGACGTAATTCGGTTGCCTGTTTTAATCGTTTGGCTTTGTCTGTACTTTTGTCTCTGTATTGAATGATTCTTACGCCAGCACGAAGAACTGTTTCTGCCATTAAATTAAAATTATTAACAGGCATTAATTTTTCATCTGTGATGGCGTAAAGGCCGTAGAGTTTTTGTTTCATTGAAGACAGTCTGGAATATTAATGACGATTAGGTATTAACTGGCCTTTGCCAAGTGCCTGAGCATTTTTCAGAGTTACGAATGTGTAGTCCAGTGCATTTTGGCAGGCATTGAAAGGGTCTATTTCCTGGGCAATTAACGCAGCCAGGCTTGAAGCTAATGTGCAACCAGACCCATGAAACTCACCATCTAGTCGAGTGTATTTATATGTTTTTTCACATTTCATTTTGTGGTAAAGCTTGTGAATAACGTCGGGTAGCTTTGAATGTGTACCGGTTATCAAAACATGCTTAGCTCCCATGTTGTTGAGATGTTGAGCTGCTGTTTCAGGAGTAAGCTTCTGACTGGTTAAGTGAAGTGCTTCTGGAATGTTTGGGGTGAGTATGTGTGTGTTTGGTATAATTAAAGAACGAATAGCATCAATAAGATTTTTTTTTGCCAAACTAGATCCGCCACCGGCAAACAATACTGGATCATAAATTACCGGGATATCAGGATTTTGACGCATCAGTGTATAGATCGCTTCAGCGGTTGCACCTGTACCAAGCATACCTATTTTAATAACCTTAACTGGCATGTCACTCAGCACGGCTCGAGCTTGCTTAAGAATTAGCTCGGGCTTTATAGGCTCAAAACTCTCAACATTGACTGTGTTCTGGATGGTGTTTGCAGTAATGATGGGGGCTGCGTGGCAGCCATGATAGCCAATAGCTTCAATATCGGCCTGGATGCCGGCGCCACCGCTGGGATCTAAACCAGAAAAACAAAGAACAACTGGGGAGTTTTTCTTCTTCATCACGATGTTGGCCCATTAAGTAATGAGCACTCAAATACAGTAGATGTTTTCACTTATTGCTTAATACTAATTCATTCAGGTGTGTAGCGTGAGGTGTATTTTAGTTTTTTTTGTGAGTGGCTGTCAAAGAAGAGGTTAACTTAGCAAACCTGACGAACAGACTGGGCCAGGTCAATTACACGAGCGCGTATATATTTATTTCCCTGGGTCTCCGGAGATATTTTTAAATAAGCACTGTAATCTGACAGGGCAGGAGTATGGCATTCGAGCTGATCATAAATAGCTGCACGGGCTTTTAGTGCATCGGCTTTTTCGCTTTCCAGGTCAACAAGAATGTCTGCAATAGGGAGTGCTTTTATGAACTCTTCATCTTGCATGTATAAATTACGCAGGTTTCTCAGCATGCGTAGAATAATTTCTTTATTACTGCAGCTCGCCAGTACTCCATGTAAGCGAGACTTGTTGAGTTGTGGCCCATAGTATTCCTGTAGTCGCTCCTCGATGTCGTCTTCATTTAAAGAGATACCACCAAAATAGGGGTCAAGCACAATGGCTCCATCGCTAATCTCAAGTTTTACTAAAAAGTGACCGGGGAATGAAACTCCGGCTAAAGGCAGGCCTAATGCATGCCCTAACTCTATGTATAGTATGGACAGGCTAATTGGTATGCCGAGCTTACGGTCAACAACATCGTTTAGGAAACTGTTTTTTGGGTCATAGTATGAGCTGGTATTGCCCTCATAACCCTTCTCTATAAATAAAACATGGTTTAGTTGCTTAAGTATTTCAGCTGCATTGGCTGTTTCAGGTAAACGATTATTTATTTCGTTGGCTATGTCCTGGATTTTTGACAGGTAATCATCTGTATCCAGCCCGGGGTATTCAAGACGCGCAATCATTAGCGCGGCCTCGGCAAGGTTTATTTCCTGGTCAGGGCGACCAAGAAGTTTTTCAATAGCGGTTCTGTCTGGAGTATTAGACATATGCAGTGCTTAACCTTTGTATCTCATGCGAGTGCCATGTTCTAGTGATAGCAGTATTTCATTAGCATCCAGTGCAGTGGGGAAAAACACGCCAGATATTTGGGCGCCGTGTATACTGGCGCCTTCTAGTCGCGTGTTAGTGAAATCAACACCGCGTAAATTACACATTCTGAAGTAGCTGTTGCTTAAATTGAGACCGTCAGCATCTATGCCGGTCAGGTCAACCCCTCTGAAATCTGCGCCGGTAAGGTCACAGTCCTCACCGTTACTTCGACGAGTGTTAAATTCATCGATTTTGCCATCTCGTAAAAGTCGGTAGAGTTCATCGTCTTTAATTTGTGGAGCTGTGCTTGGCATTTCAGGGTTCCTATAGGCCTAATTACATAATAGTTAGACTAAGTATAGCAGTAGTCTTATTCCCCGTAGAGGCTAATAATTATGCTGCGGGAGTGAGGCATGGTGCGGTGTTCCCATAAAAAAACACCCTGCCAGGTACCAAGCAGTAAGTGGCCTGCACGAAAAGGGATAGTCAGGCTGCTATCAGTTAAAACCGTTCTAACATGAGCGGGCATATCGTCTGGCCCTTCATCGGTATGCTGGTATAAAGGATCACCATCAGGGGTGATTCTGCTCATAAAGGATTCAAGGTCACTACGAACTGTAGGGTCAGCGTTTTCGCATAGAATTAATGAAGCGCTGGTGTGCTGAACAAAAATGTTTGCAATACCAGATTGCATGCCTGATCTGGTTACGATGTCATTTATTTGTGAGCTAATATTGGAGGTGCTACGGCCATTGGTGCGAAAGCTCAGAGTTTCCTGTGTAATCATAAAAATCCAGAATCATGTGCTGTAACTAAAAGAATGCTCATTATAACTAAGCATCCTTTTAGTTGAAGTATGGTTCTAGGCAGAATGGATTTTTTCTAGTAAGTTCAGGTTAATGTAGTTTTCACCGAAGTTATTACCAGAGATGGTATTAAAACCATGGTCAGGTTCACCCATATTGTCCAGTACCAGTGAGGCTCCAGTAAAATCATGCTCTTTGGTGTAGTCATTAATGGTGATTATGGTTTTTAAACTAGCGCCAAGGGATGACTTAATGCCATTTTCAGAGTCTTCAAAAGCCAGGCACTCATCTGGACTTAGTTTCATTTGCTTTAAACACCATTCGTAAATATCTGCAGCGGGTTTTTTAGCAGGGACAATATCACCGGCTGCAATAACCTCGAACCAGTCAGTTGATCCAGCTTCTAATGCGTGCTCAAGCAGAGCTGTTACGTTCTCAGGAGTAGTCGTGGTAGCAATGGCGATGCGCATGTTATTTGCCCTGGCTTCTTCAATAAGGCGCTTTACACCTGGGCGCAGGGGAATTGCGCCTGTAGAGAGCAAGTCAGTGTAAAAATTAGTTTTAGACTGGTGAAGCTGTTTGATTAACTCAGGTGTGGATTCATCCGTAGGGAAGTCTGTATTGAATTTCTCAAGGTAATAAGCCATTCGCTCTTTACCGCCCGTTACGGCTAGCAATTCACCATATAGCTCAACAGTCCAGTGCCAGTCTAAGCCTGCTTTTTCAAATGCCTTGTTAAATGCAACACGGTGACCGTCTCGCTCTGTATCAGCAAGTGTTCCATCTACGTCAAAAATGAGTGCCTGAAGGGTGGACATATCAATATTCTCTTAGGTTATGTGGGAGGGATTTTAGAGGAAGCGACCAAATAAAAATAGCCTATACTTAAAGGGTTATAACTAAATTTTGTGGTGCTGGGCCAGTAATAATCAATCAATTAGGCACTACTCACTGATGAGAGTTCTCAATAATTAATTATTCAATGATGAAAACTTACGATTACTTTCGCTCGCTGTTTTTTGCGACCTCGATAAAGAAAAAATTAATGGTCATTATTATGTCTGTTAGTTTGCTTGGTCTTTTTACAGTGGGTGGCAGCATCATGGTCAGGGAAATTATTAGTTTAAACAAGATGCAGCAAATTGATATGCAGGTACTAGCAGATATTGTGCTTAATAATACGGCTGTATATCTGGTATTTGATGATGCTTCCGGAGCGAAAACTTCGCTGGCCTCATTGAGGGCTAAAAAACAGGTTACTAAAGCCATCTTGTTTGATAGAGATAAGCAAATATTTGCATCTCACCTCTCAATTCCAGACCTCAGGATTACATACGATTCAATAAAAGATGCTTCTGTAGAAGAGAATAATACTTTTCATATCTGGAAAAATGTGACAGTTGATAACGAACTGGTTGGTTATTTATATATTGAACTAGATGACTCCCTGGTTATTGAATTTATATATGGTGCTGTTATTTCATTAATGACCGCCTTAACAATTGGTTTGTTTGTGGCTTATCTTGTGGCATCCAGGTTACAAAAAATCATATCTGAACCCGTAGAGCATTTGACTGAAACTGCTTCAAAAATTACTGCAGAACAAAATTATAACTTACGTGCAGAAAAAGAAAGTGAAGATGAAATAGGTGTATTGACAGATGAATTTAATAATATGCTTAGTCAGCTTGAATTGCGAAACACAGAATTAATAGAAAGCGAAGCTAAATTTAGAGAAGTAGTTGAGCAGTCTGTTGATGCTTTGTTTATGTTAGAGATGGATGGTCGACTAGTTGATGTTAATAATGCAGCGTGTGAAACACTTGGTTATACACGCGAGGAATTGCTGAGTTTAAGTGTAATGGATATCGATGAAAGGTTCTCGGAGATTGAGTCTTTTTATAATGATATGGAAGTATTGAAACTGGATAAGCAGATGTCGATTGAAGGCCGACAAAAGCGGAAAGATCGAACAACTTTTCCTGTGGAAATTAGTCTTGGATTTGTAAATATAAAGGGAAGAGATCTTGTCCTGGCTTCAGTGCGCGATATTACTGAAAGAAAGCAGGCGCAGAAGGAATTGCAAAAAGCAAATGACTTATTAGAAGCAAAAGTAAATGAAAGGACGAGTTCGTTAAAAAGCGTAAACGCCGCATTATCTATAGCAAAAGAAAGAGCTGAATCAGCTAATCAGGCAAAGAGTTTGTTCCTGGCAAATATGAGTCATGAAATAAGAACGCCAATGAATGCTGTAATTGGATTTACAGATGTGCTGGCATCTAGTGGTTTGAATGAGCAGCAAATAGGTTATGTGAAATCAATTCAGTCAGGCAGCAGAAACCTGTTGAGCTTGATTAACGATATTCTGGATTTGTCAAAAATAGAAGCAGGTAAGCTGAATATTCAGCTTGATAAAGTTTACATAAAACAATTGCTAAAAGACCTGCTTCAGGTTTTCTCAATTTCAGCAGAAGAGAAGGGCCTGGTTTTGACTCTGGATATAGATGATTCTGTACCAGAAGCAATTGTTTCGGATGAGGTAAGGCTCAGGCAAATACTTTTTAATCTGGTGAATAATGCGGTCAAGTTTACAAGAGAAGGTGAAATTAAAATTTCAGCCGAATATAAAACAGCTTCTCCAGGCGAGTTGTTTTATAGCTTGATATTGAAAGTGGAAGATACTGGCATTGGTATAGAAGAAGAGTCCCAGCAGAATATTTTTAATATTTTTGAACAGCAGGATAATCAGAGTACACGAGAATTTGGCGGTACTGGTTTGGGGTTGGCGATTAGTTCACGTCTTGCAGAGAAGTTGGATTCAGAGTTAACAGTGGAAAGCAGGAAAGATGTAGGTAGCTGCTTTAAGTTGATAATGAAGTCGCCTGAAGTGGCTATTCAGAATGAAGGTGTTTCAGAAGTAAAAAACATTAATAACGTTGTTTTTGCAGCGGCGAAAATTCTGATTGTTGATGATATTGATGTGAATCGAGAGTTAATTGAAGAGTATTTGTCAGATCAGGATTTTGAAATATTACATGCGTCTGATGGTCTGCAAGGGATCGAAGTTATAAAATCTGGGCGACCGGATTTAGTGCTGATGGATGTAAGAATGCCTAAAATGAATGGGATTGAAGCCACTCAATTAATTAAACAGGATGAAGATATATCAGGTATTCCAATTATTGCTGTTACAGCCTCAGTGGTTGAAGATGAAAAATCGGATAGGAAAAGAAGTATATTTGATTACGTTTTATATAAACCATTGAGCAGAAAAAAGTTAAATAAATGCCTGCAGAAATTTTTAAAAATTAATAGTAGTGAGGAAAGCTCAACGGATGCGTCTACAGTATCAGAGCGGCTTCAGAAGGAAATGTCCAATTCAAGTCAGAAATTTATTGAAGACGTTGTAGAATATGAGGAAGCGTTGAGCAGGGCGATTAATAGAGGTAGTTTTGGTGGCCTGGATCAATTGTTAGAAGAGTTATGTGAAATGGCTTCAGAATATAAAATGTCTGAGTTCAAGGAAGTAATAACTCAGTTGAGGCAGGCTAATAATCAATTTGATATTGAAGCAACACAAAAATTATTGACAACTCTAGTTGTAGGAATAAAAAGTTTAATGGAGCAGGTGTAATGACAAGGCGATTTAAAATACTGATTGTTGATGATGCACCTAAAAATATTCAAATCATCGCCAACCTGTTAGGTGACGAAGAATATGATATATCGTATGCAACTAATGGCCATAGAGCATTAGAGTTAGTGCTTGAAAACAGGTTTGATCTTGTTTTATTAGATGTCATGATGCCAGGCATGAATGGATATGAAGTGTGTAGGGAAATAAAGAAAGACAGTTTTAGTGATGATTTGCCTGTTATTTTCATAACTGCGAAAACAGATGAAGACAGTTTGATAGAAGCTTTTGATGCAGGTGGTCAGGATTATGTAACTAAGCCGTTTAATTCTGCTGAATTAATGGCAAGAATAAAAACACACCTTAAGTTGAAAGCCTTTGAAGACTCTCAGCAAGTTGTTATTGATAATGCAATGGCTGAGTTGAAAGTGTTAAATCAGGAAATTATTGAGACCCAGAAGGAAGTTGTTTTTACTATGGGTTCGATAGGCGAGACGCGTTCAAAAGAAACCGGTCTACATGTAAAACGCGTTGCAGAATATTCAAGGTTGTTAGCAAGATTAAGCGGACTAGAAGAATATGAAGCAGATTTGATAGCAATGGCTTCACCCATGCACGATATTGGAAAAGTAGGTATACCTGATTCTATTTTAAACAAAAAAGGTAAGCTGACAGTAGATGAATTTGAGATTATGAAAACACATGTCACCATTGGTTACGACATGCTGAAGCATAGTTATCGGCCTATACTACGAACCGCAGCAACCATAGCGCTAGAACATCATGAAAAATGGGATGGCAGTGGTTATCCAAAAGGCCTGGAAGGCGATAAGATTCATATTTATGGGCGCATAACCGCTTTGGCAGATGTGTTTGATGCGCTCGGTTCAGATCGTTGCTATAAAAAAGCCTGGCCTGATGAAGAAATATTTGCATTGCTAAAGGAACAGCGAGCGAAGCATTTTGATCCCAAGCTAATTGACATGTTCTTTTCTAATCTCGATGAGTTTTTTGCAATTCGAACGGAATATAGAGATGTGCTAGATGATACCGAGTTTTAAATGTCTTGTTTCTTTTACAGAGCAACTTCGCTGAATATCTATTCTTGAAACTACCTGCTCGGCGCTAGCACGATATGCTGTTAATTTTCCACCTATCAAGGTAATCAGGCCGGGGCATGAGCCGCCCTCAACAATAAGGCTGTCACGTGATTTGTTGAACGCAGAGTTGTTATCACCTGGAAGAACTCTCAGTCCGGTGAATTTATCTATTATGTTGTCGATGTTGATCTGTGTAGAATGATTCTGGTTATAAATTTCCAGCAAATAATTGATGTCCTGATCTTTTGTTTTGATGCTGTCAGCACTTCC
>Ga0316207_10004859_pt1 | contig 11409 bp, 13 predicted proteins | sample 6weekpyrite_MG_FD_204943 | JGI IMG/M metagenome (GOLD analysis project Ga0316207, IMG submission 204943) | Microbial mat bacterial communities from mineral coupon in-situ incubated in ocean water Damariscotta River, Maine, United States -... | ecosystem: Environmental > Aquatic > Marine >...
CAAGAAAAAGCCCCGCAGGGCGGGGCTGAATACTTATAGGTAGTGCTTCGTTATTGTTATGTTAGGTTCCAGCTTGCACCGCAAGACTGAATATTCTGGTTAAGGCTAACTTGTATTGGTTGCTGTTTTTTTGCCAAATCACGGCGTTCTTTGCGCTGATTTGCCAGCCAGGCATTAGTCGCGGCAATACGTTCTTTCACTAATTCATGGCGTTTAATTAACTTAGAGTTCGGCTGTACTGACTGTTGGGCGATTATTTGCTCTGGAGCAGGGCTCTGAACCTCCTTAGCAGGTTCATTGGTAGGGCTCAGGACAATGCCAAGGCTAAAAAACAATGCGACTGTTGTATCCATAATCTTCTCCAAGCAGTGCGAACAGGGCTCTATTACGCCTTATTCTGACAGGTCTTTCCGTGATGCCGTTCACGATTGAACGATATTCACTGACTTTTGTTATTATTATAAAAAGTTCTTAATTTAGTTATAGTTATAACTTCTTTATAAAGCAAGTTATTATAAAATTTAACTAACACCCTCTCGAAATTAACGTATTTCCCCCAAAATATGAGTTTAAGTCGCTTGAATTCCAGTATTTAAGACAGATTTTATTAAATTGAGGTGTGTGAAGGCCGCTGAAACGGTAGAATACCCGCCCGGTCTAGAGGCCGAGCTATTTAAGATCGCCTGATTACAGGCAAGAAGGAGTGAACGTGCTAGAGCAATATCGTCAACATGTCAGTGAACGCGCTGAACAAGGTCTACCCCCATTAGCGCTGGATGCCCAGCAAACGGCCGATTTAATTGAATTATTAAAGAATCCACCGGCGGGCGAAGAAGACGCGCTGCTAGAATTATTCGTTCACCGTGTTCCACCGGGCGTGGATCAAGCCGCTTATGTAAAAGCCGGCTTCCTAACTGCTGTGACTAAAGGTGAAGCAGTATCACCACTAATTGATGCACCGCGCGCGGCCGAGTTATTGGGCACTATGTTCGGTGGCTACAATATAACCACCTTGGTTGAGTTGCTCGATAATGAAGATTTAGCGCCGATTGCAGTTAAAGCACTGTCAAAAACATTGCTGGTTTTTGATGCCTATCATGATGTGATGGCGAAGGCTGATTCAAACAGCTATGCAAAACAGGTTGTTGATGCATGGGCAGAAGCCGATTGGTTTACCAGTCGTGAGCCATTGGCTGAATCAATCACCGTAACTGTGTTTAAAGTTGATGGCGAAACCAATACGGATGATTTATCACCTGCCTCTGAAGCATGGAGCCGTCCCGATATTCCTTTGCATGCCAAAGCCATGTTGATTAACCGCATGCCGAATGCTTTGGCAGTGGTTGATGAATTAAAAGAAAAAGGTCACCCGCTTGCTTATGTGGGTGATGTGGTTGGTACCGGTTCATCACGTAAGTCAGCGATTAACTCAGTACTTTGGCATATGGGTGAAGATATTCCTTATGTACCTAATAAGCGCCAAGGCGGTGTTGTGCTCGGTGGCAATATTGCACCAATCTTTTTTAACACTGCTGAAGATTCGGGTGCATTACCAATTGAATGTGATGTCACTGGTATGCAAACCGGCGATGTTATTACGATTTACCCATTTAAAGGTGAAGTGCATAACGAAGCAGGCGAGGTTATTAGTAGCTTTTCTTTGAAGCCAACCACCATGCCCGATGAAGTGCGTGCCGGTGGTCGTATACCATTAATTATTGGTCGTTCATTGACAGATAAAACGCGTGAAGATCTTGGTTTGCCTGCGTCAGAATTATTTACGCGCCCAGTCGCACCTGCCGATACCGGTAAGGGTTTTACACTTGCACAAAAAATGGTGGGGCGTGCTTGTGGTGTTGAGGGCATTCGCCCCGGCACATACTGTGAACCACGCATGACAACAGTCGGTTCGCAAGATACAACCGGTGCGATGACACGTGATGAATTAAAAGAGTTAGCGTGTTTAGGTTTCTCTGCTGACTTAGTGATGCAAAGTTTCTGTCATACCGCTGCGTATCCAAAGCCAGTTGATATTACTTTGCAGCATCAATTACCTGAATTCATTCAAACACGTGGCGGTGTTTCACTGCGCCCGGGTGATGGCGTTATTCACTCATGGTTAAACCGTATGATCTTGCCAGACACAGTGGGTACCGGTGGTGATTCACATACACGTTTCCCATTAGGAATTAGTTTCCCAGCCGGTTCTGGTTTAGTTGCCTTTGGTGCTGCGCTGGGTGTGATGCCATTGGATATGCCAGAGTCTGTATTGGTTCGCTTTAAAGGTGAAATGCAGCCGGGGATTACCTTACGTGATTTGGTAAATGCGATTCCATATGTAGCAATTCAAAAAGGTTTGTTAACGGTTGAAAAGCAAAACAAGAAAAATATTTTCTCAGGTCGCATTCTTGAAATTGAAGGCCTGCCTGATTTGAAAGTAGAACAAGCCTTTGAACTTTCGGATGCATCTGCTGAACGTTCAGCAGGTGGGTGTACTGTTCATTTAAACAAAGAACCTATCTGTGAGTATCTTGAATCAAATGTAACTTTACTTAAATGGATGATTGCCGAAGGCTATGGTGATGAACGAACATTGCAACGTCGTATTGACGCGATGCAAGCTTGGTTAGATGATCCACAATTATTAGAACGAGATAAAGATGCCGAGTATGCCGAAATTATTGAAATTGATTTGGCTGAAATTACTGAGCCGCTTTTAGCTTGTCCAAATGATCCAGATGACGTGAAGGCGTTGTCAGAAATTGGTGAAGTGAAAGTGGATGAAGTCTTTATTGGTTCATGTATGACAAATATTGGTCATTATCGTGCTGCGGGTAAACTTTTAGAAAAAGGCAATAATGTAGCTGTACGCTTATGGGTAGCACCACCAACTAAGATGGATGCGCATCAGTTAACCGAAGAGGGTTATTACGCGATTTTTGGTCGAGTTGGTGCACGTACTGAAATGCCAGGTTGTTCTTTGTGTATGGGTAATCAAGCGCGGGTTGCCGATGGTGCAACAGTTCTTTCAACATCAACACGTAATTTCCCTAATCGTTTAGGCAAAGATGCCAATGTTTATTTAGGCTCGGCCGAGTTATCCGCAGTGACGTCGATGTTGGGTAAATTGCCAACGGTAAATGAATATTTAGAGCACATGAAAGATCTTGCGCCGATGAGTGATGAGGTTTATCGTTACCTTAACTTCCATGAAATTTCAGAATATAAAGACATTGCTGACGCATCTATCCCTGTCACGCTTTCTTAAATATAAAACGCCTAAGCTAGGGTGACCTAGCTTAGGACGTTGTTTACTGGTTCTGCCGTTCTTTCTATTTAAGGAAAGGCCGGCATAGTTGGATCAGAACCTTCATTTCCTGCCTCAGGATGATGGCGTTTCATCAATTTTGTGATCTCAGGCATGCGTGATTTTGGAATATCGACAATAAATAGATATTCGCCTTTTGCAATCGCATTTTCAAAACCTTCGAGATGTGAATTATGTAATGAAATACCGATCATGCTTGATACCCATGCACCAAAGAATGCACCAAATAACGTAATAGCAAGAATGCTAGCGCCACCGAGTTGGATATCAAACGGGGTCATGACAACACCAATAAAGCTTAAGGCAAGCCCTGTTGCAAAACCGATAACGAGGCCGCGTTCAAATGCCGGCACAAGATCTGTTTTTTCAAGCAGGGTAGCTGCCGGCAAATCTTCTTTAACGAGTTCTGATTCGTTTTTGCTAACAACATGGACATGATGATCATCAACGCGTGCTAATAGTAAGTCGTGGAAAATGGCTTTGGCACTATTGATGTGAGGAGCTAGAAAATATAAACGTCGCATAATACATTCTCCTTTTCTATGTATGAAACACAGACTGCAGAGAACTACATGAAACATCTCACTATGTTACATACAGGTTACTCTTATTAGGAAGAGAGTCATAGTGATTTAGACTGTGTTTTTCAGCTTGAGTTCAAACTTTCAAGAAGTTGTTTTGATTCAGACAGATAGCGACTTCTTGAGAATAATAATTGTAGCCGTGAGCCACCAGACTGCCGCCATAAAACGGCTGCACGCACGGCAGCCAATAATAAACTACGAATTTTGTTGGTATTAACAGGATTGGTTAAATGCATTTCTTCACCATTAACCATAATGCGTGGTTTAAGCACACTTAAAGTATCAGAATAAATTCCCGCGAGTGACGCAAGTACATTGGCATGTAATAAAGAAAAGTGTTCACTTTGTTCTGCGGTTTTTGCTATGCCGTTAGAAATTTCATCGAGTGCCGCAGGGTTTTTATTTAAGCTGCGCTCAAGTTGAATAATACCAATGATTAAACGCATGACTTCATTGCGTTCAGCATTTCCGTTATGACTGAATAGCTCAACACTGTATTGTAAGCCTGTTTGCAATTGATCGCCTTGAGAAAATATATCGACGCAGTGCTCAGCATCAGTTACTAGAATACTATGAATAGAAGTGGTTAGTGCATTTGTATCGACCATGCCGGTGTTCGCGATCTGTTGCACGCAGCGGCATGCCTGCACAATCCCTGCAAAAGCAAGCACACGATCTGAATAAGAATTGCTCATTCAATTAAAACCTTTAAGAATAATAGCGCCGCCAAGACAAATTTCGCCATCATATAAAACCAGTGATTGGCCGGGTGTAACCGCGCGTTGCGGTTCATCAAATTCGACTCGCAACGTCTCACCATCTTGAGTAATGCTGCAAGCCTGGTCGGGTTGGCGATAACGGGTCTTTGCCATGCAAATCAGTTGACCATTCAGTAATGCTTCAGGTGGGTGGCCAGCAACCCAGTGTGTGTCACTTGCGAGTAAATACTTTTTGTATAGCAGAGGGTGTTCTCCACCTTGCACGACAATAAGTTCATTTTTGTCTAAATCTTTTTTGGCGACAAACCAAGGTTCGCTACTAGCGTCGTTACGACCACCAATACCAAGTCCTTGACGCTGGCCGATGGTGTAATACATTAGGCCATTATGTGTAGCCAATCTTTTTCCGTCTTCGCTAATAATGTCGCCGGGTTGTGCGGGAAGAAAACGCGAAAGAAACTCGCTGAATTTACGTTCGCCAATAAAACAAATGCCGGTACTGTCTTTTTTTCGACTATTAATGAAATTATTATCTTCAGCAATTTTTCGCACCTGATCTTTGGCTATGCCACCAAGCGGGAATAGCGCGTGTGATAACTGGTGTTGGCCAAGCATGTATAAGAAGTAGCTTTGGTCTTTGTTATTGTCGTGCGCCTTCACTAATTGGTATTCGTCGTTATTGTACGAAGTGTCTACATAGTGTCCTGTTGCAATGGCATCCGCGCCTAATGTTTGCGCATGATCGAGAAAGGCTTTAAATTTTATTTCACGGTTACAAAGTACATCAGGGTTTGGGGTGCGTCCGGCTTTATACTCACCAAGAAAGTGCTCGAAAACACGATCCCAGTATTCTGTTGAAAAATTAACTGTGTGCAAGGGGATTCCAAGCTGGTCGCAAACAGATTGTGCATCTTTTAGATCTTCGGTTGCAGTGCAATATTCTTCGCTATCATCTTCTTCCCAATTTTTCATAAACAGGCCTTCGACATGATGACCTTGTTGCATGAGAAGCAGGGCGGCAACAGATGAATCAACGCCACCCGACATGCCAACAATAATGTGTTGTTTCTTTACCATTCTGTAATCATGTCCAGTGGGTACTTTTTGTTTTCATTGTAGTCATTGATGCATTGTTGCACTAGCGGGCTACGCATACGTTGGGTATCCATGGCGGTTAATTCTTTATGGGTTAACCACGTTGCAGAAAGAATGCCGTCATCAAGTGCTTGTTCTGGATCGTGCTGGCTAATTTCACCAACAAAACAAACACGCACAAAGGTTATGTCCTTATCGGGTTTTCGCCATTTATAAATACCGACTATATATTTTGGTAAAAACTCCCAAGCGGTTTCTTCTTTTACTTCACGAATAACAGCATCATAAATTGTTTCTTCGTTTTCAACGTGTCCGGCAGGTTGGTTGTAAACAGTGCGGTCACCATCGCGTTCTTCGACCATGAGGAACTTCCCGTCTTGTTCGATCACAGCTGCAACCGTAAGGTGGGGTGTCCAAATCATGATTTGCTCCCAATTTGGTTTATATCAAGTTCACGCCATTGGCCGAGTTCAAGGTCACCAAGTTGCCAATCACCAACGCGAGCGCGTACTAGTCGCAAGGTTGGGTAGCCAACAGCCGCTGTCATACGTCGAACCTGTCTGTTTTTTCCTTCACTGATTGAAAGTGCTAACCATGCGGTTGGAACGTTTTTACGAAATCGCACAGGCGGATCGCGTTGCCATATATCCGGTTCATCAATGAGTTTAACTTTGGCGGGGCGTGTTAGGCCATCTTTTAGCGTTACGCCATCACGAAGTTGTTGAAGCGCGGTTTCATCTGGTTTTTTTTCAACCTCAACCCAATAGGTTTTAAATTTTTTAAATTTGGGATCGGAAATACGTTGTTGTAATTTTCCATCGTCGGTCAACAATAATAATCCTTCACTATCACGATCCAAGCGACCAGCAGGGTAGACATTGGGGATATCGATATAGTCAGCCAGCGTGGGATGTTCGCCTTCTTTACTAAATTGGCTTAGCACGCCATAGGGTTTGTTAAAGGCAATGAGGCGTGTCATAACAATTCAGTATCGTCATCGGCATAGGCTGGTGAGCAACAGCAAAGAATAACCAGTTCTGCTTCACCAGTGTTTTTTATGCAATGTGCCGTGTGTGGAGGAATACAGATAGTATCACCTGTTTTAACGGGAAATGATTCTTCACCCAACGTCATGATGCCCGTGCCGGCAGTGATGTGATAAAGCTCTTCAGTTAGATGGTGACAATGGAGTTGAGTTTGGCTGCCGACAGCGACACGCGCTTCGGCAAGGCTTTGCGCTTGCACACCGTGTTCATCTGCATGAGAAGAGGGATGCATAAGCTCCCTGATTTGCGAACCATCACGCGTAATAAAGTCGTGTAGTGCTGAATATTCTGTTTTGCCGGCCATTGTCTGTCATGAAAAGACTTTAAAGCATTATTATACCGTGACTGACTGGAAAAAATCACAAAATGACACCGCCCCAGCAGAAAGGTGAGGCCTTGGCTACCGATGCTGTTGGATTAAAGCCTAGTGTAAGGTATCAGCTTCATCTTTCGGCGTATTTTCGTCAAGACGAATATGTTGTGCTTGCAGTCCTTTAGGACCATCAATGAGCTCAAATTCGACATGTTGACCGCGTTTTAAGGTTTTGTAGCCATCCATTTCGACGCTTGAAAAATGTGCAAAAATCTCGTGCTGCTCTTCATCAGAAATAAAGCCATAACCTTTACTGTTATTAAACCATTTGACAGTGCCATGAGCCATAATTCAAACCTCCAAGTTGAAGTAGGAATATTTAGCCCCAATTATTGAATAAGATGGGGACGCTTTCCGTTTTAACTAAGCCGACCTGATTAGTCAACTACTATACCCGCGCGTAAAAAACGTGTTTATATTAGTCTAGAATTGTTCTAAAACAGTGATGCTTGGCACTTGCCAGCAAGTACAAGCAGGGTGAAAATGCGGTTATTAGCACAGCGGTACGATAATGAGTATAAATAGAGCAGGATATGAGTAAACAGATAGACAATAATGAAGATGATGGCTTAGCAGTACAGGAAGCCAAGCCAAAGCTAAAGCGGCCACCGCAGTATAAGGTGCTGCTATTGAATGACGATTACACGCCAATGGAGTTTGTCGTGCATATTTTAGAAGACTTTTTCAGCATGAATCGCGAAAAAGCCACGCAAGTGATGTTGAATGTGCATACTAAAGGTATGGGCGTATGTGGCGTTTATAGCCGCGATATTGCTGAAACCAAGGTGGAATTGGTCAATACTTACGCAAGAGAAAGCCAACACCCACTGAAATGTACGATGGAAGAAGATTGATCACTGCCAAGGTGAGGATGAAAGCATGTTAAGTAAAGAATTAGAATTTACCTTAAACGCGGCCTACAAAGAGACGCGAGATAAACGACATGAATTCATGACGGTAGAGCATTTATTGTTAGCTTTACTGGATAATCCTGATGCAGCTGTGGTGCTACGTGCTTGTGGCGCAGATATTATCGCGCTGCATTCTGAGTTGAGCCAATTCCTCGATGAAACTACGCCATTAATAGCTGAACATGATGAACGTGAAACACAACCAACCTTGGGTTTTCAACGAGTGATGCAACGTGCGGTTTTTCATGTGCAGTCATCAGGTAAGCAAGAAGTCACTGGCGCGAATGTATTAGTTGCCATCTTTAGTGAGCCAGATTCCCAGGCAGTTTATTTTTTAAATAAATCAAATGTAATGCGTTTAGATATTGTTAATTATATCTCGCACGGTATTTCGAAAATCGATGATGGTGAAGAGGATGAGCTAAGCCCTGAGATTGATGAGGAAGCAGGCGAGGCGCAAACAAAAACACCGTTGGAAAGTTATGCAGTTAATCTTAACGAACAGGCAAGTGCAGGAAAGATTGATCCTTTAATTGGTCGTGCACAGGAAATACAGCGTGCGGTACAAATACTTTGTCGGCGTCGAAAAAACAATCCCTTGTTTGTTGGCGAAGCGGGTGTAGGTAAAACAGCGATTGCCGAAGGTTTGGCGTTAATGATTGTTGAAGAACAAGTGCCAGAAATTTTGAGTGAAAGTGTTATTTACTCGCTCGACATGGGGGCTTTACTTGCTGGGACAAAATATCGTGGTGATTTTGAAAAACGTCTAAAAGGTATTTTGAAACAATTAAAGCAACAGCCAAATTCGATTTTGTTTATTGATGAAATTCATACCATTATTGGTGCAGGCTCGGCATCGGGCGGTGTAATGGATGCTTCTAATTTAATTAAACCAATGTTGGCGTCAGGTGAATTAAAATGTATGGGTTCAACAACCTATCAAGAGTATCGCGGTATCTTTGAAAAAGATCGTGCTTTAGCGCGTCGCTTCCAAAAGATTGATGTGAATGAGCCGAGCGTTGATGAAGCGGTGCAAATTCTATTAGGCCTGAAGTCACGCTTTGAAGATTTTCATGATGTGCGTTATACCAAGCAATCTATGCGTGCGGCAGCAGAGTTATCGGAGCGTTATATTAATGATCGCCACTTGCCCGACAAAGCCATTGACGTGATTGATGAGGCGGGTGCTTTCCAGCGTTTACAGCCTGCATCAAAGCGTAAAAAGACCATTGGTGTTGGTGATATCGAACGTGTTGTTGCTAGTGTCGCACGCATTCCGCCAAAGAAAGTGTCTTCATCTGATAAAGATATGCTGAAGAAACTGGATCAAGATTTAAAAATGGTTATCTATGGCCAAGATAAAGCCATCGATACTTTGGCAACCGCGATTAGAATGTCGCGCTCTGGTTTGGGAACAGAGAACGGACCGATTGGTTCGTTTTTATTCGCAGGGCCAACGGGCGTGGGTAAAACAGAAGTGACACGACAACTTGCGCGTGTAATGGATGTTGAATTGGTTCGTTATGATATGTCGGAGTATATGGAACGGCATACGGTGTCGCGTTTAATTGGTGCGCCACCGGGTTATGTTGGTTTTGATCAAGGTGGCTTGTTAACCGAAGCGGTGACTAAAAATCCGCATGTTGTTTTGTTGTTAGATGAAATTGAAAAAGCGCACCCCGATGTCTTTAACTTGTTGTTGCAAGTAATGGATCACGGTACGTTAACCGATAACAATGGGCGCAAAGCAGATTTTCGTAATGTCATTATTGTTATGACAACCAATGCCGGTGCCGAGCACATGAGTAGACCGAGCATTGGTTTTACTGAACAAGATCATGCCAAAGACAATACCGAAGTCATTAACCGTACCTTTACGCCCGAGTTTAGAAATAGACTCGATGGCATTATTTGGTTCGATTCACTTAACCGCAATACCATTGAACATGTTGTGAATAAATTTATTTTTGAACTGGAAGCGCAGTTACAAGATAAGCACGTCACGATTGAATTAGATAAAGCCGCACAAGCATGGCTTGCCGAAAATGGTTTTGATGAGAAGATGGGCGCGCGCCCGATGAATCGTTTGATTCAAGAAAAGATCAAGAAGCCGCTCGCAGAAGAATTACTGTTTGGTAAATTAGCGCACGGTGGCCATGTGCGGATCAGTGCCGATAAAGCCGGTTTGTGTTTGGATTTGATGTCAGAGGATGAACGCGAAGAATCGGTTCATTAGCCAGCAATTAACGTGCGCGGTAAGTAATGCGGCCTTTACTGAGATCGTAAGGTGTTAATGCCACGGTAACTGTATCGCCAGTAAGAATACGAATGTAGTGCTTACGCATCTTGCCTGAAATGTGTGCAGTCACAACGTGACCGTTTTCCAGTTCAACGCGGAACATTGTATTAGGCAGTGTCTCAATGACAGTGCCATCCATTTCAATTGCTTCTTCTTTAGCCATAAATTCGTTTTAATTACCTGATAGAACAGGTTTCCGTTAATTATCAACGGCGCGAATAATGCCCTAACTGGGCGTTAGTTTCAATCGAAAAGGTGAAAAATCGACCAGAACAGCCTGTTTAAGGGCTGTTGGCCTGCTTTGGTGTGCTAAATAACGATTTTAGAAGGAGGCAGCCTTGCGGTAAGAGGATTCCATCCACGACAGGTGTGGGTGAGCTGAGTTCTTTTCGATCACAATTTCCATGTCGAGACGGTTAATAATTGCCTCGATATTGCTAGGATCCAAGAAATCTGCACGGAGTCGATTGAAATGTTCATTGCTAAGGTGCAATACATTCGGTTTCATGCCGTGTTCTAACTCAAACTCTCTCATCATTCGGTAGATAAAGCTCAACATAACTGTCTCCTTCAATCGTTGCACGGAACGGGTGAGTTACTACTAATGTATCGGTGCAAGTGGTAGGCCACTTTAGAGAGAAAGATGTTAAATAATGTCAACTTATTGAAAATAAAAACAAAATTAGTTTATTGTATTTGCCAGTAGCCTTCTCGGAAAATCTCAAAGGGACGATATTTGTCCTTATAGACCATTTTCTGACACTCCTTTATCCAATATCCGAGATAAACATGTGGCAGGTTCAGCCGACGTGCTTCCTCTACTTGCCAGAGGATCGCCATGCTGCCTAGGCTACGGGCTGATTCTTTCGGGTCAAAGAAGGTATAAACGGCAGAAAAGGCATTATTCAATACATCAACGGCGGCGATGGCAATAAGTTGACGCTCAAGACGAAATTCGTAGAAATGGGCATCAATATAGGGATTAATGAGAAATTCACTGTATTTTTCTGGCTCAGGCGTGTCCATGCCACCACCAGCATGACGGTTACTCATG
>Ga0316207_10004860_pt1 | contig 11409 bp, 11 predicted proteins | sample 6weekpyrite_MG_FD_204943 | JGI IMG/M metagenome (GOLD analysis project Ga0316207, IMG submission 204943) | Microbial mat bacterial communities from mineral coupon in-situ incubated in ocean water Damariscotta River, Maine, United States -... | ecosystem: Environmental > Aquatic > Marine >...
AAGATAAATTGCGGTCTTCCATCAGCGGGTTAAGAAGTGATTGGCACTCTTCAATGAGTTCATGAATACTGACATTATCAAAAGAGAGATCAAGTTTGCCGGCTTCTATTTTTGAAAGATCGAGCACCTCATTAATGAGTTCAAGAAGATGATCTCCTGCCTGGAGTATCTCATTTAAACTGTCAGTCTCAGTACCATCTCTTTCGGCTTTTAATTTGAGAATTTGTCCAAAACCTAATATCGCATTTAATGGTGTTCTGAGCTCATGGCTCATACGCGAAAGGAACTCTGATTTAGCATTGCTTGCTTTTTCATATTCTTTTGTACGTTCCTTTACGCGTTCTTCTAATTTGTCATTCGCTTCCTGTAAATCCTGTTCAGCCTGACGACGTTCAGTGATGTCTATGAAGGTCACAACTGATCCGGTTATTTTCCCGTCTTCAGTTATCGGATGTGACCACCATTCAATTGGAAAACTACTGCCATCTTTGCGCCAGTGGACTTCATTATCGCTATGACCGGCCTTACCACTTAATGTTGCAAGACCGACCTTGCATTCCGTTTTCGGGTAGGCTGAGCCATCAGGCAGGGTATGATGAATCATTTCATGAATACTTTGTCCCACTAGTTCATCCTGATTCTGATAGCCAAGCATTTCTAAACAAGCCGGGTTTACAAAAGTACAAATGCCTTTTAAATCGGCACCATAAATAGCCTCTGCAGTTGAATCCATAAGCAGGCGGATGTGTTTGCTCTGTTCTGCAAGCAAGCCTGTCTGCTCGGTAAGCGTTTTATTTTGTTGTTCCAGTTCTGTTTTTCCCTTACTTAAGTGACTAGCCATCTGGTTAAAAGATTGTGCAACATCACTGATCTCATCATTACTATCGATTTCAATTCGGTGTTGTAATTTTCCGCTGCCTATTATTTGCGCGCCTTCTTCAAGCTTGCGTAATCCTCGAGTTAAGAATAACCCGAGCAGTATTGTAGCTATAAGGGATAATATGATGCCGATGACGGCAATACTGGTATTTTGAAAGCGAGTTGTATTAGTAAGGTTCAGAACAGGTTTAATCGAATAGCCGGCATGTAAAGTACCAAGGTGTTGGCCATATAATTCTACTTTTTGTATAACATCAAATATGCCATCATTTGTAGCGTCCTCAAATGTTTCATCATGTTTTGCAACAGATGATTTAACTCCTTTTAATAAATCAGAATGCGTAATGCTTAGTGTATGTGGTGTATGTGGTGTATTTTTATGTAAACTGGCAACAACGTTTCCACTTCGGTCATGCACATCCAGATGAACTAACGTACGATGATCTTTCAGAAGAGATAGTGAATCATTGATTACAGCTAAGTCATTTGCCAGAAGTCCAGGAGCGAGGCTGTTTGCAATGATACGGGTTTCTTCAGAAGTGGAATTTTCCAGTAATTCTGCATGACTATCACTGATTAATCGTACGCTGTTCCATACTAATAATCCGAGCATAACAGCCTCAATCATAAGTACTCCAAGTATCAGACGTGTCGATAGACGAACTTGCATCAAGGTGTTTCCTTTTGTGCAGGAGGGGCAGGTTTTGAGTAAAAGTCTAAAAACGGTCGAAGTATTTTAAATTCATCAGCATTAGCCGCTCGATAATCAGGAAAGCCATGTGTATCAATCACTTGTTGTCCTTTTATGTTTTTGTTCAGATTATGTAAGGCTTTTTTTATCCTCTGTCTTGTTTCTTGTGGTAGATCTTTGGCAAGTAAAATGCCGATGCCGGGGATCGATGGCAAGCGCTTGATGATTCTTAATGGTACCCCTTTTTTAATAGCCTGTTCATAAACTGAGTATTCAGTAACAGCGGCCGCTGCAGAACCAGTTATTGTTGCCATGTAACTAGCATCATGTCCTTTATATTCCTTAAACTCAGGTGAATCAATTTGCAAGTTCTGCAGATGGTGCTTGGCATATAAAGTAACTATTGCTGATGCAGGAGGGGTTGATATCGTTTGTCTGGCTAGCTGTTTTAAAGATAGGATTGGACTCATTTTATTTGTTACTAGAACGGTTTCCAGAGGTCGTTTCCATGTAGAGCTAATTTCATAATGCCCTGAATCAAGCGCTAGTAAAACAAAGTGTGGCGCTGTCCATACGATGTCATATTGACGAGAAGCCGTATTCTTAATAAATTTTTTATAGTTGGCGGTAGTACTAATTAAAATTTCTTGTCCCAGCTGCTCTTTCAGGTAATTTCGGAAATTAGAAAACCTTTTTAAAAGTGGGCCAGGAAGAGTATAGGGGAGCACCCCAAGTATCAGTGGGTTTTCCGTCTCAATAAGCGGATCATGCTCATTGCTGTTCGCGAATTGATGAAAGAATAAACAAAAAACAGCAGCAGATGTAACAAGTGTTTTTCTCTTTAATGTCAGCAAATTGCGAAATGAATTCTTAAGTATTTTAAGTGATCTCGACATCAGTTTATTGCTTTGGTTTACTAATATCAGGGCTGGATGGTTTATAAGGACGTACCGGTTCATAGTCTTTTAATCGTGCAGACCAGTAGCCAGGGAAGCCAACTTTTTTCAAAGCAATACGGCCTTCATTGGTTGTGTCCATTGATACTAAAACAGATTCCACTTTTGCTGCAAACTCATTTGAATGTTTGTTCGAAACAAGAGTTGCCATTGCAGGTAATGCAGGTACCTTGTCGATAATTCGTAAAGGAATGCCTTTGTCCAAGGCCTTGTTAACCGCATTAATTGAGACGATGGCGGCTGAAGTATTGTTGATCAGAACTGACTGGTATGCTGCATTGTGACTTTTGTAAGCGAGGTAGTCTGGTTTGTTTTTGCCACCTAAACCTTTTTGCTCAAAGTATCTTTTTCCTGAGCGGGTTGTTAGCGCCGGGACAGGAGGCGTTGCAACTTTTTTTCCCGAAAGCTGGGATAGTTCTTTTATTGGACTAGTCTTTGCTACAACAATCAGTGATATAAGGTCCCGTTTTGGTCTGGCGACAATCTGATAGTCACCACTGTCTGCGGCCAGTACTGAGAAATGTGGAGCGGTGATAACAATGTCGTATTGTTGTTCCGCTGTACGGCTCACAAAAGTTGGAAAGTTGCTTGCCGTTTCTAATTTTATCTCCACACCCAGTTTTTTAGATAAATGATCTTTCAAGGGAGCAAATCGTTTGAACAGCGCTACACCACTAACGATAGGAAAAACCCCCATTTTTAATGATAATTGTTCTTGGTTTAGTTCTTCTGCCTTTATTGAAACTGAGTGAGAAAAGGAAAAGATGAAAATGAATATTCCAAGAAAAAATTTATATTTATTTGGACTGGTCATTTTCATTTCCTAGTTATTCTGATATTGAGGAGATAATAATCAACTTACAGGTGTATTGAAAGGTGCTTATATAAGTTCGTATATAAGAATATAGCTATATTCGGTCAAGTGTTCTTCTTAATATATAAACCCGTAAAGTTAATCAGTTAAATTTAATAAAAACATTTTTACTAAAATCATCATAGCTTCAATGCATCATATGTGCTTTTTTAATCCATGACTGCTATCTATTGGGTAGGAACAGAGGCAGATCTTGTTAATATCAGTTCTCGCTATTCCTGAGTCTTTTTCTTGTATTCACAAAGATCTTCAATCAGACAGGAACCGCAGCGAGGCTTACGCGCGATGCAGGTATAACGACCTAATAAGATTAGCCAGTGATGTGCATCGACCATAAATTCATCGGGAATAAATTTGATTAATTTCTTTTCGACTTCCAGAACATTCTTGCCCGGCGCGATTTTGGTGCGGTTGGATACACGAAAGATGTGAGTATCGACGGCCATGGTTGGGTGACCAAAAGCAGTGTTACGGACAACATTGGCTGTTTTTCTGCCGACGCCAGGTAATGCTTCAAGTGCTTTCTGATCATCGGGAACTTCGCTGTGATGACGTTCAATCAGAATTTTGCAGGTTTTGATAATGTTTTCAGCTTTACTGTTATAAAGACCAATGGTTTTTATATATTTTTTTAAGCCATCAACACCTAATGCCAAAATAGCTTCCGGAGTGTTCGCAATTGGGAACATTACATCCATTGCTTTGTTAACGCCTTTGTCGGTTGATTGCGCCGATAAAATGACCGCGATCAGTAATTCAAAGGTGGAGGTGTGATGTAATTCTGTTTTTGGGTGTGGGTTATCTTCACGCAGGCGCGTGAAGATTTCAGTGCGCTTTTCTTTATTCATACAGGTTCAATTATTAAGAGCTGATTTGTTCTGCTGCCTGCAAGGTAACTGTTTGCGTTTTAGTTTTACGCTGATCGATTATATTTTTTACAGCGATCAATAATCCTAGTCCAATAAATGCACCAGGTGGTAAAACAGCTAACAGAAAACCTGAATAGTTTTCACCAAGTGAAACCGTCCAGCTCTGAGCAGCTTCTCCAAACATCAGGTGCGAATAATCAAATAACGTACCAAAGCCAATCAATTCTCGCAGGCCACCTAAGAGAATCAGAACCAGTAAGAAACCGAGTCCCATCATAAACCCATCAATTATCGAGGGTAGTACCGGGTTTTTAGCGGCAAAAGATTCTGCACGGGCAATGATTGAGCAGTTGGTCACAATCAATGGAATGAAAATGCCAAGGATGGTGTACAGTTCAGAGAACCATGCATGCATCAGCATTTCTATAGTAGTTACGATAGAAGCAATGATTAGCACGAAAACCGGAATACGAATTTCAGGTCGTACCCAGTGTCGAATGGCAGAAACTGCTGCATTTGATAAAACCAAGGTAAGCAGCGTGGCGATACCTAATCCTAATCCATTAATAAAGGTACCGGTGACGGCTAATAATGGACACAGACCAAGTAGTTGTACTAAGGCAACGTTGTTATTCCATAATCCTTCCTGACTGATTTTTTGATAATCGGCAGACATAATTATTCCTTGGTTGCGGACTGACTAGCAGCCAGTAACTGGTCTTTGTGTTGTTTAAAGTATAACAGCGAACTGTGTACGGCTTTCACAACCGCCCGTGGGGTAATTGTAGCCCCGGTAAACTGATCAAAATGCCCACCATCACGTTTTACTTTCCATTGCTTTTCGGTCAGTGTCTCCAGGGACTGTTCTTTAAAACTATGGATCCAGTCGCTGCGACGTTCTTCAATAGCATCACCCAGCCCAGGTGTTTCTCTGTGTTTGACAACACTAGTACCAGCGATACTGCCATCAGCATAGATACCGACTAATAAATATATTTTGCCGTTATAACCATTAGGTGCAATTGGGCTGAAGATAAAAGCACTGGCTTTGTTTTTAAGTTTTGCAATGTAGACGGTACTTTCTTTTTTTGTACCCAATAAGTTGTCAGCTGGCACTTTGATGAAAGATGAGGTCAGGTCATTATCAAAAGCGGTTGCGGGCAAAATATTTTTCAGGCTATTTTGTAACGCAAGTTTTTCGTTGATCCGAATTTGTGCCGCGGTGCTTTGTTCGGTATACGAAACCAGACCGCCACCGATTAAGGCAAACAGTGTCAGAATAATAGCAGTGATGATGACTTGTTTATTCATGATGATGTTTTTAACAATCCTATTTGTGTCCAAAGGCTGCAGGTACAGTGTAATAATCAATTAACGGAGCAGCCATGTTCATTAATAAAACGGCAAAGGCAATGCCATCAGGATAACCGCCCCATTGGCGAATAATGAAAATTAATAAACCAATACCTGCACCATATATCAGACGACCGCGTGGGGTTGTGCTGGCAGAAACCGGATCGGTCGCTATAAAAAATGCAGCCAGCATGATGCCGCCGCCTAACAAATGTGTGACCGGTGACAGATAATGTTCGCTATCGATACTATAAAAAATCAATGAGACGAATGCCAGACTGCTTAACATGCCAACCGGTATTCGCCAGTCGATAGTGCGTGTTTTATATAACCATAAACCACCGACTAAAAATAACAGATTAATCCATTCCCAGCCAATACCGGCAACTCGACCGAATAAACTGGATAATGCTTCACTGGAGGATGCTGTTGATAAAAGCTGGTCCTGCGACAAATGTGTTTTTAATCCGTCCAGTAGCGTTGCCGAGCTGATGCTGTCCCAGCTCATTGAAGCAGGTAGTTGTGAAAAAAACATTAGATTGAAGGTTTCACTAAAGTTAAGTGATGCGATGTTTACGGTGCTGGGCAAAACCCAGAATGTCATTTCTCGCGGAAAAGAAATCATCACCACAACATAACCAACCATTGCAGGGTTGAATGGATTGAAACCTAATCCACCATATAAATGTTTGCCAAGTGAAAGTGCAAAAATGGTTGCAATGGCAGTTAACCACCAGGGTGCTAAAGGAGGTAGTGCCAGTGCTAATAAGCAGGCTGTCACCAGGGCGCTTAAATCTACCAGTGTGCTTTTTACCGGACGCTGACGCATTTTTAAGATAACGGTTTCAGTTGCCAGGGCAACGGTAATTGCAACCATTAAGTTAAACAGTACACCCCAGCCGAAAAAATAAAACATCGCGGCAGTACCAGGAATAAGGGCCAGCAAAACCTGAAGCATTACTTTTGAAACGCCTTCGTCTCTTAATAGATGAGGTGATGAGGTCGCTGAATTAAATTTCATTATTTTTTATCTTCCGTATCGATTTTACTTTTTTCACGGCGTTGATTGGCTTCATCAATTTTATGTTGCTGTTGCTCGGTCAGATTATCGGTGTTTTTAGGTTTGACATCAGTCGCTTGTTTCTTTGCTTCGACACGGGCAAGTGCTGCTTCAATCGCTGCTTTCTTAGGGTCGATCGGGTCAGCTTTACCTTCTTCAGCCGCTTTTTTCTTTGCCAGCATTTCTTTTTTCTGGCGTAACTTTTCTTCGCGTTCGGCTTTCTCACGGGCAATTCTGGCTTCGCGGAATTCGTGGCGTTGTCGTGCGATATCAGACTTTTCTTTATCCTTTTCTTGTGCCCATATTTCATTCTTCGCAAAGCGGTAATAACGCACTAACGGAATGTGACTTGGGCAGACAGTGCTGCAACAACCACATTCAATACAATCAAACAGGTTCAGATCCTGGGCACGGTCAAAGTTTTTTGAACTGCTGTACCAGTATAATTGTTGCGGTAGTAAATTTGCCGGGCAAACATCAGCACATTCGCCACAGCGGATGCAGGCTTTGGATTCAACGCTTTGTGTTTCAGTGACTGTTTTTGTCAGCAGGCAATTACAGGCTTTTGTGATGGGTAATTCGTCGCTTTGTAATGAAAAGCCCATCATCGGACCGCCCATGACTAAGCCACCAATATCGTTTGTGTAACCCTGACTTTGTTCAATCAGTTCAGACATCGGTGTACCGATTAAAGTTTCAAAGTTAGCGGCCTGATTAATGGCGTTTCCGGTTACCGTAACAATACGAGATATAACCGGTTCATCAAGATAAAAGGCATTATAAATACTGGCGGCAGTAGCAACATTCTGACAAAGAATGCCAATGTCTGCAGGGCGACCTTTCGCAGGAACTTCCTTGCCAGTAATGACTTTAATTAATTGTTTTTCACCACCGGTGGGATAACGGGTAGGGATTACGGCTATCTCTGTATTGGATGAATTGTTTTTTTTCAGAACCCGGGTAAGACTTTGGATAGCTTCAGGCTTGTTATCTTCAATTGCAATAACGGTATGTTTGACTTTTAATAAATGCTGCAGGATTTGCACGCCCAGAATAATTTCATCAGCACGCTCACGCATTAAAATATCATCACAGGTTATGTAAGGCTCACACTCGGCACCATTGATGATTAAGGTTTCAAGTTGTTGCTGGTCGCAGCTTTTTAATTTTGCAGCAGTCGGAAAAGTGGCCCCACCTAATCCAACGATGCCAGCTTTACGAATAATATTTAGTAAGTCAGCACAGTCTTTTTGTTTATAATTTTCTTTTACAGGGTTTCTCTCGCACCATTCATCTTTACCATCGGTATCGATGCAGATGCAAATTCCATTCAGGCCAGAAGGATGAGGAACCGGTTGATGATCAATCGCAGTGACTACACCTGAGCTCGATGCATGAATACTGGCGCTGATATTGTCGGTCGCCTTTGCAATACACTGGCCTTTTAAAACATGATCACCAACATTGACAATGATTTCTGGCTGATGACCGATATGCTGCTGAATCGGTATGATCAGTTTTTCTGGTAGTTGCGCAACTTGTAATGGTCGATCAGCCGATATCTTTTTATGTCCATCTAAAATCAGGCCGCCTTTGAAAGTTGAGAGTGTTGTCATGCGCATTAAGCCTTTGGTGCCGTTTTATTGCTTTCTGGGAGTGACCATTTCCAGTTAGTGGTTTCAGTTTTTAGCGGCACCATATCGATGCAATCGACCGGGCACGGTGGCAGGCATAAGTCACAGCCTGTGCATTCTTCGGCAATAACTGTGTGCATTTGTTTGGCGGCACCGAGAATGGCATCAACCGGACAGGCCTGTATACATAACGTGCAGCCAATGCAGTTTTCTTCATCAATCACGGCGACAGTAGGCACAGATTCTTCACCATGTTCAGGATTCAGTTCCAGTGGTTCGACACCCAGTAAATCGGCTAGTTGCAAAATAGTTGTTTCGCCACCTGGTGGGCACTGGTTGATAGGCGCTTCGCCATCAGCAATGGCCTGTGCGTAAGGACGACAACCTGGATAGGTGCATTGACCACATTGTGTTTGCGGTAAAATGGAATCAATCTGATCAACAATCGGGTCACCTTCGACTTTAAATCGAATCGCCGAGTAGCCTAAAACCAGACCAAAAATGGCTGCCAGAACGGCTAATATAATAAGAGCAGTAATCATGTATTTATAATTTAATTAAACCGGAAAAGCCCATAAATGCCAGTGACATAATGCCGGCAGTAATTAGCGCAATGGCGTTGCCTTTAAAAGCGACTGGTACGTCAGCTACTTCTATACGCTCACGCATGGCAGCAAATAGCACCAGAACCAGAGAGAAACCTATCGAAGCACCGAGTCCATAAAATGCAGATTGCAGGAAGCTGTGTTGTTCCTGTACATTCAGTAAGGCGACACCAAGCACCGCACAGTTAGTTGTTATCAGTGGCAAGAAAATTCCCAGAACATTGTATAAAAGCGGACTGGTTTTGTGCACCACCATTTCGGTAAATTGCACAACCACTGCGATGACTAGAATAAACATAATGGTGCGTAAATATTCCAGTCCAAAAGGTTGCAACAGATATTCATTAACCAGATAGCTACTAACTGATGACAGAGTCAGAACAAAAGTGGTGGCCATGCCCATGCCAATAGCGGTTTCAAGTTTGCGAGAAACACCCATAAACGGGCATAAGCCGAGGAATTTAACCAGCACGAAATTGTTAACCAGTATGGTGCTGAGCAGGATGAGTGCAAATTCAGTCATTTCATTGATATCTGTCATATATGGTTTAGTCTTAGTGTATCAGAATATCTCTTATGAAGATGCATATGTCAGGTAAGGTAATAGGATATAGAACATAACATGAGGTTAAAAAATGAGCGGATATAAACACATCATGGTGGCCATCGATTTTACAGATTCCATTGGTGCGGTCATTGAGCGTGCTCAACAGATCGCAAAATCAGATGATGCCAAGCTTTCTTTTGTTCATATTGTTGAGCCGGCCCCGGTCGATTTTCTTGATCAGACGATGCTGATTGATATTAACCTTGATGAATTACTCATGAAAACTGCAAGACAACAACTGAAAGCAGTGGCTGAAAAATACGGGGTTGATGGTTCGAACTGTGTTCTCGAAGTCGGGTCAGTTAAAAGCGAAATTTTTAAGCAGGTTGAAAGTCAGGCTGTCGACTTATTGGTAGTTGGCAGTCATGGACGGCATGGTTTAGGTTTGTTGTTGGGCTCTACTGCAAATGCTGTCCTGCATGGTGCAAGTTGTGATGTGCTGGCTGTCAGGGTAAAGGACTGAAGTTTGCTTTATGTAGCCAGTCGTCTGAAGGCACAAATTTGTTTTTAAAGGTGATGTAAAATCGTATAAAAATAAACCAAAATAAAGTGGACACAGGGAGGACAATGTTTTTGCAGGGACTATTAAGTAGCGGCTTTAAATTCGAACCTCAGGAAGCCCTGATAAAATTTAAATTTCGCCTACTAAATTCATGTTTGTTGGTCGCCGTTGTTTTCGCTTTCTTAGTGGGAATGTTACACACACTTGGGTTTCATAATACCGGTGATTTCCATTCGTGGGTAAATTACAGTTATTCTGTTGCTGCGATAGTGTTAATTATCTGGTTACGCCAGTCCCGAGATAATTTTGATAACGTCTCTTTAGCGTTAATTGTTGTTTCATTGATTGTGTTTACTTCGGCCCTTATTTTTGTGGTAGAAGATCAGTTCAGAATTATCTGGTTTTATATAGCCGTCTTCCTTGCCTATACAATAAAGAGCAACAGGGCGGGTGTGATCACGACCCTGGTTTCTATTTTAATCATCCTTCTATGTTTTCTTATCTTTGATCTGGGTATTTCCAGAGTAACCCTGCAGGGTTCGTTAATCGGTTTGGTTATTTCCAGTTTACTGGCGAGTATTCATGTTCGTAAAATTGCCGAGTTTGAAATCACCTTGTTAAATAGAAACCGGGAGCTGGAAGTTCTGGCGACAATCGACAGTTTAACCGGTGTTATGAATAAACGTATGTTTAATGAAATGATGACAAAGTATCTGGAAGCGGCACATCGCAATGAAAAACCATTAACTTTTTTATACCTTGATCTCGATCATTTTAAGCAAGTTAATGATCAGCATGGCCATCAGGTTGGCGATATTATGCTGATTAAGTTTACCGACGTGGTCGGTAAATGTTTGCGTAAAAGTGATTTGTTGGGGCGCGTTGGTGGTGAAGAGTTTGCCGTGGTTTTATATGAGACTGATCTTAAATCTGCCACTAGTGTGGCTGAGAAAATTCGTTCTAAGGTACAGGAAGCTAGTTATCAATACGATGGGCAGTTTGTACAAATTACAACCAGCATTGGTTTATCACAAATTGAGTCTGATAAAGATGATATTGAAATGATTCAGCAACGATCAGATAAAGCACTTTATAAAGCAAAAGAGTCGGGTCGTAACCGGGTTGAAATCGGCTGATCTGACTCTTTTTTTCTATCGACGCTTTTTGAAAGCCCAGATTTGATTTAATAACTGATCAATGCCTTCGTATTCTTTTTCAGATGCCTCAATGAATTCCGGTTTTTTAAATGTTTTTAATAGTTTGTGAATGTGTGGTGTTGCTTCAGGTGCAAGTAAAGCCTGTTGAATGATATTTTTAGTCGCTGTATCAATTCGATTTGATACGGTAAAAGTACGGTCAGGGTAAGATGCTTCTGGAAT
>Ga0316207_10004861_pt1 | contig 11406 bp, 8 predicted proteins | sample 6weekpyrite_MG_FD_204943 | JGI IMG/M metagenome (GOLD analysis project Ga0316207, IMG submission 204943) | Microbial mat bacterial communities from mineral coupon in-situ incubated in ocean water Damariscotta River, Maine, United States -... | ecosystem: Environmental > Aquatic > Marine >...
CTCTTTCTTTGGAAGGAGACTTTTTTAGTGAGAAAAAATCCTTAGCAAGATTAGAGGAGACTAATAGTTTCTCTATTCTTTATAATCTCTACTTTTCAAAGTCAATCTTAGCCTTGATGTATGAAGATATAGAACAGGCCTATATCTGGATAACAAAGGCAAAAGCTTATCATATCGGGGTGGCAAGTCTTTACCAGTTTGGAGAGTTTTATTTTTATGAGGCTGTTATCTCTTATCGCTTGTATACGACATCGGGAGAAATCAATAAAGAAGAACTTCTCAAACTTCTAGAGGATACCATTGCCTATTATCGCACGCTGTCTCAAAGTTCTGCGGTCAATAATGAGCATAAGCATCAGCTCATTCAAGCTCTGCTTTTACATGTTCAAGAGGATTCGAGTTGCTGGAAAGCCTTCGAAAATGCTTCAAACACAGCATGTTTAGAAGGGTTTACCCATATTGAAGCGATTATTCATCAATTAGCATTTTATTATTGGGAAGATGAAGGTATGCAGAGTTTCTCTCAAGCCTGTTTTGAAAAGAGCTATGATGCGTATCAAAATTGGGGGGCTGTGTCGGTTGCAAACTATCTTAAAAAAGAGCATGCCTTAGTCACAAAGGCGTCCAGTGAAAAGGTCCTGCTCAATTTAGACAATATTGATCTCAATAGTGTTCTACAAGCCTCACATACCTTGGCTCAGGAGTTGTCCCCTGATGAACTTTTAAAGAAGATGATAAAGATTATTGTGGAAAACAGTGCTTCTCAGAATGTTTTTCTGTTTTTGCAAGAAGATGAAAGCTTATCCATGGCCATAGGATATAAAAACGGTACCTTTATTCAAAGTCTGGATTCAGTAGCCCTTCCGAAAGATATAATCAATTATGTAAGAAGAACGCAAGAAAGTATAATCTACTCAGCTAATGATAAAAATGATTTTATTCAAAATGACACCTATATATTGCATAATCAACCCAAATCTCTTTTTTGCACATCTATCCATTACCAAGGCGAATTTAGAGGGGTTTTATATCTGGAAAACAGAGATATACCTGATCTTTATTCAGAAGAAGAGATAGAGCTGTTGCAACATCTCTGCAACCAAGCAATGATCTCTATTGAACAAGCTAAACTTTTTGAAAAGGTCAATCAGGCGAATACGACACTTGAAGACCAGGTTAGGTTTCGAACGAAGGAACTTCAGGAACAAAAAGAGATCTTTGAAAAGCTGTTCTATGACTCCAGTGACGGAGCCCTTCTTTATAGTAATCAAGGTTTTATTGACTGCAACAGTGCCACGTTGAAGATGCTTGAATATGAATCAAAACATGAACTTATCAATGCAAAACCCTCTGATATATCGCCTCGATACCAGGCTGATGGCAGAGAATCTGATGAGAAAGCGGAAGAGATGATTCAGCTATGTACGGATAAGGGATCACACCGTTTTGAATGGATACATCAAAAAACAAATGAAGAAATTTTTTGGGTGGATATTTCACTTACTAAAATAAAAATCTCCGGAGAAGAAGTGATATTTGCTCAAATGAAAGATATCACCGAGCAGAAGTCTGTTCTTCATGATCTTGAGTATATCGCCTCACATGATACAATGACGGGAATCTATAATAGACGAAAGTTTTTTGAATTAGCGAAAAAGAAGTTTAAAAAGAGTCCAAAGTTGTATGCGGCAATGATCGATATTGACCAGTTTAAAAACATAAATGATACGTATGGACACGCCTGCGGAGATGAGGTCATTATCAAAACTGCTGCTATAATCAAAGCGTGTTTGGATGAGGATGAGATCTTTGGTAGAATCGGTGGAGAAGAGTATGCCATCATATCGGATGTCAATGGATTTATTAAAAAGATAGAAAAGATTAAAATAGAGATCGAAGAACTTACTCTACGACATAAGAAGAAGGAAATTAACTTTACTGTTAGTTGTGGAATATCGTATAAGAAAGTAGAAACTGCCAGTCTGGATATGCTTTTAAAAGAGGCAGATGATGCACTCTATAAGGCCAAAGAAAATGGAAGGAATAGAATAGAACGTTATAGAGATCAGACACGAAGTTAAGCAGTGATTAGCTACTCACAGCAGTTGAAGTTTGGTACAGGTTTGGACAGACTAAAGTAGAGTTTTGACTGTGTTCTTTCCGCACCTTTTAGCCTCGTACAATGCTTTGTCCGCGCGGTTTATGATCTCATTTGAACTCTTGTCGTCAGAACGGTATTGCGAGATTCCAAAACTACAGGTCTGGCTGCCAACTGTCTCAAACAGAGTCCCTTCAATGGACTTTCTAAGTTTTTCTGCAAGGACATGAGCTTGAGCGGCATCTGTTTCATGACAGATGATAAGAAACTCTTCACCGCCCCAACGTCCTAGTACATCTATATTTCTGATATTCTTTTTCAAGGTCGAAGAAATTTTAATCAGGGTGATATCTCCGGCATGGTGACCAAAGGTATCATTGACGAGTTTAAAGTCGTCAACATCCAATAAAATTATGGAAAAGACCTTTTTGTGTCTTTTGGCAATATCGAGTTCTCTGTCAAAAGTGTTTTGTAAAGCCAAGCGGTTTGATATCTGTGTCAGCTGGTCTGTAACAGAGAGTTCCTCTATATATTTTTTGTCGGTAATATCTTGATTGATAATACTGTAGCCCTCGATGGAACCATCTTTAGAAAAGATTGGGCTGATATGGGCATCAACCCAAAAAAATGTCCCATCTTTTTTCAGTTTTCTTAGTTCGCCATCCCATGGTTTCCCAGCTTGAATATTTTCCCACATTTCTTTATAGACCTCTTTAGGTGTATCGGGGTCTCTGAAAATAGTATGATTTTGTCCAATAAGCTCTTCTTTCGTATAGCCTGAAATTTTGCAAAGCGCTTCACTGATATCCGTGATGGTGCCATTGATGTCACCGGAGGATATAAGAATGTTCTTATCGATAACGTCAAGATATTTTTTGATGTGCTGGTTGTAGTTATGGGCAACTCTATATCGGTAAATGAGGAATAGACCGGTGATAATGAATGTTAGCGTTACTAAAATCAGTAAATAGTCGAATCCCTCTTGAGGAATAAGATCAATCCATCCTGTCAATGTACTCTGATCCAAAGAGGATGCATAAAGAGAAACAGTAAAGAAGATCGGAATGAAAAACTTTAAAATCAAGATTATCTACCCCTATAGGTCTGATATACGAAAATATTATTGTGTAAGATTCATAGTAAATTTGACACTCAGTATAAAAGCATATTTTTAAAACAAGATTTTATCGAGATAATTACTAATATAGGGTTAAACTTAAGTGTATAATGAATAATACTGGATATTAATAAAGGAACAAACTTCTTTTAATATCTAATATATTAATATACTTGATTGTAGTATATTCTTTAGTATCGAGGACAGGGCTTGTTAAATGTATTGAGATCATATGATGATGTGAAATTACGAAAATATTTTATAACGGTATTCTCATCGATCAGCGCTATTGTATTTATTGTTTTTGGAACATGGTACGTCTTATATAAGAATGTAATGCAAGGTTCATTTGAACTTTTTATCGGCCTTGTTTTTATAATTAATTTATATTTTTTATGGGTTAGAAATACGGTAGAGATATCTGCAAAGATTGTTGTTTTCTTTGTTATGCTGATTTCTTTAATGGTGTTCTACAGTGGGGGAATAGGAAATACAGGAAATCTGTGGATCATGCTTGTACCGATGTTTCCACTGCTCTTACTTAGTTTGAAAGACGGAACAAAATGGCTGTATATCTATAGTGTTGTTCTTTTAGGTCTGATACTCGCAGGTATGTTTGATGCAGTAGCTTTAAAGTTCAGTTTTATTGAATTGCGCCAAACACTAATCGTCTATTTATTGTTTTGTATCATGCTCTATTACAATGAAATGGTGAAATACATTGCCAAAGTATCTTTAGAAAAAAGTAATCAGGAAAATAGAGAAAAAGATCGATTGCTATTTACCCAGGCTAAAAGTGAACAGATGGGTGAACTACTCAGTATGATTGCCCATCAATGGAGGCAACCCCTGTCGGCGATTTCTGCTACGATAGGTATGCTTGAAGTAAAGCATGCCTTAGGAGAGTATGATGAGAGATCATACAGTGAGCAACTGAATAAGATATCATCGTATTCTCAAGACCTTTCCGAAACGATAGAAAATTTCAGAAATTTTTATAAGCCAAATGCAGACTCTATTCTATTGACATTTGAAGAGATTGCTGAAAAGTCATTAAGTGTTATCAAGACCTCCTTGGAAAATGAAGGTATAGAAGTTATTCACGAACATGCTTCCCAGAATAAGATCGCGTTACATGATAATGAAATGATGCAGGTTATCTTAAACTTATTGCAAAATTCTCGTGACGCTTTCAAAGAAAATAATATACAAAATCCGTCTATTAAAATTATAACTGAGGAGAGTTCTCTTTGTATCTGTGATAACGGAGGAGGGATATCTGAAGATATAATAGATAAAATTTTTGATCCTTATTTTTCGACTAAAAAAGAGAAAAACGGAACAGGACTGGGGCTGTATATGGCAAGAGTAATTGTAGAAGAACATCATACCGGTACTCTATCTGTATATAATCAAGATGATGGTATCTGTTTTAGTATTAAGGTGGAAGAAGAAAAGTGAGCTTGAAGAACCACTTTCAGCGGATGGAATGGAACTGTTTATGAAAAGGTTTGAATGAGGTGGTATAGTAAGAGAAGAGTTTTAATCATAAGACTTGTATATTGTTTCTATTAAACTCTTTCGCACGGTATAAAGCCTTGTCTGCACGTGCAAATATAGAGTCACTGTTGTCTTTGTCAACATAAGAAGTCACGCCAAAACTACAGGTGATCTTCATAGAATCAAAAAAGAGAAAGTCGGCAATCTCTTGACGTATCAGTTCCGCTTTTTCAGTAGCTTGATCGATGGATATATTGGGAAGAATAATAATAAACTCTTCTCCTCCCCATCGGGCCAATGTGTCACTGTCTCGTATGCTTTTATGTAATAAATCGGCAATAGCACACAGGACCTTATCTCCTGTCTTGTGGCCATAATTGTCATTAAAGAGTTTAAACTCATCAATATCGAGTAGAATGATACTAAGTGGATGGGAGTAGCGTTTGGCTCTGGATAACTCTTTTAAAAATATCTCCTCAAATATACGACGGTTATAGGTATTGGTCAAGACATCATAGGATGCATTATGTTCAGCTTGTTTAACCTCTTGTTCAAGTTTTTCATTCAGTTCTTTAAGCTCTTGTGTGCGTTTGTCCACTAATGTTTCAAGAGAGGCATTGTCAGAAAGTAAGAGTTCGTTTTGTTTTAGGAACTTTTCTTGAGTCGTCTTCGCCTCATCAATATCGGTATGTGCTCCTATCATACGAGCAATTTTTCCTTCTTTAGTGTATTCGACAATTTTTCCGGAATCCTCAATCCAAAGATAAGTGCCATCTGCTTTTTTACAACGGTATTGAACCTTGTATGTATCAAGGTCACCGCAGAGGTAGGCTTCAAAATGTTCCATAACAGAAGGATAATCATCAGGGTGTATGACATTTTCCCAGGTAAAGACATCTTTTTCAAAAGAGTTAACGTCATATCCCAACATACGGTACCATCCCGGACTGCGTTCAACATGCCCGGTCAGTGCATTCCAATCCCACACACCATCTGAGATGATATCGAGAATAGCACCGAGAGTCTCTTCAGATTGTTCAAGTGAAGTATGTGAATAATTAGATTTCATATATTTACCTTAATAGTAACAGAGTATATCTAAAATATTGAAGACTATGAAGAAAGAAGGGAAATAGCTTCAATCCTTTTATAGTTATAATATTCTTATTTCCTTGGGGCTATAATATGTACTAAAGAGCAGAGCGTGTAAAATGGAAAAGCTTTGAAAAGGAGAGAACAGATGTATAGAATCTTTATCTTGATATTGACCCTGACGACAGTTTTAACTGCTGATGAAGCACGCCTGATCATACAAAAAGTAGATAATAACATACGCGGTAAAAATATTTACATGAAGATAAGTATGAAGATCGTCTCTTTACGACATACTCGAAGTATGCAGATGGAAAACTGGTCACAAGGAAGTAAAAAAAGCTTTGTTAAAATCGTATACCCTCCAAAAGACAGGGGAATTACTTTTTTAAGTTTAGATAATCAGATGTGGCAGTATGTTCCCAAGATAGAAAGAACGATAAAGATTCCTCCCTCGATGATGCTGCAAAACTGGATGGGGAGCAATATCACCAATGATGATATGGTTAAACAGAGCTCAATTGTAGAAGATTATACCCCCCGTATTGTGAAAAGAGAAGGTAAGCTTGTGACCATGGAGCTTATCCCTAAGGAAGAAGCAGCCGTTGTATGGGCTAAGGTCGTCTCGCTTATCGATATTTCAACTTATACCTCTCAAAAAGATATCTTTTATGATGAAGAAGGAGAAGCCGTAAGGGTCTTTTTATATGATAAGGTCAAAAAGTTTGGAGAGTATTATCTTCCTACCTATTGGCGGGTTGAACCTATGGATAAAGACAACAGTTTTACAGAGATTATCCTTGAGGATGTAAAATATGACATCTCTATCTCCGATCAGTATTTTAGAAAAAGTGCACTAAAGAGGTTCTCCCGCTAATGTTCAGGTTTGCGCTGAAGAACATTCTTTTTTATAGGGGCCGTTCTATTACCACCTTTGCACTCACCTTTATCTCAACAATTCTTTTTATCGTCTATGTCTCCATGATGGATGGTTCACATAAATCTATGCTTGAAAATGCACTTAAGGTTTATACCGGAGCTATAGAGATATATCATAAGGATTATCGTGATATAGGAGGAAATGAATATCTCATTGAGGATGTTAAAGCAATCACGAATAAACTTTCAACGATCAAAGGAATACAAGCGTACACGACGAGATATGAGACATACGGCTTACTTTCAAGCAAAGAGCACTCCGCAGCTTCTATGCTCGCGGGGATAGAACCTGAAAAAGAGAAGGACTTAAGTTCAATCGCCAGAGCATTACGAGAAGGGGAGTTTTTAGATGAGGACTCCGGAAATTGCCTGTATATGGGAAAAGGTCTGGTTGAAAAGTTGAAATTGAAACTGGGAGCTGAGGTGAGTTTTATAGGCAGTGCAAGCGATGACTCTTTTGCAGCGGAGATCTTTAAATTATGCGGTGTGTTTAAAACGGGTTCATCTGAATTTGATTCAAGTGTCTCTTTTGTCAATAGAACCTATTTTGACAAGGTGATGTATACCGATAATAAGGCCTCGTATATCAATATCAAGCTTGATGATCTGGACAATGTTGATCAGGTCAATGAAAAGATTATTAATATTTTAAATGATGAATCCTTAGAGAGCTTGACATGGAAGACGCTTATGAAGACGATGGTCGAAGCTATGGAAGTGGATAGTATCTTTGGATATATCTCTTTAGCCCTTTTTTTGGTTGTCATCTTTTTTGTCATTATGATCTACGGTTTTATCAATGTCAGTTCACGCATAAAAGAGTTTGGTGTATTACGGTGCATAGGTCTGTGTCGGGCTGATGTCTTTTCACTTCTTTTCTATGAGATAGTGATACTTTCTAGTCTGGCTGTTGCTCTTGCCACTCCTATAGCGGCTTATATCTGTTACTATTATAGTATTAATCCTATTGTGATTGAGGGAATGAGTGAGATGTATAAAGACTATGGGATTGTATCGGATGAGATACCCTTTGATTTTAATCTGCTTACTATTTCATGGAACCTTGGTGTGATCTATCTGCTCAATATTTTAAGTGTCATCTATCCCTATTTTTATATCAACTCATTTAGACCTATAGAAGCGACACGACATGTTTAAGCTTATTGTGAAAATGGCATGGAAGAATTCATTTCTAAGACTTTCCCGCACTCTTTTGGTTATTATCATGATAGCTGTCAGTATGAGTATGATGTTGGGTATTCAAGGTCTATATGATGGTATGGCTGACACGATGATAGATAAAAACAGACGAAGCGGAAGCGGAGATGTCAGTATCTTTGCTAAAGGATATAGAGTCAATAAAGATTTGCAGTACAGAATTAAGAATGCTGATGAGCTAAGCGCCGAAATCAAAAAAATAGAGGGTGTCAAGGAACTTGTTCTGAGAGTTAAAGCCGAGGGGCTCTTGTCTACGGCAAGAAAATCATCTTTTGCTTCTATGCAGGGAATAGACCTACGAGCAGAAGAGTCCTTTGGAGACTTTAGTGAGTTTTTAAAAGAGGGAGAAATTAACCTAGAAGGACAAGGCGCATTAATCGGACTGGAACTGGCTAAGCGGCTTAAGGTTACGATAGGCTCTAAACTCGTTTTCTCTACGCAAGATAGCTCCGGTGAGATCAATTCTATCGCTCTTCGCATCCGGGCGATAATGCAAACGACAAATATTGTATTGGATACCAATGCGATTTTTATAGATGCCAAGAAAATGCACAGGTTTTTAGGAACTGATTCAAGCGAAGCAACCCAGATCGCCATCATGACAGCAGATAAAAAGACAAATGACCTGCTCAAAGCAAATTTTTCTGATCTGGATGTAAAGAGCTTTTTGCAACTGCAACCGATGATGAAGCAGATGCAAGATGTGATGATTATATTTAACTCCATCACCTTCTTTATCGTGATGACGGTAGTCTTTATCGGAATATTGGGGGTTATGTATGTCTCTGTTTTGGATCGCATACGTGAGTTCGGAATTGCTATGGGGATTGGAATGCAATACAGGTATATCAGAATACAGATATGTCTAGAGGCTCTTTTTGTAGGTTTTATTGGATATCTTGGCGGGGCTCTTTTGGGTGCTCTCTTTTTGCTCTATCTTAGAGATTATGGTCTTGACTTAAGTGCCTTCTCTGATGCTTTGGAAATGTGGGGATATGCATCAACGATTAAGGGAACAATCAAGATCTCTTATTTCACGACGACCTTTGCTGCTATCATAAGTGCATCGCTATTTAGTGTATTTATTCCTCTGAGAAAGATTAAAAGACTCAACCCCATCGAGGTAATTAAGGCTGAAAAATGATTAGATTAGAAAAGGTAAATAAGTATTTTTACAAGGGTGAGCCAAGAGAGGTACATGCGCTAAGAGATATTGACCTTAACATTGAAAAAGGCGAGTTTACTCTTTTTAGCGGTCCTTCGGGATGTGGGAAGACAACCCTTCTTAATGCTATCGGTGCTTTAGATAGTATAGACAGTGGACAGATATATCTTGATGATAAAGAGATCGGTTCCTTGAATGAAGAGGAACGCACACGTATACGTTTAGAAGAGATGGGTTTTGTCTTTCAGGCGTATAACCTTGTGCCTGTTTTAACTGTTGAAGAAAATATTGGCTTTGTCATGAGGCTAAGAGGTTTTAGTGATGAAGAGATAAAACAAAGGGTTTTAGAAGTCGCCTCTATGCTGGAAATTGACAATAAACTACAGACCCTTCCCAATGCACTCAGCGGCGGGCAGCAACAAAGAGTTGCCGTGGCAAGAGCAGTAGCAGGGAAACCAAAGATCATATTGGCAGATGAACCTACTGCAAACCTTGACTCTAAGAACTCTAAAGCCTTAATGGACATGATGAAAGAGCTTAATAAGAAAGAGGAGATAAGTATTATTTTTGCCTCGCATGATGATTATATTATGGAAAATGTAAGACGTGTTGTCACACTCAATGATGGCAGGATAGTGGATGTTTAAAAGCTTTATGATCGGCTTGATTCTGTCTGCATCTGTTTTGAATGCCGATTTTGAATATACCTTGACAAATACCAACCTTACTATTTCACAAGGTTCTTTTCTCCCTCATGAAAATAAAAGGTACCTCTACAATTATGACAGATTTCGTTTTGACGGGAGTTTCGTGAAAGATAGCTTTTTTGTCAGATGTATAGCAGATGGGGTTAACTATTTAGGAGATGAATATACAGAGTCAAGTTCATTTAACTATGTTAAATCATCTGCGTCGGATACCCCATTTAGAACACAAACAAGTTTTCATGACTATGATAAAGGTTCTGTGTATGCTAAGTTATACAGACTTTATGGCGGGTATGAAGATAATGATAAAAGTATCATTTTTGGCGTGCAAAATATACCTATGGGCGTGGGACGGGTCTGGACACCGACAAACATGTTTAATCCTAAAAACACCTATGCTTTGGAACCTGATGAGATCTTTGGTGTATTAGCCTTCTCCTATACACAACATCTTGATGATACCTCTTATATCACGCTCGTCTCGAGTCAAAGGGCTGAGCACAGTTTTAAGTATGCTATGCGGTATAAAACTTTTTTTGAGTTCGCAGACTTTGGTATAAACCTGATAAGCTCAGATAAGACTACAATGTTAGGCTATGAGATAGAAGGTGATCTGGCCGAGACGGGTATAGAGCTGAGAAGTGAGGGGGGATATATAAAAAGCACACTTCAAACGTTCTCTGCAGAGAAAGAAGAAGAGTTTTTTCAAGGGATCTTAGGCGCTGATTACGGTTTTGAAAACGGTCTAAATGTGGCATTTGAGAGCTTGTACAGTTCACAAAAATTTTCAGATGAAGAGATTATCTTAAATCTTAATTCAGATATCTCTTCAGACCTCGTCCCTTCTAGCCTGTACACTGCCTTTACTCTCTCTTATAGTGTTAATATTTTTTTAGATGCCTCTTTTTTATATATAGAGAGCTTTGATAATACAGGTTTTCGTTTCATCTCACCTGGTCTAAGATACACGTTTAATGATTATAATGTCTTTAGCATGGGTGCGATGATACAAAAGAGTAGAAGTGAGAGTGGATTTACGGGAGATGTCAATCGATATTATTTAAAATATGTCTTGTCATTTTAGATGGATGTGCAATAAATGGTGTTCCTGTGAAAGAACACCATCATATTTAAGCCGACAATAGATAGACAGAAGCAAAAGCAGTAGCTGATGCACCCATGAAAATAGATCCGAACATAAATGACGAGATCAACTTGATCATTGGCTGGTATGTCCATTTTACAAGTAAAATAATCCCGGATCCTATCAATGAGGTCGCAAAGGTATACGAAATTATCTCGAGCAAGCCAAAACTATGGGGGATATAGATGAAGTTGGCGATCAAGACATCAAAAAGAAGAAAGATTGCAAAACAGATCGCAATATAGCGAATGGTCTGAAACTGCTCAAAGCACTGAGAGATCTTAACCTCTTCGGTGACAAGACACTTCATATCAGAAAAGTTGGCATCCTTTAATGACTTCTCTTCACAAATAAAAAAAACAAAAAGACTGAAAAAAAGCCCTCCACCTATCAATAACATTACTGTACCCATGAGTAGATCCTTGT
>Ga0316207_10004862_pt1 | contig 11402 bp, 13 predicted proteins | sample 6weekpyrite_MG_FD_204943 | JGI IMG/M metagenome (GOLD analysis project Ga0316207, IMG submission 204943) | Microbial mat bacterial communities from mineral coupon in-situ incubated in ocean water Damariscotta River, Maine, United States -... | ecosystem: Environmental > Aquatic > Marine >...
GGGTTAGACTGATCTTCGAGAAAATAGGATTGCACAGCAATAAGCACACCTTCGGTGAGTTCTTCGAAAGTAAGCATATCTGGAAGCAGATCTTCATCCATCCGTTAGGCCCCCGCAGCGTTTAGCGCCTGATTTAGGTCCTCAATCAGATCATCTGCATCCTCAAGCCCCACTGAAAGCCGGATAAGGCCTGGTGTAATACCGAGTTCAAGCCTTGTATCTACGGCGAGCGCCTTGTGCGTGGTGCTCCAAGGGTGTGTGGCGATCGAACGCGTGTCGCCTAGGTTATTTGAAATATCAATTATTTCTAGTGCATTGAGAAAGCAAAAGGCTTGCTCGCGGCCACCGGGCAATTCAAATACAACAAGCGTACCGCCGCGGTCCATTTGTGAAAAAGCCAACTCTTTTTGTTTGAAGCTGCTCAAAAGCGGATGGCGAACATCTGCGAGCCTACCTTCAAGTGCAAAAGCTATTTTCTCCGCGTTTTCGCACATGGCATTCACGCGCAGGCCTAAGGTTTCCAGTCCTTTTAGCATAACCCAGGCATTGAATGGCGACATGGCGCAGCCCGTGTGCCGGTAAAAAGGATAGAGAAACTCTTCATCCCATTCTTTGCTGCATAGGACAATGCCGCCAAGGCACCGGCCTTGTCCGTCGATATGTTTTGTTGTCGAATAACAAACGATGTCTGCACCCAGTTCCATGGGCCGCTGCAATACAGGCGTGGCAAAAACGTTATCAACAGCGAGAAGCGCACCGTTTTTGTGAGCGAGGTCAGCGACAGCCCTCAGATCAACTATCTCTAATGTCGGATTAGACGGCGTCTCGGTGAAAAGCATTTTTGTATTGCTTTGCACGCCAGCTTTCCAGGCAGCTATATTTGTACCGTCAACAACGGTTGTTTCAATGCCGTAGCGCGGCAATAGTTCGTCCATGAGCCAGCGACAAGACCCAAAAAGCGCGCGCGACGCCAAAACATGGTCACCTGCCTTAAAACCTGCCAGCAGTGCCGCTGTCATTGCCGCCATGCCTGTCCCGGTTGCCCGGCCCACGTCGGCGCCCTCCATAAGTGCCATACGCTCTTCGAACATAGCGACAGTGGGGTTGCTTTGGCGTGAATAGGTGAAGCCATCGCGGCTGCCATCAAAGCGCCCCTCGGCTTCTTCGGCGCTATCGTAGGCAAAGCCAGAGGTTAAGAACAAGGCTTCTGACATTTCGCCAAAATCAGAGCGCATTGAACCGCCGCGCACCATTTGCGTCTGCCTCGCCCACGATGACGGCTTGTTCTTGCTTGCTGCTTTGCTTTGTTTCATCAGCGATCTCCGGGAAAACACCTGCCCTCAAGACTTGAAAGGTGCCTTATTAGCTTGAATTCAAGCTTTAGCTGCTTTGCGGGCATCACACAACACCAGCCTTTGCTTTGCATCACTCTAATGTTGGTTGATTTTACTGGCCGCCGCCGATAGGTTCAGCCAAAGAATTTGCCGCAAGGCAGGGGCGGGTGTAGCTCAGTGGTAGAGCACGAGCTTCCCAAGCTCGGTGTCGAGGGTTCGATCCCCTTCACCCGCTCCAAGTTTAGTTGTTTGGAACGACTTTTGAAAGAGGCCCTCTTATGAGCGTTACTATCTGGCATAATCCCCGCTGCAGCAAATCACGTCAAACCCTTGCGATTTTGGAAGAAAAAGGCGCGTCGCCAGAAATAGTGCTGTATCTGGATACGGCGCCGTCAGTGGCTGAAATTGAACAGACGCTGGATATGCTTGGTCTAGAGCCGCGGGCTTTGATGCGTACTGGCGAAGCCGACTATAAAGAACAAGGTCTAGCCGGAGTTACGGATCGCGCAACTTTGATTGCTGCAATGCATAAGACCCCGAAACTGATTGAAAGGCCTATCGTGTTTAGCGGTGGCAAAGCCAGAATTGGCAGGCCTCCAGAAAGCGTGGTCGAAATTCTTTAATCTGGTGCCGATCTGATTTTTCGCTCGATAAGTGGGTAATAGAGCAATTGTGCCGCGCCGCGTGCGGCCATAAAGATAACCACTGCTATCCAAAGCCCTTTCAATTGTGCCGCGCCTGTAAAAACCCAAAGCGCCGCAAGATAGACGGCAAAAGCGGCACACATGGTTAAAAGCATGCCGCGCCCCGCCGTTGCACCAATGAAAATACCATCAAACTGATAGCACCAAACCGCAAAAACAGGCATTAGAGCAACTATAGTGAGGGCACCACCCGCTGCTTTTTGCACCGAGCCAATACTTGTGAGAATTGCGATAATTTCGGTACCGAACAAAAGAAATACGGTGCTGTATAATACAGCGGCTGCACCTGCCCACAGCATCGTGCGTTTAACCCAAAAACGAAACCTGATCAGGTCGCGCCGTCCGTAAGCTGCGCCCGCAAGAGCTTCAGCGGCAAAAGCAAATCCGTCGAGCCCTAGGCTGATCAGCAAGAAAAACACATTCAATATTTGCGTGGCTGCCAGCGCCACCTCGCCTAACTGCGCTGCTTCTCGCGTGATAAGTGCCAGCGCGGTCATAAGTACCAGCGTGCGGGCAAAAATATAGCCATTTGTGCCCAAAAGCTTTTTCATGCGCGAAAGCTGCCAAGTTTGTGCGGCCTTTAACGCCTCGACAAGAGGCTGTGGCCCAAGCCCGCGCAAAAGCAGGAACAGCCCGAAAAATGCTGCAAGCCATTCGGCGATCAGGGAACCCAAGGCAATGCCGCTTACGCCCATACCTAAGCCCATAACAAAAAGCAGGTTAAGGGCGCCGTTGCCGATGTTTAAGAGAAGCTGTAACCAAAGCGCTGCTTTGGCCTGCGCGGTGCCGATCAGATAACCATTGATGGCATAGACAAAAAGCACAGCTGGTGCCGACCAAACGCGAATATAAAAATAGTCTGCGAGCAGTTGTTGAGTGCTTTCTGGCGGAGCAAGGGCCAAAATACCAAGGTCCAGGATAAGAAACTGCGCTAACAATAAAAGGACCGCCAGCGCTATGCCAAATGCCGCTGAGCGTGTCACAGTGCGTGCAACTTGGGCTGTGTCGTCCCGGCCATGTGCTTGTGCCACCAACCCCGTGGTGCTCATGCGCAAGAAACCAAATGCCCAAAAAATAAAGCTGAAAATCGCCGCGCCGACGCCAACGGCAGCAAGGTGCACAGGGTCTGGCATGTGGCCGATCACCCAAGTGTCAACCAAGCCTACAAGCGGCGTTGAGGAATTTGCGAGAATAGCAGGCCCAGCAATAGCCCAGATCCGCCGGTTAGGTCCCTGCGCCGTCTCAACCGCAGCCGTGCTCAACGCCCAATGCCGCTATAGTCAAAGCCAAGCGCTTGCATATCTACGGCGGCATATATGTTGCGAAGATCAACAAGAACTGGATTTTTCATTAATTTCAGGATGCGGTCAAAATCGAGCGCACGGAACTGGTTCCATTCGGTTATAATTACGAGCGCGTCTGCGTTCTCAATCGGGCCATAAGGCTCGTCGTGAAATGTTACCTCTGGCAATAGGCCTTTAGCTTCGTCCATGCCTTTTGGATCAAACGCATGGATCTCTGCGCCGGCCTTTTTTAATGCTGGTATGATATCCAGACTGGGGCTTTCACGCATGTCATCTGTGTTTGGTTTAAAAGTCAGGCCGAGCACGGCAATATGCTTGCCGCTTACCGTGCCGCCGCATGCGGCAAGCACTTTTTCAGCCATGGCCTGTTTGCGAGCTTCATTTACTTCGACAACGGACCGCACCACCTGCATCGGCACGCCGTAGGTGTCGGCTGAATGTACAAGGGCCCGTGTATCTTTGGGGAAGCAGCTGCCACCAAAACCGGGGCCCGCATGCAAAAACTTGGCACCAATGCGGTTATCCAGACCCATGCCTTTTGAAACCATTTGCACATCGGCACCAACTTTTTCACAAAGGTCCGCCATCTCGTTGATGAAGCTTATCTTTGTCGCGAGGAATGCGTTTGCGGCATATTTGATCATCTCGGCAGTTTCACGGTCCGTGAAAACAATCGGTGTTTCGTTGATAAAGAGCGGGCGGTAGAGCTCCTGCATCACAACCTTTGCTTTGTCGCAGTCAACACCCACCACCACTCGGTCAGGGCGCATAAAGTCTTCAATGGCCGCGCCTTCGCGCAAAAACTCAGGATTGGAAGCGACACTGTAAAGGTCTTGTGAAAGTTTTTCTGCAAGGCGCTTTTTTATCTCTGCGCCTGTGCTCACGGGGACTGTCGATTTAGTAACAATCACTGTGTAGCTGTCGATATGATCCGCCAGTTCTTCTACAGCTGCAAAGACATATCCAAGGTCAGCGTGCCCATCCCCGCGGCGGCTCGGCGTGCCAACAGCTATGAATATAGCATCGGCCTCCTCGACAGCCTCCCCTAGATTGGTGGTAAAGGAAAGGCGTCCAGCTTCGCAGTTTCGTGCTACCAGTGTATCTAGGCCGGGCTCATAAATCGGCATAATATTGTCGTTCAGGCGCGCAATTTTGCTTTCATCTTTGTCGACACAAATCACCGTATGGCCAAACTCGGAAAAACAAGCGCCGGAAACCAGTCCAACATAGCCAGAGCCAACAACCGCGATCTTCATGTTTATTCTCCAGTAGCCCAGCTGATTTTACGCGCAATATTGCTTCTGTTTCCTGACACTGTACGCGAGCGCGATCTTACATACCAAAATAATGCGGCATACCAAAATAATTCAGGCATTCACAAGAAAACACCAAAATAACCGAAGGGAAAACACGCTTGGTATCGTAGAATAACTAGAGTTAATTCATGATTTAAAATGCCAGATTTTTGGCCATGGCAAAGAAGGCAAGGTAGACCGATTGACCGAAGCGCTTGATCTTTCGACGGATGAGCAACTTGTTGCCCTTGTGTGCGCGGGCGACAAAACGGCCTTTCGTGCGCTTGCGCAGCGTCACGGCCAAAGGTTTCGCGCGTTGGCGTTCCGGTTCACTGGCGATATGGCCTTAGCGGAAGACTTGGTGCAGGAAGCCTTTGTAAAATTATGGACCAACGCGGGCCTTTTTGATGCGCGCAAAGCTAAGTTTACCACATGGTTTTATCGCATCGTTGTTAACAAATGTCTGGATGAAAAGCGCAAGCGCAAGATTGCCGCTTTGCCTGAAGGCTTTGACGCACCGGATAAGGCGCCGCTTGCAGATGTTGGTATGGAAACAGCAGCAGCGGCTGCACGACTAAAAAAAGTGCTGGATAGCCTGTCCGAAAGGCAAAAAACAGCGATTATTCTGTGCTATTTTGATGGGCTTTCCAATCTGGAAGCCGCGGCTGTGATGACGTTGAATATAAAAGCTTTTGAATCCCTGATGGTGCGCGCGCGCACGCAAATGAGAAATATGATGAAGGCAGATAAAGAAAACCTGCTGTCGGCGTTTGCTTAGGAAATAGAAATGACCGAAGAAATGACACTGAAAGAGTTGGAAGTACTGTCAGTAAAATTTGGCAGGGACCTGGAATCGTGGCCTGACAGTTGTCGGCCCGCGGCTGAAGCGCTTGCAGCAACACCCGAAGGCCAGCAGTTGATGAAAGCGAACAATGCTGTTGATCATTTGATTGAGGCGGCTCGCGCCATGGGACCTGAGACGGCTAGCGACGGCAATAGCGACGCCTTTGTTGACCGGCTAATGGATATCCCGGTCTATCACCATCAGAAAACACAGGCCAAAAAGTCACGCCAAACAATTTTATGGATGAAGGATTGGTTTGAAAATGCTTCCGGTTGGCTCTCAACCGCGAGGCTCGCATCGCAGGCGGCGGCCTTTGCAGCTGTTCTTGTTGTTGGCATGTATGTTGGCATGAATAGCCAATTTTCTGCTGCTGATAGCACCATCAGTGCGTTTGACACGGTGGATATTGGCGATGCTTTGTTTGCTTCAAGCCTAGACTATTCGCTGGATGAACAATGAGACTGATAGAAGGAAAAAACTATGGCCACGCAAGGTAAATGGCTTGTTCCCGCGTTGGCACTTTCGCTGGCGGTCAATGTTTTTATAGCGGGCGTCGTGCTGGGTAAGCGCATTAATCCGCCGCGACCATCACCTGGCGGTGTGCCCGCGGTTGATTTCAACATGAAGCGCTTCGGCCAACATTTGACCAGGGACGAACGACAAAAGGTTCGAAAAGTTCTTCGCGCGCAACGCGGCGTAATGGTTGAGCGCTATCAGTTGGTGAAGGAAAGCGAACGGCGAATAAAAGATTTGGTGTCAGCCCCTCAAGTAGACCGTGAAGCTCTTATGGCGGCGTTTGAGCAGCACGGAGCCTTAATGCAGCAAATGTACAGCCCGATGCAACAAGCGATGATGGAGATTGTGGCCGACCTTAGCCATGAAACGCGCCAAAAACTGGCAGACAGCATGTTTAAAAGGCGATTTCCGCGTAATCGGCAATAGGTACTCAAGTTAACAGTTTCATAGCCGCAAAATGAGGCAAAACAATAAATTGACGACGTTTTTTGGCCTATGTGTTACAATTGGTGCATGACGAGCGCCTCGATATTGCCTTCAATAGGTCCTGCACCGCCTGAATTCAGGAGGCCTTTTGTGCCGGAAAACTTGCGGCCTAAGCTGGTAAGTGGGGCTGAGAATCAGCCAACTCCGCCGGCCCCCACCGTTGAGAAACGAGATGCTGAGGCACCGACAGAAGACAGCCAAGAAGCCGGCACCGGACAGAATGCCAGAGCTGAAAATAGTGATCAGCGCCCCTCTCGAACCGTATCGCAGCCGCCACCAAATGCAAATTTGGGCGGCGCCTCTGCTGTAACTGTACAGGTGCAGGAAAGCACACCTGCTGCTAGTCTTAACACTGAACAAAAATTGGAGCCTGGTCTTTCAGATGAGGAGAGAGCTGCGGTAGCACAGCTGAAAGAACGGGACCGCGAAGTTAGAGCCCACGAAAATGCGCATGCATCGGCTGGTGGCGCTTATGCGGGATCGCCGTCCTATGAATTCACACGCGGACCTGACGGTGTGCAATATGCAGTAGGCGGTCAGGTTGACATAGATACCAGTGAAGTGCCGGGTGATCCGCGCGCAACGATAGCCAAATTGGAAGTTGTAAGAAGCGCGGCACTAGCACCTGCCAGGCCGTCCGGCCAAGACCGGGCAGTTGCCGCTGCTGCTGCCGCGAAAAGCCAGGAAGCGGCTGCAGAGCTCGCTCAGTTGGAAAAGGAGGAGCTTGAAACCAAGCGCACAGAGGGTGAAGGCTCCGCAGATACAGTACAGTCGACCACAACGGACGAAGGCGAGCGTGCTTCGTCAGCGCTTTCAGCTTTTGAGGCCAAATCTGGCGGCGAAGCTTTTAGTGTGGCGTCAGATCAGCCCACAATTAGCATCAATCTTCTGGTTTAAAGTCGAGATTATTGCTCTAGCTTATTTTCGGTCCACACCCACCGCATCTGCAATATGATGAAAGCCATCTTTTTCCAAAAGTGCAGAAAGCTCGCTTTTGATACGGTCCACCAGGCCAGGTCCCTCGAAAACCAACGCCGAATAAAGCTGTACCAGTGAAGCGCCTGCTCGTATTTTTGCATAAGCATCGGCGCCACTACTAATACCGCCGACCCCGACCAAGGGTATCTTGCCGTTTGTCGCGCTGTAGATTTCCCCAAGAATTTTTGTGGAAGGCTTCATCAAGGGTGTGCCAGAAAGCCCACCCATCTCGTTTCTGTGTTGGCTTCTAAGGCCCGCAGGCCGCACGATTGTTGTATTGCTGACAATCAAACCGTCAATTTTTGAGGTTAAGGCGACGTCGGAAATGTCGTCAATATCTTCATGGGTCAGGTCGGGTGCAATTTTTACAAGGATCGGCACGTAAGGTTTCCCCGCCGACATTTCTGCCTGACGTGCTTCCAGAACCCTGTCTATCAGGTCACTTAGCGCTTCTCGCGATTGTAGTGCTCGTAACCCAGGCGTGTTGGGGCTAGAAATATTTACGGTAAAATAATCCGCGAGCCCATAAAGGCCGTGAATGCATTTCACATAGTCATCTGTTTTATCTTCGGTGGTTTTATTTGCGCCGACATTTGCACCAAACGGTTTGCTGGTGCCGGGAGAAAGCTTTTTCAGGCCTCTGGCAAATTTCTGTAGCCCCTCATTGTTGAAACCAAACCGGTTAATCACAGCTTTATCTTCTGTCAGTCGAAAGAGGCGAGGTTTATCATTGCCTAATTGAGGTTGCGGCGTCACTGTGCCCGCTTCGGTGAAGCCAAAGCCCATGGCTTGACTGGCACCAATGACCTCAGCATTTTTGTCAAAGCCTGCCGCAAGCCCTACTGGATTGTTGAATGAAAGCCCAAAGACCTTGGTTTTCAGATTTTCTGCGTCTTTCCTGTGCCCCAATTTCCCCGACAACCCCAGCTTGAGTGCCTTAATGGTGAGGCCGTGCGCACGCTCGGCATCGAAGGCATGCACAAAGGGGCGTATCAAGGGAAAAAGGTCAATCATGCTGTTTTGCTATCCAAAAACGGAAGGTCAATGTCGCCAGTTTGGGGAACTTGAACTTGCCAACAATTTACGGCACTGCTGATGTTGATCTTACCATAATAATGCGGAAATAAAGCGCCGCCCCGAGAGGCTTCATACCTGAGAAATTCGTCCGTCATAAGGTTGGGATCAAAGGCCGCGACCTGCACATTGACGCACCCTCTGAAATATTTTTCCAGCGTGCCTTTGAGTTGGTCTGCCATTGAAAAATGAATATAACCGTCGCGCAGATCATCTTGTGAACCAGCGTAAGCATGTGTAATTACCGCATCCCGCCATTCATGTTCACGCAGAATTTTATAAATTAGTTTGGCCATGCCTTCTTCAATACGCAGGTTCCGATTAAGGCGCAAGCATCTAAAAGCCCTATATATTTTGCAGAGTAGGGCAGCGCCTGCTTGGCCTTAATGTGGGACGGACGTCACATCTCGCTTTCCAACGGGCACGTCGGTTTCAGCAGGTGCTACGGGCGAGATGCTGTCGATGCGGCATGAGAGCCCGGCCCTAGTTTTAATCTTGTTGCTGCCAGCGCATATTTTTCCGTCAACGGGCGTGTAGGACATATAGCGGTGGAAATGAAGTTGTGGGCATTGCTGTCGGAGGCGCAATAAGAACTGAGACCCGTTACGCAAAAACAAGCGCACTTGCTGATCGTTGTCGGTTTGGTATTGATCAATTTGATCGGTTTCAATGCAGCGGGACTTGTTTGGTTCTATGGGCGTTAAGCCGACGGCGTCAGCATCCTTGAGCGTTGCAAGCGAGGGCGTCGATGCAATATGGATTGCACCAGCAAACAGAACCGCGCCAACAAGATACAGTATTTTCACAGCATAACTATCCAAATTCTTGAACCTGAGGGTAGCAGCGTGCCCTATTTCTCATGAATAAGCCATGAATGGCGCAAAAGATAATTCTCTCTCCAGTCATAAAAAAGGCTGCTTTGCCCTTGCCTATGGGCGGAGGAATACCGACATTAACAGTGGTGACAAGCAAGGAGCACACTGTGGCAAAAGAAATATGGCTCTGGATCAAGGAGCAGTTTGGGCGGGGCTGGCACGGCCTTGGAGCGCTTTTTAGCAGATTATGGCGCTGGTTTGGTGGCTGGCTGCGTACGGTCTCTGGCAGCAGCTGGCGCAAAGTCGCGGTAGGCCTGCCGACGGTGTTTTTTATCTATATCCTGGTAGGCATGCCGATCGCCCACCGTATTGATGACGCCATATTGGTGCCGGATGCAACGCCAGCTGGTGGCTCCAAAACCGTCGGCTCCCTTACATATTTGATTGATAGAGAGGTAAACGTCCATAATTGGACGCCAAACGACCCATTTTTCCTGCCTGGCTGGTGGTTGGACAACACACCCAACTACCAGAAGGGCATTGTTAGCGCGGTCTCCAGGGTTAGCCTGGAGCTGCGTGATCAGCTTGGCCGGTCTCGGGGGTCTAGTGCGGTTGATACAGATTTACAGAAGGCTGCGGGCAACTTGGCCAAGGAACCTGAGCGCTGGATTATCGATTTTGACACCAGTTGGTTGCCGACTACGGCATCCCATACCTATTACCGGGAAGCCGTGGAGCAGTTAAAATCCTATAACCAGCGTTTGGCTGCGGGTGAAGCTATCTTTGAACGTCGGTCGGATAACTTTCTTGCGACGCTTGAGCGCATAGCGCTGGACTTGGGTGCCTCGTCAGCGGCATTAGAGAAATATATAAGCAGTGAGGCGGGTGGATTTTTACCGGACTTTGGCGCGGATGATCTGTTTTATGAAACTAAAGGGAAGTTATTTGCCTATGCGGTTATTTTACGGGCTCTTGAAGAGGACTTCGCTAAAGTGATCAACGACCGCGAGTTGGCCAGCATTTATAAAGAGTTGCTGCATTCCATGGAATCGGCGGCAACGCTGGACCCTACTGTTGTGATCAACGGTGCCTCCGACGGCACGCTCGCCAATCATTTGTCGATGCAGGGCTTTTACTTGCTGCGGGCGCGGACGCAACTGAAAGAGGTAAACAATATCCTTTTGAAATAATTCGGGCTTGCCACAGACCGGCGCGGCTGTCAGTCTGGCAGGCATGTTAGGCGAGCAAAGCAACCATCAGGGTGAAATTCACGGCCCGATCCGTCCGATTAAAAAGCGACTGCGCAAGCTTTTGGTCGTGGTTGACGATTCGGACGAATCCAAGGTTGCCATTCGCTTTGCCGCTGCACGTGCAGCGCATATAACAGGTGGTGGCCTTATCCTGTTTCACTGTATTCGCCCAGGTGAATTCCAGCACTGGATCGGAGTTGCTGATCGTATGCGGGAAGAAGCGCGGGAAGATGCCACTGAACTTTTGACTGCTGTGGCGGCGAAACTACACGCTTATTGCGGTGTCGACCCGGCGATTGAAATTGCTGAAGGCGAACCGCAAGAAGAGCTGCTGAATTTCATCCAAAGTCAGGACGATATATTTGGTTTGGTATTGGGTGCTGGCGGCGAAGGCGAGCCTGGGCCGCTTGTTGACTATTTCACCGGTGCCGAGATTTCAGACCTGTCTTGTCCTGTCATATTAGTGCCAGCCAGCATGACCAACGAGCAAGTAGATTCGATGGCTTAATGCCAGCGCGCGTTTAAGGTGGGTTATGTTGACATCAACCATCCAGATTTTCATATAAAGCCGCCAGCCCTTCTTTGTAGCTCGGATACTTTAGATCTAATCGCAGCTCCTGCTTTATTTTGTCGTTTCTCACCTGCTTGTTGTCACAGTAAAAGCTCCGAGCCATCGGCGACATTACCGCTTCTGTATAGATTTCTTCTGCGGGTGGCGCCATGCCAAGCATAGTGGCCGCGGCCTCAATAACCTCTTGAGGCGGGCATGGTAGGTCGTCGGCCAGATTGAAAACCCCACCTG
>Ga0316207_10004863_pt1 | contig 11400 bp, 11 predicted proteins | sample 6weekpyrite_MG_FD_204943 | JGI IMG/M metagenome (GOLD analysis project Ga0316207, IMG submission 204943) | Microbial mat bacterial communities from mineral coupon in-situ incubated in ocean water Damariscotta River, Maine, United States -... | ecosystem: Environmental > Aquatic > Marine >...
ACTTACACTTAGGCTTGCTATGGCAATAACTGCCACAAGTTTCATATTCTTAATACTTATCATGTCAAAACCAATGTTAATGTGGTCTGTTAAAAGAGTACTGACCCCTTTTACTTTCATTTATCTATATTAGAAATTGTTATGTTCTGACCACAATTTTTTTAAAGTTCGCTTATCCCTAAGTCTCTCAAATAACTATAAGTCGTATCATAATATTCACTTGGCCTTGTATGGTCGTCATTATCGCCTTCAGGTACAAACAACACCATGCCCTGCCTTGCTCTCGTTAATAAGACTCGATATGCATTCTTTTGGTAATTTTGTCGCTCCGCTTTCTTTATTCTTTGCCACTTACTACCGCGGAAAGACCAGTGATCCCATTTTTTATCGGCATAACGAAAATCAGCATCCCAAGCCATACAGACCCAATCCAATTCTAGGCCTTGCACGTCAAACTCGGTTCCCACGTCTTCAAGATAGTATGACGATCGTACATCTTCTTTTCCGTTCAAAAACCAATGTACTGGGTTAGCCTTTACGCGAACATCGATTGCATGAGGCCTTAGGCGTTCAGCTTGAGATGACACCACCATGCCATAACGTTCCGACCCACGTGCTTGCTCACGAACCCAGTTTTTGGCTTCGGCAAGATCTCTCGTCAATACAATTGGGTAGTTTTCTTGAATAGATAATAAATTCTCTCTGGCTTCATCTATGTCAAAATCCAGCAGCTGCTTCACAAACAAAGATACTTTTTCGCTGCGAAATGAACGCATGGAAGTTCGTAAATGCAGTTCAGGTAGAAATTTGACCATTGTATTTTTCTTAGCCTGACTCACTATCTCACCTGCACCATATTCACTATCAGTTAGGCGGTCGGAGATATATATTTTCCAATGTGGAAAAGATTCCTCAATTGCTTCAAACCACTCACTAATACCCGCCTCGCCTGTATTAATTTCCTGACCACCACCCACTAAACAAACAACCGTCGCCCAGTCTTTATGCCTATCCATACATGAAATCAAAAATTCAGGCTCAGATTGCTTAAAGTCAGGCTGGTTTTTCTTTTCTCGCATGAACTTTACGGTTTGATGTTTAGACCAAGCTCTTTGAGCTTCATCAAATAAGGCCACATGTTCTACTGGGGGCTTAACTAAATCAATTAAGCCGTCATCACGAAAATGATGAACATTTTGGATAAATGCTTTTACTTCACTTAATGCATCACCCTTGCGAATCTTATTACCCGATTCTTTCGTTCGTGCGACCTTGTCACGCGCTAAGGCTTCTTGAAGAATTTTTACTAAAGGACCATTACCTGAAAGAAAAACACTGTAAAGCTCATCATCTGGATCAATATGAGTTGTTGCAACATCAAGACCCACTAAGGTTTTACCTGCTCCCGGAACCCCAGTAACAAAAACAATGGATTTCTCAGAGTTATCTTTAGACTGTTTTATGATGTCCGCTACCGAACTAGACGTATCCGATAGATTAACTGCACTAGAATCACTACGCGAAATATCCGCGACCAAGTGGCCATTATAGAGCGCCAAGGTTGCCTCAATAATAGTAGGCGTCGGTTTATAACCACTGCTTTCCCATGCCTTACAGTCAATCGATTGCTCAATTTGACTATTAAGAACGTTCTTAATGGTTTCACCCAAATTTAGGGCGTTGCAGTAAATAGGTGGAAATAGGCGATCTACCAGAGGTGTCTTTGCTGGACTATCTAACGAAGCAGCTTTAGTTGCGACAAGTATTGGTACTAATGTGGCATGGTGGCTACCTTCATGAAAATTACGCAAATCTAATGCGTAATCCATAACCTGATCTATATCGGCAGAATCATAGGTTGATGCACCGACTTTAAACTCGATAATAAAGATAACCGATTGGATAATAGCTACGACATCAATTCGCCGCCCCATTCTTGGGATTGAATACTCAAAATAAATTTTGCCGTCATAGTCACGCAAAATACCTGACAATAACAACGTTTGCTCAATCCAAGCATCTCTTTGAAATGCATTTAGATCAAACGAGTGCTCCTTAGTCATTTCACCAAGAATTTGATCTGGATTCTGTTTGCAGAACTCAATAATAGAGGAAGAGTAATATGCTCGTCTCATTGACTGCCTTTGGCTATGAGTATGAAATAATTGGGGTTTGAGCCCTATTACTACTAAGTGAGTAATGTCTTTTCATATACATCAGATATAGTAACCCCATCCCAAACATATGACAGGTGCGGGCCTTGTCGTGGTATCGATACAGCAGGCGGTCTAAGTACAGCAATACACTGGCCATCCTGATCTCTCACAGAATTATAAACAATGCCCCATGATTCTGACTCTCGCATAGATTTACCAAAATTCTGACTTTCTGACCAATCATCAGGGTCATGTAGATGCTCATATCCACCATCACGAACATCATGCATCGGTTTAACCACCTCACCTATGTACGCACGCATATCTATTTCACCCGGATCTTCCTTTGTATAAGAAAGAAACTTCGCACGGTGATATTTCGTTTCTGCTATCGCAGTTTCAAGTGTACTTGACGCATAGTAGATCCCATAAGCTCCACTACTAAAACGGCTAGGACAACTTTCACTTGCATGTGTAAATGCTGCCATTATCGGAGATGAACCTGGACCACTAATACGATCTTCAGGCTGTACTAAAGATATATCTCCAGCCTCATCTCGTAACCGATCATTTGTTAATGACTCAATATAGTAAAGATCCTCCATGAGCTCAGGATCCACTAACTGTTCGAAAAAATTTATCGGCGGGAATTCAGACGACACAATACGATACTGTTGACTCCAATCAAGCTCAACAACTGACGTATTAGTCACTACATACCTCTTTGCGTATCGAGATAACGTCGAATATCAGCTAAATCAACAAGACTTCCAGCAAGCATCCTGTCTAAAGCACTTTGACCATTAAACATAGCCGCGGTATTAGGTTTACGCACCCATTCATCCGCAGCACGATGAGAGGGAAGCAAAATATTTAAACTCTTATAGATACCCAATAAGTAACTTATTCTATCAACTGCATCTCTGCTCAATCGTCCTGCTGTTTTTTCGGCTTTCCATTTAAAAAAGGTCGATTCTGGAGGGGAACCGAGAAGAGTCCTTTCTTCTGAAGCCGATAAACTCCAATGACCAGAGATATTGAAAAAGGCTTGTAAAGCAGCACTCGCTACACCTTTAGGATCACGCTGTTGTGAGGGGGCAAGTATAGACATCATTTACACCTCCAAATATAGATGATATCTAAATATTACTCTATATTTAGATGATATCAAGGAGAATCTCCAACATTCACATAATTACTTGACACAAACTAAGTCCTAGCTTAGTCTTATGCTTAGTAAGCTAGGGCTTAGTTAATATGAATATTACAGTAAAGAATTTACGTGAAGACTTACACCTGAATCAGGCTCAGTTTGGGCAGCTATTTGGTGTGCATCCCATGACTGTAAGTAAATGGGAAAGAGGTGTATTAGCACCTAATGACTACCAACAGAGCCTTATGCAGGAATTTAAAAAATCAGCCCAAGACAAAGAAGTAAAAGATACTTTAACTGGTGTGCTTATTGGAGCAGGAATAGCCGCCGCAATTTTTTTATTATTAAAAGCATCAAGGTAATGACAACACAAGGATATTAATTATGGACATGTACATCGGTGATACATTAAGCAGATCAAGAGGTGCATTTACAAATCACGTAGGTGTTTACTTGGGTAACGGAAGAGTTCTTCATAACACGCCTGAAAATAACCCACACATATCTGATTTTGCTTCATTCACCAATAATCAACCTGTAACAATAAAAAATAATGGATTAAATCCTAGACTTGTATTTGAAAGAGTGAAGCAGGTCCTAAGCAGTAATCTAAAATATGACCTTTTAACGAATAATTGTGACCATACAACATCTTTCGTAACTAAAGGTTATAAATACAGTGGCCAATTATTAGCTTGTATTATAGCTACCATAGGGGCAGGATATTTGATCAGTAAAATAGTAAGGAGATAATAGGTCAATAATAAAATAGAACTGTACTATTTTATTATCTTAATGGTAGCCTATATTAGAAAGTATTGTGCTCTGATCCCATTACCCTTACATGAATTCTTTATTTTTATAAAACCGCGCCAACTAGCTCCACTTTATCTTTGTATGTTTTTATAGAATTCAAATTTTTGTGAACTTCTATCGCTATTGAATTATTGGGGCTCTGAGCCTGCATGTTATTCACTTTTCTCATCAATTTGTCTCTCGATTCAAAAACACAGCCTAGATATGCGTTGATAACATTTATAGGGCCAATATTGTCATACAGCATAATAGTTTCACTTGACTTGTAACCTTTATCGACAAACTCTCTCTTGTGAAACCATGTGTTAAAATCCTCTTTCGATACTGCTCTCAGCATAATCAAGAACGTAATATACGGCACATGAATGGTCCCCCCTTCCTGCACCAGTAACAATGCATCCAGTCTAGCAGCACACTGCTCTTGTGTTCTTAGATTCAACCTAAAGAAATTTGCAAAAAATGCAAAATATTCCGCAAAAACTTCGCCATCATCATTTTCGGGGAACGTTAATAAGCCCTCGTAGCTTTTTCCTGAAAGTAATGCGCTAGCAAAGCGCTTATAATTGGGGGCAGGTAATACATACTCTCTATCAAAGAACCTCGTTAGATATAAATGCGAATCAAATTTCTCTCCATATACCGCACCTATCGAATGACAGAGCTGCGTAGTATCTGTAGCAATAATGAAAACAATCCCCTCGGCAGAAAAAATGTGCTTAATTTGCTCTAAGAACTCAACGCTATATGTCGGTCTACATCTATCCAGTTCATCGACAAAAATAAATAGCGGCCCACTAAGCCCGTCATTTTCATCGTAAACCTCCTTCAATGAACTGAGTTCTACCTTAAATTTATCAATAGAACTTTTAAATCTAGAATGCTCCTTGAGTGAAATTTCAACCAGCTTTCCAGCAGAGTCGGCTATGGCTTCCTCTATTCCATTAACACCATCTTCGCTCATAATGTATTTGGCAGCGCCTTTAACAAGTGCAGGAGCACCAGCTTTGCAAAAAACACCTGATTTCGTAATAATTGAGGTGACTTTGTCAGGCAACGCTTTTGAATCTGGAAAAGCCTCCTCAAGGCCTTTAGTGACTTCCGAAATCAGCACAAGCAAAGGGTCGTTTGAGAAGTCAGATTCCCATGCATTAATATAGATAGCTGGATGCATGTTACTAATACTGTTTATCCACTGCTTAATAAAATACGTTTTTCCATACCCCCATCCTGCATCTATATTGATGACGAATGGAGTATTAACGCTTGATAGGTAGCTCGTAAGAAATTCGTGATATTTAGCTCTCTCAAAAACATCCTCAGGTAGTTCAAACTTATCCGTATCTGACATATCCTTACCCATGTTGTGTGGTGATTAAAAATAGAATCGTAATATTCTTTAGTCCACAGATATTGCTTTCAAGTACTCTGACCCCTTGATTTCATTGATCTTAATCAAATAACGTCTGAAAGTATTCGGACTAAACGCTGACGTACCTGATTTACTATCTCTGATTGAGAAATAGAACGGCCACCAGCATATATGGCTACCTTGGTTTTAAGCACCTCATCATATGACCGGCGACCTGATTTACGTTCTTCTTGTAATGCGGGGCTGTGAGCAAAGGTAACGCTCTTGCTTGCCTTACCGCGTACAGGATCCAATACACCAACAGTTACCTCTGCAATAATAATGTAGGTATCCGCTCTATCGTAACTACCAATGATGGCGCCCAGTGTAGCACCGACTAACAACCCCGCAGCAACGCTAGTAGATGTATTTCTGTGCGCCCCTGCCAACCCACCAGTAGCACCTCCAAGAAAGGCATACTCAATCGACATGTTTGTAGATGTGTATCCGCTATATAATACATTCACATCAAATCGAAGACCGTAACCATCAGAACCAGCAGCTTTGTATCCTTTCCCTTGTAACGCAGAAACAAGTTGCCCTTTATAATTTTTTATATTGTAAGCAGTATCACCTGATGTATTTCGCACTGTTACACGTACTCTTGGATCTTCAAATTGCTGAGCATCTATCACTAAGTTACGTTCAATAACAGAGCCAAACATAAGGCCATTTTCTGTCGGCACCATTCCATGACGTGGTTGCTGCGCACACCCTGAAATCACGACACCAACAACAGTAATTACAAAAAACTCAGCAAATGATTTCATTTTAAAACTCCTTGTTCATGAATGTCTGGACTTCTGAGTAGTGAATCGCAAAACTTAGTCCTTCAACACCAGTTTTTACAAACTTATTATTATTAACCCCAATTACTTTTCCTCCTAAAAAGAGAGGACCACCAGAGTTTCCTGGATTAATTGGTGTATCCGTTTGAATAAACAGAACTGGATCGCCTCCCACTGCGTAAACGCTCTCTCGTTTTCGCAATGCGCTCACCACACCTCTTGTTAAGGTAAATTCCAAACCGCTAGGATGTCCTATCGCCGTAACTTCTCGTCCTAACGGAATATCATTATTGAAAAAATTAACTGGTGTGCCTCTAGCTTGAACCTTTACCAGTGCCAAATCTAACCGAACATCTGATTTAACAACCTTGCCAAAACTTTCAAGCCCATTATGCAGTCGCATCTCAACAAACTGTACTCCCTCAACGACGTGGTAGTTTGTCAAAATCAAGTCCGGCTTAACGTAAAACCCTGTCCCCAAAGATCCCTTGGGATTATAAACAACAACAATACTGTCAAACCGTGGGTCTTTAATAACCTTCTTCTCAAAGTTAGTCTTTTTATATTTAACGAGTGCCTTATTCTTATCTTTCAAGATAACCTTCTTAAATCCAGATAATGTTGGTAATCGTTCTGCCTTACCTGGGTTCTCCGCATATTGCGATAAAATCTGTGACAATTTTATATCAACAAGAGCATCTTCGTATTTAACAAGGGTCTCTTCCTTATCTATACTTTCTAGATATTCTTCCTTTTCTTCATCTTTATCATGAATATTATAGGCAACAGTGAAACCCCTTTTTTCCTCAATATCAAAATCAGATCGATACATCTTTTTTGCGCGCATATCGAGAACATAATAATTTACTGAAACTGTCTTTTTGGCATCAATGTTTGACTGGGAATATTTGTAATCTTGATATATTTTGTTATCTAAAAATTGTGACGTTCCTGCAAATATTGTCTGAGCATCATTTAATTCTGTCGCGGCGGCTACTTGAGAAATTGCTTTGCCAATACATCCCAGGCCATGACAATATTGAGAATCTGCAGAAGACTTATTCGACTGCGCCGTAAAGACATTCATACGGGCTTGCTCATACGCTGGGTTCGGTTCCTTATCAATTCTAACCAGATATCGCGATGGCTTCTTGTCACGCTTAATGATTCTACGGGTCGATTTTGCTAAATTAACCTCAACGACAACAACGTAATCAACCTCATTGCGCTTCTTTCCAAATATCTCATTAATGCTGAGCTCTTTTAATTCAAACGGTAAGTCTGTATTGATAGAAAAAGGAAATTCAATACGCCCCTCTTTAAGTAATGTCTTACTTGTTGCGTCAACAAAGGCAACCCTCACCGCATCAATATTAGCTGGAGAAAAACCTAATTTTTTAGCCACATTAACGGCAAACATAGTTGCAGATAATTTGTTCCCTTTTCGTCTTTTTTCCTTAATTACTTTTTCAACATACAAATCAGATATCGCAGACAACGCTGTCTTACCTGACTCAGATGCCAGATCCACACTATACGAATCCTTAAATACTGCTATATTCGCCGGAGTTGTATCAGACAATATATTGCGTACTAAAATACTATTTTCCGATAAAAACAAACCTCTATCAGAAAACACAGGCGGATATACTTCGAAAAATGAACCTTGATTATGATCGTAATTTGTAAATGCAGCTATTCCATTACTTTTAAAGTACTCTTCTCTTTCCTGGTAACTAGCTAGTAATTTATTACCATTGCTAGATGCTTTACCTTTCTCTCTAATTAAAAAGTATGCAAAATATTCATCCTTTACCTGCTTAGCATTATTCATAGCTATAAGATTATTTGACCAGTCTCCTTGAATCGTTAAACTGGGGAGAGCTGACACTGATGATTGAATTCTGGCATCAAAACGCGCATCAATAGCACCAACGAGTGCATCAACATCTTTAGCCTGCTTCTCTGCTTCTTCCTTAAAGAAACTGTCCGCATATTTCTCATACAATTTATCAGCTTCTTTTAATTTATTAGCCTTGGTGAGTTTTCGAAGATGGTCTCCCTGATCAAAGAAAAATCCATAAGATTCTTCTGATATAACTTCAGTTTCTTCAACTGACTCACTTGATGCCAGTTCACTATCAGAATCTGAAACTTCCGAAGCTGAATCATCCGTTGATTGGTTAACTGGGGCTGTTTGACAACCTTGCAAACCAAGCATCAACATTAGCGCTATTAATAATAATTTTATATTTCTCATATCCCATTACCCTTTTCGCATTAATAGCAAACTGCATCGTTAAACGCGTTGTTTGAAAGATTTCGCTGTTAACTATAGCTTTACACACCCATCTCAATTTCTTACCCGTAAACCCCGAGAAAGCAGACACCCTCACGTACCCACAGCACCGCGCGCATAAACTCTTTTTTAAATGGAAATGAGATCTTAACGATCCCTTATTCTTCTTCCCCGTCCTTGTACCCAGTCTTAACCCTTACCAAACGTAAGTCAACAAAAAGCCCGCTTAATGCGGGCTTTCAAACTACTTAAGTATTAAGTACAGCGGTTATGCCTTTTTATCTTGCAGAATCCTTACAGGCTTCATTGCAAGTACCCTACCTATCTCCGATAGGTCAGGGCATCCGCCCTATGCTTTTTTATAAATCTCCGCGCCGCCTTTATTAAACTCCTCGGCCTTTTCCTTCATGCCAGACTCAATTGACAAATCAACCGCCACCCCTTCACTGGCCGCATAATCTCTCACTTCCTGGCTGATTTTCATCGAACAGAATTTCGGCCCACACATTGAACAGAAGTGGGCAACCTTATGGGCTTGTTTAGGCATGGTTTCGTCGTGATACTCGCGCGCCCGTTCTGGATCGAGGCCTAGGTTAAATTGATCTTCCCAGCGGAATTCAAAGCGTGCTTTTGAAAGTGCGTTATCTCTAACCTGACCGGGGAAGCCTTTAGCGAGATCGCCTGCATGGGCGGCAAGTTTGTAGGTAAAATAATTGGGGTCAGAGCACAATTAACTCTAATATTCTCGAGTTCTTATATTATAAACAACTGTGCTTTATCCCACTTATTTCCTATCTCTCCAATACCCCGGCAGCCGCTTTTGATGCGCCACCGCCAATATTCGTATTTCTTCATCCGATTCGGTATAAAAAATCGTATAGGGAAACCTGCGTAATATCCGATAACGAATCTTTCCCCAAATTTGTACACCGGACTGTGGTTGTGCTTTTATATGTTCATAAGTCACAGAAACTTCTTCGATGAATTCTCCGCCAAGACCGGATAATTTTGATTCGTAATAGTCTGCTGCCATTATCAGCTCTTCACGAGCTCCAGGCACTATTCTTATTTTCATTTTTTTACATCCTTGTAAAAATGATTACGTGTTATTTTTTATTGTATTGCCCTTTTAGTTCTTCCATTACTTTATTGGCATCCAGGGCGACTGAACTCTCTCGACGTTTTACTTCTTCAAACCACGCCGCTTGCCATTCCTCTTGTGTGAGGTCTTGTTGCTCATCATCAAGGCTGACAATTAATTCATGTGCTAGCCGAGCGCGTTCCTTGCTCGGCAAACTAAGCAGCTCTTCTTCAAGTTCTATTGTGGGTCTTGCCATGCTTACTCTCCTTGTGTATTCGCATGATTAAATACTAAGCCTTTTTATAGAGTTCACTGCCTGTGTCAGTAAACTCTTTGGCCTTTTCTTTCATTCCAAGGTCTATGGCGACTTCTACGCCTTGGCCCTGCTCCGCCGCATAATCCCTCACCTCCTGGCTGATCTTCATCGAGCAGAACTTCGGTCCACACATAGAGCAGAAGTGCGCAACCTTGTGTGCTTGCTTTGGCATGGTTTCATCATGGTATTCACGGGCGCGTTCTGGATCTAACCCTAAGTTAAACTGATCTTCCCAGCGAAATTCAAAGCGGGCTTTTGAAAGCGCGTTGTCTCTGACCTGTGCACCGGGGAAGCCTTTCGCCAAATCGCCTGCATGGGCTGCCAATTTGTAGGTGATGATCCCTTCACGTACATCAGCCTTGTTTGGCAGGCCTAAATGTTCTTTCGGCGTGACATAACACAGCATGGCACAGCCGTACCAACCGATGTTGGCCGCCCCAATGCCACTGGTGATGTGATCGTAACCCGGTGCAATGTCGGTCGTCAGTGGGCCGAGTGTGTAGAACGGCGCTTCATGACAATCTTCCAGCTCTTTTTCCATGTTCTCTTTGATCATTTGCAGTGGCACGTGGCCCGGGCCTTCGATCATGACCTGGACGTCATGTTCCCATGCGATCTTGGTAAGCTCGCCTAAAGTTTCTAACTCTGCGAATTGCGCTTCGTCGTTGGCATCGGCAATGCTGCCTGGACGCAGGCCATCACCGAGTGAGAAGGACACGTCGTAGGCCTTCATGATGTCACAGATTTCTTCAAAGTGCGTGTAAAGAAAACTTTCGGTGTGATGACTTAAACACCACTTCGCCATGATGCTGCCACCACGAGATACAATGCCGGTGACACGTTTCGCTGTCATCGGTACATAGCGCAGTAACACACCCGCATGAATGGTGAAGTAATCCACACCTTGTTCGGCTTGTTCAATGAGGGTATCGCGGAAGATTTCCCATGTTAAGTCTTCAGCAACGCCGCCCACTTTTTCCAGTGCCTGGTAGATAGGCACGGTACCGATAGGCATCGGTGAGTTTCGAAGGATCCATTCACGGGTTTCATGGATGTTTTTACCAGTGGATAGATCCATGAGGGTGTCGCCACCCCAGCGTGCTGACCAGACCATTTTTTCCACTTCTTCTTCAATGCTCGATGTCACCGCACTGTTGCCGATGTTGGTGTTCACTTTCACGAGGAAGTTACGACCAATGATCATGGGCTCGATTTCAGGGTGGTTGATGTTGGCAGGGATGATCGCACGACCTGCGGCAATTTCACTGCGCACAAATTCCGGTGTGATTTCATCCGGGATGTTGGCACCGTAGTTCTCGCCCTTGTGTTGGCGCAACAGTGACTCATAAGCGGGATCGGCACGCATTTCAGTGAGTTTGTTGT
>Ga0316207_10004864_pt1 | contig 11398 bp, 8 predicted proteins | sample 6weekpyrite_MG_FD_204943 | JGI IMG/M metagenome (GOLD analysis project Ga0316207, IMG submission 204943) | Microbial mat bacterial communities from mineral coupon in-situ incubated in ocean water Damariscotta River, Maine, United States -... | ecosystem: Environmental > Aquatic > Marine >...
CGTTGTACTTCTTTATCCTCGCCTTTGATTTTTTAATATCAGCTAAAATCTTCTTGGGTACTTTTTGACTTTTGCGTTCAAAGTTACCGGCAATTTGAGTGTGCTTATCAAGAATCTTTTGCTGCTTGGCCCGGTTATTTTTGGTAATTTGAATAATGCTATCGATAGCCGCTAATTTGCTGTCCCTGTTTAACAGAATATCTTCAACAGACACAAACGTGTTTACCAGTATGCGATCCTTACGACGTTGTTCATCCAGGATACGCTTTTTCTCTGCCTCAATCCTGGCAAGCTCGGCATCCCGCGCCTTTTGTTCCGGGGTTTTTTCTGCCGGAATGGTTCTGATTACCTGTCCCTGGTTATTGAGAATCTGAATTTCACGGCCGGCGTATTTTTTAGGTACTGTAAAACTGCATTCGCGGGCACCACTGTCATTTTTCCAGCACTTAATTGCGGCATGAGTAATTGGGAGGTAGCTGATTGTTAGAAGTAGCAAACTGCTGATTTGAAGCGAATATTTGATCATATTTGAAATTTATACATACCGATATAAATGTTTTACACTAGATTGTCATGTTTGACTATATTATCTTACTTTTAGTTTCATTTCTTGCCAATGCGTTTTCAGCCTTTGTCGGCGGTGGTGCTGGCTTGTTACAGCTACCCGTTTTATTGTTTTTAGGCTTAACGTTCAGTACTGCCCTGGCAACGCATAAAATTGCGACTGTTGCATTGGGTATTGGTGCTACCTTACGCCATTTGCGCTCGCGCACATTAAATTTATGTTTTTCCCTGCTGATACTTGCATCGGGTATTCCCGGCGTTATCCTCGGGGCCAATATTATCCTTGAAGTTCCTCACCAGATAGCAACCTTAGCGCTAGGCATTCTTACTATTGGCCTGGGGCTGTATTCCTGGTCTTCCTCGGAATTGGGGAACCAGTTTATACCAAAAAACCGAACAGTAACGGGTTATATAATCGGCAGTCTGGTGATTTTCTTTATAGCTGTTTTGAATGGTTCGCTTACTTCCGGGACGGGATTATTTGTCACCTTATGGTTAATATACTGGTTTGGATTGGATTATAAATCAGCAGTTGCCTATACACTGGTACTGGTTGGATTATTCTGGAATGCGAGTGGAGCGATCACGCTGATTTTACAAACCGAAGTGCGTTGGGACTGGTTGCCGGTTTTGCTGGTTGCGTCTATTGTCGGGGGGTATGTTGGCGCACACCTATCCATTGTAAAGTCGAACAAACTGATTAAGCGAACATTTGAAATCGTAACCATTCTGGTTGGCGCTAAACTTATAGCCAACGCAGTTTAATAACGTCAATTAGTTATTGGGATCTACGCATTTATAGACGGTAAAGGTTTGCTTACCATCCACCACTTTGGTTTTTGCCACAATCGTATCACCGTTTAGATCGGGGGCGGTATTGCGAGCAAGCCGGATAAGCTCTTCGGCAATGGTTTCTTCATTACGGCTAATGCCTATCACCTTGTCTTTGGTAGTAACGGTTGTGGTGCCTTTTTTGGTACAACTACTGACTTCGTGTAGCTCCAGTACCCGTACTTTTTTACCCGGTTTTGACAGTGGAGCCCAGTTACAGGCCGAGACTAAAGCGAGCAATGTGAGTAATGAGATGAGTTTTGTACGCATAAAATTTTTTTAAACAAGAAATAAAACGCAAGCATATAAAATAATAAGATGGATGGATAGGACAAATGTCATGTTTTATAAAGACTGTATGCCCATTAAATACCGGTAAGCTGTTAATTGTACAGACAGAGTTTTACAAACCCTTTTATTTTCAATGACTTTCCTATCGAAATTCTTATAAAGCCAGTGTTGCTATGAGTACAGGCTAGATTTCTGCAACCGGTTTGTCTGATGCAGGTCAATTGAGGTAGCTGCTGTAAATGATACATTTTTCAGTAATAAATCCTCTGATGTGTCGAAATGTCGTTAAACTGTAACATTTCTGTAATAGAATTAGGCTATGGGTGACATCGATTTAAAACAACCCGATTTTTATATAAATCGTGAATTAAGTTTACTGCAATTTCAGCAACGTGTTCTGGCGCAAGCCAGTATCGAAACAATTCCAATCCTAGAACGGTTGCGGTTTTTATGTATTAGTAGCTCCAATCTGGATGAATTTTTCCAGATCCGGGTTGCTGGACTGATGCATCGTGCTGCGCTTGAATCGAGTAGTGGCACGATGGAAAGTATCACTCCTGAGCAGATCCTCGATCGAATTCGGGAAGAGACGCATTTACTGGTCGAAGAACAATACCGTGTGTTGAATGATGTGCTGATTCCTGAGCTGGAGACGGAAGGCATTCGGTTTTTAAAACGATCTGAATGGAATGAAGATCTGGCCGGTTGGATTCGGCGCCAGTTTACCAGTCAAATTTTACCTGTATTAAGTCCTTTGGGGTTAGATCCGGCACACCCTTTTCCACGCGTGTTTAATAAGAGTCTGAATTTTATTATTTCGCTTGAAGGGAAAGATGCTTTTGGACGAGACAGTCGTATTGCGATCGTGCAGGCTCCACGTAGTTTGCCACGCTTAATTCGTGTTGCCGAAAAATACGCAGAAGGTCATGCTTATATCTTTTTGTCATCCATTATTCATACGCATATAAGCGCGTTATTTCCGGGTATGAATGTGACGGGCTGTTACCAGTTTCGAGTGACTCGCGACAGCGATCTATTCGTTGACGCAGAAGAAAGCGATGATTTGATGGGGACAATTAAAGGCGAGCTATCGTCGCGTCGGCTTACGGATGCAGTACGTTTAGAAGTTGCCGATAACTGTACACCGGAAATGTCACGTTTCCTGTTAAAAAAATTCAAATTAAAAGAAAACGATTTATACACGGTGAATGGACCAGTGAATTTAAATCGTTTAATGGAAGTCAGTGATGATGTCGATCGTCCTGATCTGAAATATCCACCATTTACCCCCGGCTTGCCAAAACGTATTCGCTATGAAGACGATATGTTTAAAGCTATCCAGCAAAGGGATATTTTACTATTTCATCCTTATGAGTCGTTCGCGCCGGTCATCAGCTTTCTTAAACAGGCTTCGCAAGACAGTAGTGTCCTGGCGATAAAGATGACTTTGTATCGAACCGGAGCATCGTCACCCCTTGTCGATGCCCTGGTTGATGCTGCAAAATCTGGCAAGGAAGTAACGGTTGTTGTTGAACTTCGTGCACGTTTTGATGAGGCGGCCAATATCGAACTGGCGTCAAGACTTCAGGAGGCCGGTGCGCATGTAGTGTATGGCGTGGTTGGTTACAAAACCCACGCAAAAATGTTATTGATTGTACGTCGTGAAGGCAAAAGCCTGACTCGATATGTTCACCTTGGAACAGGTAACTATCATCCGGGTAATGCAAGGGTCTATACGGATTATAGTTTTATGTCGTGTGATAAAGCGATTGGCGAAGACGTACATAAATTATTTTTACAATTAACCGGTCTTGGTAAAGCGACTAAACTTAAAAAGATGTTGCAGTCACCGTTTACATTGTATAAATCACTTATTGAAATGATAAATGCAGAAGCTGAAATTGCTCTGAGTGGAAAACCAGCACGGGTTATTGCCAAGGTTAATTCTTTAGTTGATAGTGGGATTATTCAGGCGTTATACCAGGCCTCACAGGCTGGCGTAAAAATAGATTTGATCATCCGTGGAGTTTGCCGGTTACGTCCTGGAATTAAAGGGGTTTCCGAAAATATAACGGTGCGTTCAGTCGTTGGTCGTTTTCTTGAACATTCGCGTGTCTATTACTTCCAAAATAATGATGATCCAAAAGTTTACTGTTCCAGTGCCGACTGGATGGAACGTAATTTGTTTCGTCGGGTAGAAGCATGTTTTCCAATCCTTGATGAAGAATTAAAAAAGCAGGTTATAAAGCAAGGTCTTATGCTTTATCTTTCGGATAATACTGACAGCTGGTTATTACAGTCAGACGGTAGCTATAAAAAATTATCTGCCAGTGCCAGCCAGAAAGTTCATTCAGTGCAGAATAATTTACTGGAAACATTAGCAGCAGAATTATAGCTGTTATTAGTTTAAGGGTTTTATTTTTAGCTCAAAGCCTATTGTTTCAAGATAGTTAACTTCATTCTCAAGATCGGCAATGGTAAGTGGGTTTTCTGCAAACCAGTACTCCGGAAATTTTAAGCGGATTGTTTTTTTGCTGGTTTTAATTTTGTAATCCGGTTTCTGGTATTCCGGAATACTGCGATTTAAAATAACAGCAATACGTAAAATAATCATTAACTGTAAAATCTTTTTTCGTGCTTTATCAGAAAACGGTTCGAAATCATCTGGTATTATTTTCTGGCGATGAAAGCGTATTAGCAAACATAAGATCTGTTGCTCTTGTATAGAAAAGCCCGGCATATCAGAATTTAATGACAGGTAAGCGCTGTGTTTGTGATATCCGGAATGGGAAATTGCCAGACCTATTTCATGTAACTGAGCTGCCCAGAGTAGCAGTGCTTTATGGTTTTCATCTTTTAAGGACCAGTCACTTTCAAGTTTTTTATATAAATGCTTACAGGATAAAATTATATTATTGGCATGTTCCTGTCTAACCGCGTAACGATTGGCTAGATGGGTAACCGTTGCTTCACGAATATCAAGGTGTTTAATTCGCCCAACGATATCAAGCATTAATCCCTCGCGTAAAGCGCCATCAGAAGCAGTCATGCTTTTAATCTTAAGGGATTTAAAAATTGCATTTAATACGACTAAACCACCAATAAAAACTGCTTGTCGATCGGAGTTTAATCCTGCGAGCTTGATTTTATCTATAGAGCCAAACTCAAGCATTTTTTCAATTAAACACTTAAGCCCTTTATCAGTAATTGTTCCATCGGTAATATCATTGGCAAGCAGTACCTTTGAAATTGATCGAATACTGCCAGACGTACCGACACATTGCTCCCAGCCGGTTTTAGTGTATTCATAGCGAGCAAATTCAATTTCCTGCCTGGCAAAAAGTTCGGCTCGTTTAATTCTATTTTTATTAATGACGTCATCAACAAAAAATCTTTTAGTAATACTGACGCAACCCATTTCCAGGCTTTCAAGTTTGCCGGGTTTATTATTTTTACCAATAATGATTTCAGTACTACCACCGCCAATGTCTACCACCAGACGTTTATTGCCTAGTTCAGCAAGGCTATATACTGCACCATGATAAACCAGGCGTGCTTCTTCAACGCCGGATATAACATCTATTTTATGTTGCAAAACTTTGCGGGCGCGTTTTAGAAACGCGGCACTGTTTTTTGCTATACGTAGAGTGTTGGTCCCTGCGATGCGTATGTCTTTTTTATTTATATTATTAAGTCGTTGTGAGAAACGGGTTAAGCAATCAAGCGCACGTTGCTGACTGGCTTCATCGAGATAGCCTTTATTGTTCAGGCCTGCGCCCAGCCGAACCATTTCTTTTATGCGATCAATTATTTTGAGGGAGCCATTGTCTTCAAGACTGGCGATGATCATATGAAAACTGTTTGAACCAAGATCAACCGCGGCGACAATTCTTGTCTGGGCGGTTGTATTGGCATTCGCGGATTTCAACGTAACATTTCCTAAAGCGATGTAAATAAGTGTACATCAATTTGTAGAAATTTACTTTTCATATTAACGATTAATGTTACCCGGTTAAAAAGACTGGCCTGTTTAACCGGGTATAGTGGTGTAGTATTTAGTGACGGAAATGACGCATTCCGGTAAAGACCATTGCAATATCATTTTCATCCGCAGCCTTAATGACTTCATCATCTCGCATGGAACCACCTGGCTGGATAACAGCGGTAACACCGACTTCAGCGGCCTGGTCGAGTCCATCACGGAATGGGAAGAAGGCATCACTTGCCATTACGGATCCTTTAACAGTGAGGTTAGCATCGGCAGCTTTTATCGCGGCAATTTTAGCGCTGTATACACGGCTCATCTGGCCGGCACCGACACCGATTGTCATGCTGTCTTTACAGTAAACAATGGCGTTGGATTTAACAAACTTGGCGACCTTCCATGCGAATAATAAATCCTGCATTTCCTGGGTTGATGGTTGGCGTTTAGTTGCGACTTTAAGATCGGCTTCGTCGACCATACCCAGATCGCGATCCTGAACCAGTAAACCCCCATTGACTCGTTTATAGTCGATGCCGGCAATGCGTTCGTTCGGCCACTGGCCACATTCGAGTACCCGTACATTTTTTTTGCTGGCTAAAACAGGTAATGCATCTTGCTCGATACTAGGCGCAATAATCACTTCGACAAACTGTCTTTCAATAATAGCTGCTGCCGTTTTCGCATCGAGTGGCAGGTTAAAAGCAATGATGCCACCAAATGCCGATGTTGGATCGGTTGAATACGCACGGTCGTAGGCGGTGAATTGATCATCCGCGATTGCAACACCACAGGGGTTAGCATGTTTTACGATAACACAGGCCGGTTGGTTAAATTGTTTGACACATTCCAGCGCAGCATCGGTATCGGCAATATTGTTATATGAAAGCTCTTTTCCCTGCACCTGTGTTGCGGTAGCAATACAGGCTTCATCCGGTTTAGCTTCAACGTAAAAAGCAGCATTTTGATGAGGGTTCTCGCCGTAGCGCATACCTTGTACCAGTTTAAACTGGGTGTTAAAAGTACGTGGAAAATTTTGATGCGCTTCAGGTTTGTCTTTCACTAATTTTCCAAAGTAATTAGCGATATTGCCATCGTAGTTAGCGGTGTGTTCGTAAACTTTTATCGCCAGCTCGAAATTAGTTTCGCTGCTAACGGCACCGTCAGACGAACGCATTTGCTCAAGTACCGTCTGATAGTCAGTTGCATTAACAATAACGGTGACATCTTTATTGTTTTTGGCGGCAGCACGTAACATCGTCGGGCCACCGATATCGATATTTTCAATCGCATTTTCCAGACTACAGGCTGGATCGGCTGTCGCTTGTTCAAACGGATATAAATTAACAACGACTAAATCTATTTGTGGAATATTATGTTCCTGCATAATCGCGTTATCAGTACCGCGACGACCCAGTAAGCCACCATGAATTTTAGGATGTAAGGTTTTTACACGGCCGTCCATCATTTCCGGGAAACCGGTATAGTCTGACACTTCGATTACTGGAATATTGTTATCAGCAAGTAATTTTGCAGTGCCGCCGGTTGATAGAATTTCGATATTAAATTCTGAATGAAGAGTCTGAGCAAATTCAACAATACCATTTTTATCTGATACGCTGATCAGGGCGCGAGTAATTTTAGCCATACGATTAACCTTATTTGTGACGGATATAACCGGTCTATTCGAGTTTTTTTAGAAGCCGAATTGTAGCTTGTCGAGGAACGACATAATAGTTGATTTAACAGGTTTTTATTAAAAGCTGGGGGCTTTTGCTCTTAATTCAGGAATTAAACTCCATTCTCACTCCCGGGGGGAGAGTAAGCGAGGGTTTATTATTATTGGTGTAAACCGTAGGTTTTTAATTTCTTACGGAGCGTACCGCGGTTAATTCCTAAAACTTCCGATGCTTTACTTTGATTACCGTTGGTAAAAATAAGGACGGCTTTCAGTAAAGGTTCCTCAACTTCGGATAAAACCATATTATATAAATTGCCGGCAGGATGTCCGTTTAATGCACTGAAGTAGGCATTGACCGAGTCTGCTACACAATCTCTTAAGGGTTTATCAAAGGCGGGGTTGTTAGTCGTAGCGGTCATATCGGCTACAGGTGCTGAATCGTTCATGCTGCTATTTCCTCCCTCTTTATCATTGTATTAAAAAAAGTGTGTGTCATTTCTAGTTGCTTTTCTATGGTCTCAGCTTTATTTACGGCTTGCCTGAAAGCTGCACCGTGCTTTTGACCCTTGCTATACCAGCTTATATGTTTACGTGCCATGCGGACGCCGGTGTATTCACCGTAAAATTCATACAAGTTAGCTAAATGTCCTAGCAAAATATCACGTACTTCTGTGGTACTTGGCGAAGACATTATTTGTCCCGTTTGCAGGTAATGCTCTATTTCACGAAAGATCCACGGTTTACCTTGTGCGGCTCTTCCGATCATGACAGCATCAGCGCCTGTATAATCGAGAACAAATTTGGCTTTTTCCGGTGTACTAATGTCGCCATTAGCCATCACTGGAATAGAAATTCTACTTTTTACATTGGCTATGGTGTCGTACTCTGCGTCGCCTTTGTACATGCAGGTGCGAGTTCGTCCATGGATAGCGAGTGCCTGAATACCGGCGTGCTCGGCGATCCGGGCAATATTCAGAGCATTGCGGTTTTCGGTATCCCAGCCAGTTCGTGTTTTAAGCGTAACCGGTATATCCACTGCGTTGACGACAGCCTCTAAAATATCTTTCACCAGCGGCTCGTTTTGCATAAGTGCTGAGCCAGCCTGTACATTACAGACCTTTTTAGCAGGACAACCCATATTAATATCAATGATTTGCGCGCCATTATCGGCATTGTGCCGGGCGGCTTCAGCCATCATGGCTGGATCGGTTCCCATAATTTGAACCGAGATAGGATCGGCTTCACCTTCGTGGTTAGCGCGTCGTTTAGTTTTTTCACTGCCCCAGAGCAATGAGTTGGACGAAACCATTTCAGATACTGCCATACCGGCTCCGAGTTGCTTACACAACTGGCGGAAAGGGCGGTCAGTCACGCCTGCCATTGGAGCAAGGACGAGCTGATTTGATAACTGATAAGGTCCAATAAACATAATGCCGTGTATACCTAAAATCGTTATAACAGGATTGTGTGGGGGAAGGGTATTTTAACCATTTCTAATTGGTGATTAAAGCATCAATTGCAATTTGCACCAAGAAATTTGATGAAAATAGCAATTTACAAACATTTCTTGATTTTTAGATTTATTACAGGAAGTAAAACTGGAAGTTGATGGCATCACTTCCCGGGTCGAGTATTTCGATATTAAGTTGGATTGGTTGTTTTGTGGGCATTAAAGCAAAGGGTTTGTTGAGCAAACCAAGATATTCACCTGGCAAGAAGTAGCGCTGAGCCACTGTCGAACCGGTTAGGTCGGTGAATTTGAGTAAAATTGTGGGGTAGGGCTGAGTAAAACTTGCCTGGTTTAATATGGTTGCGCTAATTAAGAGAGCGCCTTTGATTTTTGGGTGTAATCGTACATCGCGATTGACGATTTTTATCAATTTTCGGTTATGGCTGCCGGTGTAGCGACACGGTAAGGTCTCACAGGCGCTTACCAGAAGGGGTTGTAGGACGGGGATCAGGTTGGCGATGGTACTGCTTTTAAAAATAACAAGCTGAAAGCCAGACAGTGCGATCAATATAATAATGGCGAAAGACAGCGCCAGTTTTTTAGCCAGGCCCATAGGTTGTTTTTCAAGCGAGGCAACTGAGTCTCTTAGTCGATGCGGGACGGCTTGCTCAGGTTGATCACTACTTAGGACAATTTCCTCTTCGATATTATGTTCGGTCTTTTCATCGATATGTGCGATGTCGTCCGTATCAATACTATTTGTAATAAATTCATCTTCTACAGATTTGTTATTAATGGAATCAGTTAAATCATTGTCGGTAGTCGGCTGGTCGCTGTCTGTTTCATCGAGCAAAATATTTACATTCAGGGCTTTGTCTTCGTCTTCATCGGTAATGGCATTGCTACTGATAGAGGTGCTACCTAATTTTAGGTCAGCTATTCGCAGGCTATCTGTGCTGGCGAACAAGCGGTCGATGTCCTTCTCGTTAACAAGTTCGACATCGGGCTCACTCTGCATTTCAATAACAAAATGATGATCATCGACTTCTTCGAATGGAGTGGTGATTTTATTATCGACTTTGATGATATTATCGATAGCCTGGTGTAGCTCGTCGTTGCTGGTTTTAGTTACCAGCTGATTTGTTTTGGGTAGATCCTCAGTTTGCTCCCCTGTTTCTGCCTCAGCCCGTTCGTCAAAGTCGAAGGTATGTTGATTATGGTTTTTGTTTTCAGCATCGTTTAACGTTTGCGGAGAGACTTCACTACCATCAATAGTTTGATCCTGCTCGGTTACTGGCTCCGTGTCAGGATCGAGGGCTAAACTTTCGTTATCCATCGATGCCGCTGGTATAGGTTCCGGATCAGGAGTGTTCGTTTGGGTTATGTCTGGTGGTAAAAAGGAGCCAGCATCTTCAGCTGCAACATTTTCGGTATATAAATTTAAATCGAGTTCATTATTGTTGAGAGATTCTGTTTGCGCGGTGACAGGTTCTTCTTTATGCGCCGCATTTAACTCCTCGTTATCAAAAATTTCATCGAAAGCAGCTTCACGAATATCCGGTTGTTCAGTTTTTGCAATATCGATATAGGTACCGCTGGAGAGTTGGGTATCGAGGGCATTAAAAATATCATCAATGCCAGCATTATCATTCTGCTCAGGTTCTTTTTCCGTCGCTATTTGTGGTGAGGCATTTCTTTCGATACTTTCTTTAGGTTCTATAATTGGGTCAGTATCTGGTGTTGACGAAGCCGTTTGGTACTTGCTGGTTGTTGGCTTTGTCGTAGCAGTCGTTGAATTTTCTGTATTCGTATTTACAGCTTGAGTGTTTGTTGATTGATAATGGATATGCAGGCGAGCATTAAAAACATTTTTACACGAACCACAGCGCACTTTACCCTGCGCAACCTGTAGTTGAGCTTCGGTAACCTTAAAGTTTGTTTTGCAATTCGGGCAGCGGGTATACATATTTACGCAAGCAAGTTAGATGTTCAAAGTATAATCTAGCGGCCAACAAAATGAAAATCCGCACATTATCGTTAACTAACAGTAAATCGTTGCTTAGGCAGTGAGTACTATCTATTTTGTTATTATAATTAGCGCTGTTTAGGATGGAACAGTCTGCGTTTTTATTATTGTAAAGTCGTTTGTTGTCGGTGTTATTGGTGGTGAAGTGTCAGGAATCTTTTATTTCGGATTTTATACCAGCCAGGCACACCCAATCTTCCTGTTGTCGCCATATTTCGATATCGAAAAAATGTGAGTAGGCCTGTAAAACCGACTCGGCCTGTTCCTGAAGAACTCCTGATAAGACAATTCGGCCTTCGGTTTTGACCAACCCGGCTAAATGGTCTGATAATTCGATTAAGGGTTTGGCCAGAATATTAGCGACCAGTATATCAGACTGGATATCTGGAGCCGGTTCTGGTAGCTGGATAGTAAATAAGGAATCAACCCGATTTTTAACCGCGTTATCCCGGGTGGCTTGCAAGGCCTGAGGATCATTATCGATGGCGAGCAGGCTACTGGCTCCCAGCTTAGCCGCAGCAATGGCGAGAATACCGCTGCCACATCCGTAGTCGATTACGGTATATTGTTGCA
>Ga0316207_10004865_pt1 | contig 11397 bp, 10 predicted proteins | sample 6weekpyrite_MG_FD_204943 | JGI IMG/M metagenome (GOLD analysis project Ga0316207, IMG submission 204943) | Microbial mat bacterial communities from mineral coupon in-situ incubated in ocean water Damariscotta River, Maine, United States -... | ecosystem: Environmental > Aquatic > Marine >...
TTGATTACGTTGTTGCTATCACCGCAGATGACAAAATAATCTCCGGCAGCAAGATTTATGGATGGCAAAGCGATGGAGTCATAAATGCTGCTACCGCTATTGCCATTGATTAAATCAATTGAATATGACGACAGATTGATACTGGATGCGTCCTGATTAAACAGCTCAATGAACTCAGCGTTATCTGTGGATGGCTGGTCATAGTCGACCTCATTAATAATCAGCGTGGCAAATGCAGGTGAAGCAAAAGATGTTGCGCTAAATAACAGTAGCGCTGGTGCTTGCTTTTTCATAGTAGACCCCCCAGTCCCTATTTGTGCCTATGCAGCAGAGCGTCAACGGTAACAATTTAATACCATGCTGACAATGAGGGATAAGGCAGTTAGGAATGTTGAGATCATAAAAAAACCCGGCTATTAGGAGCCGGGTTTTATTGAGCTTTAAGTTAATACGTTGAAGGTATTAACTTATCATTAGCTGCTTACAGGCCAGAAACGTATTTGGCGATTGCATCAGCTTCAGCATCAGTTACGCTGCTAACGGCACCTTTCATCATGCCAGACTTGCCAGAAGCACGCTTGCCGTCACGGATCAGTTTGAACTGCTCAGCAACATATTTTTCCTGCAGGCCAGCCAGACGAGGGCCGACTTGGCCCATTGCGTCAGCCTTGTGGCAACCGGCACAACCTTTAGCTTTGTACAGAGCCGCGCCATCAGCAGCTATAGCTTGTGAAAACATCATTGGAGCTGCAATAACAGCTGCACCGACTACACTAGAAAATAGTTTCATGGTATCTCTTCCTTCTAAAGTTTTATTAGTTAGTACAACCTAACATCAAACCGTTTGGAGTGATGTTTTCAAAGAGAACCAGCCAATAAGCTTGTACCCTCCCTCAGGTCGGGGCGAATTTTGACTGAAAATGGCCGATTTGTAAATGCAGAATCTGGCTGTAATCAATGCGCAGTACAGTTTGAGAAAGAACTTAGTTGGATAGAGGCGCGGAGCTCTTATGTGGGTTTTTGGATTTAAAAATAAAAACAACTGTTGTTTGGTAAGGCCCTTCAGCGAGGGTGGATATATACTATATATGGAAAAACAAGGGTGGTGATCTGGTGCTATACCCCGCATTTATAGACGGCGGCTGATGCAGGGCGGTTAGTTATCGAGCAGGCGAAAAAAACCCGGCTACAAGAGCCGGGTTTTTTTTGAGCTTTAAGTTATTACGTTGAACGTATTAACTATTTATCAGCTGCTTACAGGCCAGAAACGTACTTGGCGATTTCTGCAGCTTCTGCGTCAGTTACTTTGCTAACTGCGCCTTTCATCATGCCAGACTTGCCAGAAGTACGCTTGCCGTCACGAATCAGAATGAACTGTTCTTTAACGTATGCTTCCATTTGACCCGCCAGACGAGGACCAACTTGACCCATCGCGTCAGCCTTGTGACAACCTGCACAACCTTTAGATTTGTACAGAGCTGCGCCATCAGCAACAGCTGCAGTAGAGAACAACATTGGGATTGCAACAACAGCTGCACCAACTACGCCAGTAAATAATTTCATTGTAACTTCCTCTTTAAAATCGTTATTTAATTCAACCTGACATTAAACTTTTAGTAGAAATAATGTCTAAAGGGCGATTACCTTTATCAAGAAGATAAAATAAGCGATGCCCCTCCCCACAGGTTGTGCTTGATTCTGCCTGATGCTGGCGTTTTTGTAAACGATTTGAGCTGATTTCCGTTGTTAGGCGCCAGGCCCTGCGGTTAGGGGGCTAGATGCTGTACAATAGCCCACCATTTTTCCCGTAGTAGAGTTCAGGAATTTCCAGATTATGTTGACCACCGCCAATATCACCATGCAGTTTGGGGCCAAGCCCTTGTTTGAAAATGTTTCGGTCAAATTCGGCCAGGGAAACCGTTACGGCCTGATTGGCGCCAACGGCTGTGGCAAATCGACTTTTATGAAGATTCTGGGTGGCGACCTGGAACCGACTCAAGGCAATGTCAGCAAAGACGTGGAAGAGCGCATCGGTAAGCTGCGTCAGGATCAGTTTGCTTTTGAGGAGTTTTCTGTGATCGATACGGTGATCATGGGTCACGCCGAGCTGTGGCAGGTGAAAAAGGAACGTGATCGTATCTATGGCCTGCCTGAGATGTCCGAGGAGGATGGCATTAAGGTAGGCGAGCTGGAGGGTGAATTTGCCGAGATGGATGGTTATACGGCAGAGGCGCGCGCTGGCGAGCTGTTGTTAGGCTTGGATATCCCTATTGAACAGCATTTTGGCCCCATGAGCGAAGTGGCACCGGGCTGGAAGCTACGGGTATTGTTGGCCCAGGCCTTGTTTGCCGATCCCGATATTATGCTGCTGGATGAGCCGACCAATAACCTTGACATCAATACCATCCGCTGGTTGGAGAAGGTGCTGAACGAGCGAAACTCTACCATGATCATCATTTCCCATGATCGTCACTTTTTGAACAGTGTTTGTACTCACATGGCGGATCTGGACTATGGTGAACTACGTGTCTACCCAGGTAACTATGATGACTACATGCTGGCTTCTACCCAGGCGCGTGAACGTCAGTACGCTGACAACGCCAAGAAAAAGGCTCAGATTTCGGAATTACAGCAGTTTGTAGCGCGATTTTCTGCCAATGCCTCCAAGGCTAAGCAGGCCACCTCACGTGCCAAGCAACTCGATAAAATCCAGTTGGAAGATATCAAGCCATCCAGCCGTGTAAATCCCTTTATCCGCTTTGAGCAGGACAAAAAACTGCATCGCCTGGCACTGGAAATCGAGGATGTCAGCAAAGGCTTTGATGAAGGACCTTTATTCAGTGATCTGAACCTGATGCTGGAGGTTGGTGAACGGCTGGCCGTTATCGGTCCCAACGGTATCGGTAAAACGACTCTATTAAAGACCTTGGTTGGTGATTTGGCCCCGGATACCGGTATGGTGAAATGGTCCGAAAATTCCAATGTTGGTTACTACGCCCAGGATCATGCCGATGACTTTGCAGAACCGCTTAACCTGGTCGACTGGATGACCCACTGGCGCCAACCAGGTGATGATGAACAAAAAGTTCTTGGTACTTTGGGTCGCCTGTTGTTTTCGCGTGATGACCTTAAAAAATCAGTAAAGGTTATTTCGGGCGGTGAACAGGGGCGTATGTTGTTTGGTAAGCTGATGCTGCAAAGGCCTAATATTCTGGTGATGGATGAACCAACCAATCACCTGGACATGGAATCGATAGAGTCCCTCAATATGGCGCTGGAGCAGTTTCCCGGCACCTTGATCTTTGTTTCTCATGACCGTGAATTTGTTTCATCGCTGGCGACCCGTATTATTGAGCTGACGCCCACCGGCATTGTTGATTATAACGGCACTTATGATGAATACCTGCGCAGCCAGGGGGCCGAATAAGTCAACTTTGATCCAGACTTGGGGCAATCATGGCGCAATTATTAGGTATCGCGATACGGGAAAAAAAACGTTCCGCAATGCAACAGCTGCGATCGGCTGAAGTGAGCCTGGAAACGGGTATTGCTAACGATTTTCGCGGTAAACCGGGTAAACGCCAGGTGACGGTGTTGTCGCAAGAGGCATGGCAGACGGCCTGTGCAGAGGCTGGTGTTGAATTGCCCTGGACAGAACGTCGTGCCAATTTGTTGATTGCAGGGCTGGATCTGGAAGGTCGTGCCGGGTCTGTTCTTATAATCGGAGCGGTGAAGTTGATGATCACCCGCGAGACTGATCCCTGTCAGCGCATGGAAGAGGCTCAACCCGGTCTGTACAAGGCCATGGCCACAGCCTGGCGCGGTGGTGTCTGTTGTCAGGTGCTTGAGGCGGGACAAATCAATGTTGGTGATGAAGTAGAGCTGATCAGTGCTCAGTGAAAAACAGGCTGTTGACGCTGCCCGCTGTTGGGTAGAGCAGGTGGTAATCAAACACAATTTCTGCCCGTTTGCCCACAAACCCAATCGCAATAAGACTATTCGTTATGCCGCTAGTCTGGTAAAGGATGCTGATGCGCTGGTAGAAGGCCTGATCAATGAGCTGGTCCTGCTGCGTGATGCTGATCATGCCAAGATCGAAACCACTGTTTTGGTTGCCCCCAATTGCCTGCAAAGCTTTGACGACTATAATCAGTTCCTCGACCTGATTGATGTGCTGATTGATCAATTTAATCTGCAAGGCCTTATCCAGGTGGCCAGTTTCCATCCTGATTACCAGTTTGCTGATCTCGAAAAAGATGATGTCCGCAATTACACCAATCGTTCTCCATACCCCATGTTTCACCTGATACTGGAAGACAGCATAGCGCATGCGCGTGATACCTATCCTGATGTTGATCAGATCCCCGAAAACAATATGCGCCTGTTGCAAGAGCAGGGGCTAGAGCAGGCCAAGCGACAGCTGAAGGCCTGCGTCAAAGACAAATAACCCTGTCCAACCATTGAATTGCAGGTGTGGCTCATGTGATCCACTTTTTGGTCGATTAAAAACCATGGATATTCTGAAGTTTGAAATGCGGGCCTGGCATATTTACGTCTGGGTGAGGAAAGGGGGGTGAGAGTGATCGAAGAGCTGGAAAAGGTAAGTCTGTTTAACGAGTTGTCCTATCTGCAACTTGAGGCGATTAGCCAGTTTTGTCAGCTATTGAGCTTGTCGGATGGCGATATGTTGATTCGCGAATCGGACAGAAATGTCAGCGACCTTTATCTGTTGTGCGCGGGTTCGGTAGAGATCGTCTCCAGTGCGACAGCTATAATCAGTGGCGAGGTGGTGATCTCCAAACAGGACAAAGACTTGTTTGGTGAGATGGGTTGGCTGACCAACGCACCGCGTACTGCCTCGGTGCGCTGCCATGGCAGTGTCCAGGCCATTCGTGTCGAGGGTCAGGCCTTAACGAAATATTTAAACAATCATCCAGATGTGGGTTTTATCATCATGCGTCATATTGCTCTGACACTTTCGCAGCGTCTGCAAGGTACGGATGCGCTGTTGAAACAGATTTTGTGGAATACCACGCTTTAAACTGCTCTCTTTAAAATATCTCAGACCGGGGTAGTTAGCCCGGCTGTTTTACAGTCACAACCCAAGCGTATATCGTAAACTTGATTTGGAGTTTATGCTGGCCGGATTATTTCGTCAGCCGAGAGGGTAAGGGTGCATGGGTGCGACTGAAACAGGTTTGAGCCAACGTCAGAAAGTGGGTTTGCTGTTGGGCCCCTGTCTGTTTGTGTTGTTACTGTTGCTGCCCTTGCCAGAAGGTCTGTCAGCAGAGGCGATGGCGGTGGTGGCGGTAACCCTGCTGATGGCGGTGTTCTGGATCAGTGAGGCCATTCCCATTCCTGCCACCGCACTGTTTCCCATTGCCCTGTTTCCACTGCTGGGGGTCATGCCCACGGCCAAGGTGACGGTGTCATACGGTAATCATCTGATCTTTCTCTTTATGGGTGGTTTTTTGATTGCCATGGCTATCGAACGCTGGCAGCTGCATAAGCGTATTGCCTTGCATACAGTGAACCTGGTGGGTGTGACCCCCAATCGTGTCATTCTCGGTTTTATGATCGCAACCGCATTTCTTTCCTGTTGGATAAGTAATACCGCCACGGCAATGCTGATGGTGACCATCGGCATGGCGGTGTTGCATCAATTGGCGGGCAGTGAAGATGGACGCGAGTTAAGGCAGAGTAATTTTGGTGTCGCCCTGATGCTGGGCATTGCCTACGCCGCCTCAATTGGCGGTGTGGCAACCTTGATCGGCACGCCACCCAACGCTATCCTCGCTGGCGTGGTCGAGAAACAATATGGCTATACCATTGGCTTTGCCGAGTGGATGCTGTTTGCCGCACCTTTATCCATTGTGATGTTGGCTCTGGCCTGGTTTTACCTCACCCGAATGGCCTTTCGTAATGATGTGGCCGAGCTGCCCGGCGGCAAGGCGCTGATTCGTGAGCAGCTGGTCGCGTTGGGTGCGATGAGCAAACAAGAACGGCGTGTTCTGGCGGTGTTCCTGTTTGTGGTGGCGGCATGGCTATTTCGTGGTTTGTTACCTTTTGAAGCCTTGAAGGAGGTTACCGATTCGGCGGTGGCAATACTGGGCGCAATATTATTGTTTGTGATCCCCGCTGATTTGAAAAAGGGCGAATTCCTGCTTGATTGGAAGACGGCCGTCAATATTCCCTGGGACATTATTATTTTGTTTGGCGGCGGTTTTGCCCTGGCGGCGGGGTTTTCTGCCAGTGGTTTGACGGGCTGGATAGGTTCTCAACTGTCTTTGTTAGAGGGGGCTAACCTAGTCGTATTGATTGCGGTGGTTGCCGTGATGGTGATCTTTTTGACCGAGGTGACATCAAATACCGCCACAGCATCTTTATTGTTGCCGGTGATGGCTGGTTTTGCCATGGCGGCGAATGTGCCGGCCTTGTCTTTGATGGCCGCGGCGGCATTGGCGGCATCGTTTGCCTTTATGCTGCCAGTGGCAACGCCGCCGAATGCCATCGTCTTTTCCAGTCGCCAGGTGACGATTCCTCAAATGGCGAGGGCGGGCATCTGGTTGAATCTTATAGGCACTGTCTTGATCACGCTATTTGTGACTCAGCTTTTACCTGTGGTTTTACAGTTGCCGGCAAAATGATTCTGGCCTATTGGGGAGAGTAGTTTGCGAATTAAAAACGTAGATTTACGATGGTGCCAATGCCTAGCTCGCTATGTATGTCGAGTCGTATGTTTTGACGGTCGCAGATACGTTTGACTATAGAAAGACCGATGCCGCTGCCGTTGTTTTTGGCATTGCTGCCACGATAATGTCGATCAAAAATGTGTTTCAGGTCTGCTTTGCTTATACCGTTGCCAGTGTCTCGAATTTGTATCAGTTTGTTTTCGACCGTTACCACCACTTCACCTTGTTCAGTATGGTTGATCGCATTGCGCAACAGGTTACTGAGTATGATAGAAAAGGCCGTTTTTGAGATGGCTTCTTTAAAGCTGACGTTGATTTCAGCCCTCAGTGTTGTGGCGAGCTTGTCGTGCATCATGAAACGATGTTGTTCAATGCTCTCGTAAACAAGGTTGCCGATATCGCATAGTTCAAGGTCTATGTCCTGGCTGGAAGGAGTTTCCCTGGCCAGCAAAAGCAGAACTTCCAGCATCTTTGACATGCGTTTGCCGGACCGTTCAATGCGTTCAATCTGACGTTTGGCCTGGTCTGGCAGGTTGGGGTTTTCCAGTAGTATCTCGGCGGCACCATTAATGATAGCCAACGGGGTGCGTAATTCATGGCTGGCGTCAGCGGTAAAATCCTGCTCCCGTTGAATGAATTCTTCCATCTTGTGTTGATAGTGGTCAAAGGTGGTGGCGAGCTTGCCAACTTCGTCATCAGCATAGCGAGGCGCTATTTGTAATGAGGGGTTAACCCCGGGCTTTAGATTGTCTACTTGATTAGCTAGCGCGGTGACGGGCGAGATAACTTTAGCCGATAGCCAGTTGCCCAGCCACAGGGCAATGAGCACGGCAGAGAAGACAGCGCCGAGCAGTGCTAGCCGGATGTTGTTTTCAAACTGTTCATATGAGGTGGCATTTTTGATTATATAAATGCTGCCATGAGCATTTTTTGTTACAAGTACGTCATAGGTGAGGTGTTCACCGAAGTCCACTTCGTGATGGCCATAGCCTAGGTCACGAACCTCGTCGGGTACGATTTCTTTTTGTGAATCAGAAACATAGTAAAGGACACTGTCGGCACTGATTTGTTTGAATGTGCCTAGGGGGGTGGAGTCATGATCCAGAAAGTGCTCTAGTTCAAGTTTAAGAATGTCATCGACAAGATCTTCTTCTACCCCTTCAATTACACTGTAGAGCCCCGCGCCAATAATGCTGCTTAAGAGGGAGCCAAACAGAACGAGCGTTAGAGTGATGCGATAGCGTAGGCTCTGTTTAAATCGCATCTTCTGATTTGGTGGCGGCTATTATTTTAAAGCCGATGCCATGAATAGTCTGGATCAATGGCTCTTTGAAGGGTCGGTCGATAAGGCTGCGTAAGGTGTGCATGTGAACGCGCAGGGCATCACTATTGGGAGGTGAACCCTGCCAAAGAACGGTCTCAATTTCCTGGCGGCTGACAACCGATGGTGAATTACGCATCAGAAGCTCAAGAATCTTGATGCTGGTTGGGGCCAGGTTGATGGTTTTACCTTCCCGGTTAGCCTCAAGGGTTTTGGTATTGAAACTCAAATCACCCACCTGAAGGATTGCGCTGGTGCTTGCATCACCGTTTTGGCGCTTGCTGAGAACGGTTAGTCGCGCCAGCAATTCCTGTAGGGCAAAGGGTTTGACCAGATAGTCATCTGCGCCGCTAGCAAAACCGGCCAGTTTGTCATCCAGCGTGTCCTTGGCGGTAAGCATCAGCACAGGGGTGTTTTTGTCTGCCTCGCTGCGGAGTTTTTTGCAGGCGGTTAGACCATCCATACCGGGCATATTAATGTCCATGATGATGACATCATAATCATTGACAATGGCCAGGTGCAGACCTGTTACGCCATCCCCCGCGGTTGTTGCGGTATGTCCTTTGGCCTCCAGGTAGTCATAGAGGTTGGCTGTTAGGTCTTTGTCATCTTCAATAATCAGTATTTGCATGCGGGGTGTGCTGTTGTCGTTTCTAATTTCTATAAGTTTGCACTAAACAACCCTATCTTGCCAGCTGACATTAGGCTTTTCAGACTATATTTGCGTCCATGTTATTTCCTTTTACTGAAGCTGGCGAAGCGGGCCTAAGTGGGCTAGAGTTTTTATGTCCTGTAAATTATTAATAGGTAGTTTTAAGTGCGGTTGTTCAAATATTTACAGAGCCTTGTATGCGTTGCATGAGGGTTAGTTTGGGCCATTGGGGTAGACCGTTTTTTTTAATGTTGTTTATTCTTAAAAAATAATTAAGACTGGGGCGTGACATGGATGATTTGGCGCTTAGTAGTGGCAATTTCCCCTCGGACTCAACTGATGAGAGTCAAGCGCTCGAATCTAGATTGCAGGGCATATTGCAGGCCGATTATGCTGGTAACTTGCATGCCATGCTGGCCGGCTATCAACGTGTTCTTGCGAATAATCATCAGCGTGAACAGTGGCCGCTTGTGCACGATAAACTCCAGACCTTGTTCATGTGTGGCAAGGCCGTGCCTGTGGATGGACCGATGATAGGCATTCCGGTTGAAATTCGTGACAGTGATTTTTTTCGCGAGACGGCAAATCTGTTTGGCAAAAACCGTTCCTTGTTGGCCTCGATTGAGGTGATGGCTACGGCCTGGAATGCTTCTTTTGCCGATACAGGCCTGTGGATGGGTAAGACTTTTGAACCGGTCAGTGAAGCAGTGGTGCGGGACAAGTGTGATGATGATCCTGGGTTGATGGCGGCCTATGACCCTGCTACCAGCCGCATTGGCCGCAATTTTTTCCGTCAGCCGCCTGATCCGAATGCGCTGCAAGGTATAGCCTTACCTGTGTTAGAGCAAGCCTGGAAGCTGAATGATCGCCCCTTGTCTAGCAATGCCGAGGGCTTCGACGCTGAACTGCTGACAGCGAACCTGGAAAAAGAAACGGCCATTCCCTACAGCAAGACTGGCGGCATCTATCTGGCTAACATGGGTAGCTCGGTGGTGCCAGAGATGCAAGGTAAGCAGGTCTATCAGCTCAACTATCGCTGGCCTAAACTCAACCCTGTCTTTCCCATGACCCTGCTGGTGGATGAGTTGGTGCAGATTGGTGAGGGCATTTATCTGGGCCAACTGGTTTATGCCACCAAACACTATAGTCTGGGGGCAATTGACCTGCCGTTTATCCCGGGTGAAAAAGACATCGAGTTGGGTGAGCCCTATGAGCCGAGCAAGCACTCAATATTCGAATCGATTCGTTCCATGCTTACTGGCCACAGCAAGGCGCATGCGCCTGACTATGGTTATCAGAACAACGGTTTCTTCCTGATGATGGATCCGGCCTATGCAGAGAAGGTCTATGCCGAAGATGCCTTTCCACAGCTACGGCCACGTGCGAGTGAATCGGGTTTCGCAGCGTTTGGCGACGAAGTTGCACCGGTTGCCACGGTTATAAATGAAGCGCAAGACTGGGTCAATGGCTGGAGTGATGATGAGGCGCTGAAACAGAAGTTCACCACCTTGATCACAGAGGAATCCACTCAGGCCAGCGATGCAGATGTGTCTGAAATGCTGGCTGAAGATGAGTCGGTGTTGCAGATGTTGCAACGCATCAGTGTTGATATTTCAGCGCAAAGCAAGCATGAAGATCATCTTAAACACTTCGATCAATTGCATCGTCTGTTTCGCAGTGGTGTCGCACCTAAAGTCAGCAATGGTCTGTTTCAGGGGTCAGGCAAAAAAGGCTATAACGTACGTCTTGATGGTAGTGAGAAACATGATTGGTATGGCGAACAGGAACAGACACAAGGTTTCGATTATTACCACGGTGCAACCCTGAACCTGCACTGGGGCTTTAGCGAAAGCTTTTGTCCAGACCGTGATGGCGCAGAATCAGGGGCAATCCTTATGCCTAGTGTGCTGGCCAATACCTTGTCTGCTAAAGCACTGCGTGGCCCAAACGTCTTGAACGTGGTTTGGCATAACATTGCCAAATACATTTTTCCCTGGGCCGGTAAATCGTTTGAAAAAATTAGCCCGCGCAAGTTGAGCATGTTGCTGGATGAGAGCAGCGACCTGGCTGAGCGTTATCCGCAACGGGTCGGTGAGTTGAAGCGCTACCTGGCCAGTGCGCCTCATTATGCTTTGGTAAAAAAGAATCGCGATGATTACTGGCGAAAACCGGGTCGTTTTGCCGCTCATTTGAGTAGTGGCAGTTGGGAGCAGGGCATGAGTGATGAAGACAAGGCCTTCTGGACGAAGGAAGCGGCCGAACGCTGGGTGATGGGTTATAACCTGCAGGATAAACGTGTTGTCGTCGCCGATGCCTTGATGCGGATTGCCGATATGAACTACCGCGTACCCGAGCCTGTTTTGCAGCAGACGTCCGAGGCAAGCGATTCACCGTTTGTACGCCAGGGTTATAGTTTTCTCGGCGTTGCTGATCAGGCTTCGATCCTGCCCATGAATAATGGTGATGATGTCGACAAGCGTGTGTTTCAGTTTCACTACCGTTTTCCCATGATTGGTGGGCCGGTACCGATTGGCTATTGCCTGGATGAATTGGTGGAGATCGCCGATGGCCTGTTTCTTGGTCAGCTGATCTATTCCACGGCCCTGGATGTGCCGTTTCACTCGGCGGTAGACCTAGGTGAATATAAATACCAGTTGTTTGGTTATTTCCTATTGCTGGATGACGACTGGGAACGCCATCGTCAGGCCATCAAACTGGACACGCTGGATTAA
>Ga0316207_10004866_pt1 | contig 11397 bp, 11 predicted proteins | sample 6weekpyrite_MG_FD_204943 | JGI IMG/M metagenome (GOLD analysis project Ga0316207, IMG submission 204943) | Microbial mat bacterial communities from mineral coupon in-situ incubated in ocean water Damariscotta River, Maine, United States -... | ecosystem: Environmental > Aquatic > Marine >...
TTTACTTTATCAAGCTCTTCTTGCTGTACGTCATTCGGGCTTTCAAGCGCCTTTAAAGCATCACGTTTTGAACGTAAGTTATCTAGCTCAGTATTCTGTACCAAATCAATACGGAAAGCTGTTGTACGACCATCAGCAGAAATAACCATATTTTTAAATAGAGGGCTTGTGGTCAATTCTTCAAAAGCAAGTTTCAGATCAACATCCGGTGATTTTAAAGTAAGGTAATCTTCCGCAAGCTGAGAAAGAGGAATTGGTGGACTTTTAAGGAGTGGTGCATCTAAAACAGAAGATACAGAACGCACACCTTTAATCGCTGCAAGCTTCTCAGAAAGGCTCTTAAGGTTTGCAATAGCATCCAAAGAAAGCAAATCACCATCAATAGGTGTGTACGTCAGGAAGAGGAATTCTTCACCACCAAAATATTCGGTTGTTTTGCGGTAATACTCAAGTTCCGGATCCCCTTCAACAACGAGCGTATCGGCCGATGCATCAAAGGTAAACTGTTTTGTGTAGTGCCCTGCAATAATACAAAGTACAACAATCCCCATGAGAACCATAACAGGTTGATTCAAACAACGGTGATAGTTGTCTGAAATTAGCTTAATTAAAAAACCCAACTTAGATATCCTTTACTTGATTATTCTTCGTCATCAAGGAAAGGATCCTCTTCGACTGCACCGTCATTGATGAGGTAATCGCGACGCTGTAAATAAGCATCACGCATAAAGAGGTACTTGTCACCTGAAAGAAGCTTCTCAGCATCAAGAAGTCTTGCACGTTTATCAATGACAGAGAGCGCAAGCAAACCTGTACGCAAACCTTTACGCTCATCAAAGTATTCTACGTGTGAAAGTGGGTGTGTATAAGCAGTTGTAATACTCCCCAAACCATCACGTAATGTTGTAGGACCCCAGAAAGGTACAACAAGGTAAGGACTACTCTCTATCCCCCAAGCTGCAAATGTTTGACCAAAATCTTCTTCATGTTTTTCAAGGCCAATATTCTTCGCAACATCAAATAAACCAGCAACACCAACAGTTGTGTTTAAAGCAAAACGCACCGTATCTTGCACAGCCAAACGTCCTTTACCTTGCAAAGCCTGGTTTACAGCTACAAGTGGGTATCCCAAGTTATCAAAAAAGTTATTTACGCCAGTTTGTACAAACTTAGGTGTTACATATACATATCCTTTTGCTACCGGTTTAAGAAGGTAGGTATCAAATTTATCATTAAAAGTATGAATCTTACGATTCATACCTTCCATCGGATCATTCACCCCTCCAGCATGAGAACAAGCAGAAAGACCAATAGCCACAAAAAGCACAAAAGCCGTACTAAACTTTTTAGAGCGATTTAAAATAACTTGCCCAACTAAGGAAAGAACATTTCTTTTTTGTTTTACATATACTTCCATTTGCGACAGTAGGTTTGTCATCAGATATTCCACTCTTTTTAAATCATTTTTTTATATATAAAAACCTGCCCTCAAAAAGCAATATCATGCTTAACTTTCAACAGGTACGCAGGTATTATCAATATAATACCCAGCAAGGTCAATGCTTTTCCATCCAAAACCCGCCACAAAAAGAAAGAACACCAAACAGTGCGTGACATATCTCACATCACTACGTTATACACATTTAGAAAGTAAAATGATAAAAAGGGAATTACTCTTTTAAATTCACAACAACACGTTCATTTTCAACCAAAATATTTTCAACACCTGCCGCAAAAGATTTCCAAAAACCTTCTTCATCAACCTTCCAGTATGCGATTTAAATATGCGCACCACATCGCTTACCCGCATCTTTGGCGGAATTGATAACAACATACGACATGATCAACATCATGATTTAATTCTAAAACTTCAACCTCAGGCAACATCTCATGAAAACTTGTTATCAATTCACGCAGATAGGCACACGCTCCTTCATTAAATATTTTACGGCGATACTTGATCGTTACCACTATGTGGTACTCTCAGCGGTAAGCACAGTGACCCTGTTTTCTTAACCTCATACAGAAGATTATGGACGCACTACATCCATGGGGCAAGCAACATGGTTTTTACCTGCCTATAAAAGGAATACTGTTATTCTAGCAATCATTGTTGTTATCAATCTATTTTAACCACTTATTTCCTGCATATCTCATTATCGTGTAAAGCTCATATGCATGGGAATACCCATACGCAATTAACTGTCATTTCCCATTATAAGCGAAGTTATTTTCTATGCCTAAAGTCATGGTAGAAAATAAAAATCCAGATTTTCCCTGCCTCGATTTTAAAAAGTAGAGGCCATAAAAGCTTAGCAAAAAATGAATAGGGAAAGTAACGGAGCAAGTTCCGTTGAAACCAGCAAAACTGAATGTTTAACAAACTTAACTAAAGCAAATTTGTAAGGATTAAACTACAAAGGAAAAACAGTGCAAAAAGGCATTTTGTGCCCACAAACGACCTATACTGCCTATAAGAATGTAGGATTTCTGGGGGTGAAAACATACTTAACTTACACAAAAAAGCGCGATTTTGGTAATTTGGGAGCATCACAAAGTGCGATTGTGAGTTTTTGACCTGCGATCCCGCCTTTTTAGGGTGCGATTTACCCTAAATCATGTGCGATTCTGTGTTTTTGAGGTGCGACTGTGATTTTACGCTTTATTTAGAGACTAAAGCTTCTACCCCTTATTTTATACATTCTTTCATCAGAAAATTTTATCATCACTCCCTCCAATATCTGTATTTTTTTTAATCTAAGTTTTAAAGCTTTTTGTAAAGTTAATTATCTTTCACTCTCACCTTTTGCGCTAAACATGCCTTTATCGGCAATATTTAATAATTCTTCAGGGTTATCTCCATCTTCTGGATAAGAAGCGATACCTATACTTGCGCTTACAGAAATTTCATCATCTACACCATCAAAGGTAAAAGGCTTTGCAACAGCGGCTTGGATTTCAGGCACCAGCTCTTCTGCAGCCTCTTTAGAGGTACCCAACAGCAACATGCAATATTCATCTCCGCCCATACGGGTAATGACTGTGTTTTTAGGTGCCACTTCTGTCAAACGTTCCGCTATACCTTGCAGTACTTTATCTCCAACTTCATGGCCGTAGGTATCATTCACGGGTTTGAACTTATCGAGGTCTATATACACTACGGTATAAACTTCTGCTTCGTAAGCAGCGCTACGCAACGCTGTCATAAAAGCACTGCGATTCGCAAGCCCAGTGAGCCCGTCTGCCATCGCTACATGTTTACGATACTGGCGCGCAACATCTGGAAAGTTTTTAAAGGCTATCACTTTCTCATCATCTTCTAAAAATGCTGTGATAATAGTCTGTGGCACACCTAACGCTTTCGCCGCACCTTTTACATCAGAATTAAAATGTTCCAGCGTATTTGCTACAATTTCACGGCTATCTTCAACCAATGCAATGTTTTGCGCTTCATAAATAAGATGCTCTTCATAACTAGGTTTGTTTTTCTTGCTTTTAATTGCACCAAACGCAACAAGCAAACCTCCAAATGTAATCGCAAGCCCTGCCAGAATATCTGTTTCTGACAAAGACTTTAAATCTAAGCCTGTTACAGGCTGAAGTAGCCACTCCCAAAACCATGTTGCAACAAACGAAAGTGATGCCACTGCTAAAAAGTTTTCCGTATTTATTTTTTGGATAGATGAAAACTCTAAAAGCCTAATAGGTGCAATAAAGGCTACACCAACAAACATACCCACCAGAATTGTCGGAGGGTGCATAAAGTCTGCTAAAACAGGTAAACCTGAAAGAAGTTCATTGTTCCCCATAGTTTGTATGAAGGCCATAGATAACGTGAGTAACAAAAATAATGTACTCACAATAAACATCACAAAACCAACAACACGGCACTTTGCCTTTGGATCTTCTGTAAGCTGAGCTGCCTGATTATGTGGGCGATGAAACTCTGTCACAAAAACACGTACTGTCTGTAAAAATGCAGAAAGGAGCATAAGAGTATAAACCATAGGTTTGATCGTCGCATCAGCTCCCTCACAAATCACGATGATACTTACAAATACAATCAAACTCCCTAAAAGTTGTAGTAATGATGGTTTTCTAGACAAGAAAAACCAGCTTGAAAGAACTGCTGTGATAAGACTAAAACGTAAGATAAGCGTTCCTTCAGTAGCACTCACAAGAGAGAACAATTTCAACCCAATGATATACGCTAAAAGAACTGTAGCACCAAAAATCCAAGTGTCTATACTACGCATAGTCTCTCTAGCTAAAGGGCCTTTTCCAGCATATAAAATCAAAAAGAATGCAGCACTAGCAAAGGAAGAACATGCATAAATAACAGGATCAACGTCCAAGAGGCGCACACTATAAATATCTAGTACATTATTAAGACCCCATAGAACAAGAACAGTAAAAAATGCCTGAATCCATCCTGAAAACTTACTATCTACCATTATTTCCACATCCCTATAATAGCCAAACCAACAAGAGCAAGGTTTAATACACCACAAAAGATCATAGTATTGAGCCAAACTTTTTTCTGTTCTTGTACTTCGCGCAAACGGCCAAGTTCGTCGTGACGACGCTCTTTTTTGATAAACTCTTTAATAGAAGCTTTAGGAAGGCTGTAAAGTTCTGCATCTGCAACAGGTGTAGTCTCTCTTCGGGAATTTTTTATTTTAGACATGCTTCTCCTTAATATATAAAAGGATATGCATTAAAAGATAAATTTACAAGGGGGAATAATTATACTTCTTTATAATTTTGCTACCCTTACACCCTCTTCCCACGCAGTTTGAAAGGCTTCTTTGTCTTTACAGTCTTTAAATCTAAAAGCCTCTATTGTACTTCGCCCATGAACATCACTCATCCAGAAAGGTTCACTATTATCATGAAGAATGCTAGAGCAAAGGTTGAAGTATTTTTCATACTTAATTTCTTCATCATCGAACCTCTGTTATTCAGCTTCTTTAGAGGTCTCCAATAGCAGCAGACAACACCAATCTCTACCTATACGGGTAATCACTTTATTTTCAGGCACATCACCTGAAAGACATTCTGCCATAAATTGCAACACCTTCACGCCGCTATCAAAACTGTATTACCTAATAAACCTTACTGCTTAACATACGCATTGTAAGAGATTGAAAGTAATCCACTCAACTGTCCGGCTGCTACAACAATGTGCTGTATTGCACTATACAGGTACTTACGATCACCAACAGCACGCAACAAAAAGAGGGGTGATATTATAAAATGATACACACATTTAGGACCCCATGTCTTATAAGCATCTTTCACCCCATAAGCATCTTTATAGGCCCTTACACCTGCAGAGGGTAAGCCATAAGAACGCTTAATGAAGTAAGAAAAACTGTACCGTGAAGGTGCAAGAGTTTCGTAAGCAACTGCCTGCTCAGCCCACCCTCCTAAGCCACCCAATTTCTGAATTCGGAAGAAAAAGTTGGCATCTTCACCACCGCTTAAGTTAAATTTTTCTTTAAAGTAAAGACGGTATCGGGATATGAAATCCATGTTTATAATAACATTCCCCGAGCCAACAACAGATTTATTTTTCAGTTTTTCCGTAGCATTGCTAGATGTTTTATAAAAAGATGTAGAAGTAATCCATATTTTACTTTTATTTTTTTCTAGGACGGGAGAGACCGGTGCTGAAACAAAAGCATAAATGTTTTTCTTATAAACTGTCAGCAACTCCTTTAGCCATGTTGGTGAAGTCGTTTCATCATCATCTAAAAATATTATTTCACTATATTTTTTATCTTTAGCGTAGTTAAGTAAATGATTACGCGCATAAGAAATACCCCTCATTTCTTCCTGAAGGTATGTTATATCTTTTTGATTGTTAAACAGACTTTGAGCTATAGCATCTGGGTGGTTATCACATACTGCAATATCAAATTCGCATTCAGCTGGAACTTCAGTTTGATTTTCTAAGGATTCTAGTAAGTTTGATAGTTCTTTATTTCTATTATATGTACATATTGCAATCAATATTTTCATGTTACGTAGAAACCTCTGTAGCCGTGGCAATAATCAAATCGTATGCACGGTCTTCTGGATCGTCAAGACGAGAAACATACAAATCGGAACACCCAGTTAATCTTTCAAAAACACGCATCAATTTGTTTTTTGATTTAGGTCCCTTTGCTTCGATTATATAAAAGTATTCATAACCATTTTCTTTTAAAAAGTTAAATATTTCTTTACCACCTTCAGCGCCCTCAGACGTATTTGATTCAAACAGTATGACAGGATGAAATTTTTGAATGGTACCTTTCAAGCCTTTCAATACTGAAAACTCAAACTCTTCTACATCTAGCTTAATCAAATCAATAGTAGAGTTAGAAAAGTTACTTTTTATAACATCATCACCCTTTTTGATAGGCAATGTCTTCAACTCTGATTCTGTTGTTGACTCTTCCCCATCTTTACAAAAATGAGACCCTCCTAGGTTGCCATTTTTATCCTCAACAAATGGTAGCTCCTCCTCTTTTTCACCCAAACCAAACGATTGTACAAATACGTTATCAATATGGTTGATAAACACATTTGCTTTTAAAATACAAAGCGTCGTATCATTTGGTTCAAAAGAAATCACTTCCTTAAATATCTTAGAGAAAAAGCAACTATGATTCCCGATGTTAGCACCAACATCTAATGCTGTATGCTCGGAAAAGTCATTTTTACGGTCCTTCAAAAAGGTGAAGAATAAAGACTCTAATAAATGGTCTTCGTACAGACCATTGGTAATAATGCGTTGGGAAACATAGTCATATGGTAAACAGAGAAGCTGTGCGTAACCTTTCTTCTTGTTTCGTACGGCTAAAAATTTTAAAAATCGGTGCGATACATATTCAATAAAAAATGTAAAAAGGGGGATCTTTTTTATCTGATTTTCTTTCAAGTACAAGGGAACATTTCCAAAATATATTTAACTGTTTTCTGCTTCACGCCTCACCGTATTATTCACTACATTTAGCATACATATATTGATAATAAAAGCAAAAAGTGCAGCAATTATACTGGCGAAAAGGGCTCCATACATACCATATTCTGGGATAAGAATGTAGTTCATAAACACATTCACAGCACCAACAAAAACCGTTATTGCAGATATCTCTTTAAGCAAGCCTCTTGCAATCCATTGTGATGCCATCAGACAAGAGAGGGCATGCCCCAAAAGGGTAAAGAGCATGATTTGTAAAATAGGTAAAGAAGGCCCAAATTGGTCTCCAACTATTACAGGTAAAACATAAGGGATTGCAAAATAAGCCACTATTACACCGGCCGCAACAATAAACATTGTGTATTTAATGTATTTCCTCTGCAACTTCCATGCTTTATTAGCACCTATTTCAGAAACATGCCCCTGTAATACTGTTGCGATTGATTGGATAATAAGAAGCGCTGCTCCTAGAAACTCAACAGCAAGCTGGTAATAGCCCGTACTTGTAGCTCCCATATAATAGTTAATCATAATAACATCTGCTGTAAAAATCAGGTATGAACCAATCGTTGCAGGGTGGGCATACAAACCATTTTTTAACAAAGGGATAGCTGTATTTTTGTAGAACTTAATAGGCGTTTTCTTTTTACTCCATATATATGTAAAAATGAAAATGGACAACAGACTTATACTGATCAAGTTTGCCCAAAGAACTCCCTGAACACCCAAGGTGAACAGAAAAAGACATAAGAAAACAAATCCAATTGTTCTTGTGGAAATAAGCATTTTATTAAAGAGGGTTACTTCATTTAAAGCTACCATCAGCGCATTACCATAGGAGTTCCAAACCATAAAAGGAATCATAGCTGCACCAATCAGTAATATTGTGACTGGGTAGTTCGAAAAAGCATCTCCACCTGTTAAAATGTAAGTAGCAGCCCCTCCCCCCCAAGAGATAAAAGATACTGTAGCAAGAATAAAGAGTAAACTTCCAAAGACCGTTGGAAGCCAGTTTTCATCTTTTTCTTTAACGACATGATAAAGAGTTGATTGGCCTATACTTAAGTTACCTACAGTAGCAAAAACACCTGCCCATGCAACAACAGCAGCTACCATCCCTCGACCGTCTGGTCCCAGAACACGTGCTGTTATTACGAGTGTTAAAAGAAGTAGCAAAATAGTGTAAGCCCTTGAAACACTACTAAACAACACAATTTTTAACACAAAACACCACCTTTCAAATACATCTAAAGATTAACTATATAACATGCAAGAGTAAAGCTAAACTGCCCTTTCCCCCTAAAATAGATACCCCCGCCTAAAGACGGGGTTCTAGGGCTTGCGCCCGCTGCGCGAATTACAACGCCTGTTGGAGTTGTCCTGAATCCTGTTGTCCTTGATGTGCTACATAATTTCGAATCGTATCTTCATCCAAACCTACGCTGCTCACAAAATAGCCTGGTGACCATACTATGTTTTCTTCCCAGTACACCTTTTGCAACCATGGGAAAAAGCACCGCATCCGCGAGGCTAATTGGCTTTTTAACCGCCCCATAACTTTAGCAATACTGTACCTAGGTGGGATAACCATAACCATATGCAGATGGTCACAATCAAAGCCAATGACCTCTACCGTTACACCAGGCATTTTGCGCAGCAATACAGGCAAAACCTTGCGTATATAAGAACAGACAACAGGATTCAGGATCTTTCGGCGGTACTTGCAAAGCCAAACCACATGATACTGCAAACTGTACATGCTATGGGCAGTTTTTATAGCTCTCATCAAAACACTATACCGCCTCAAGGCTCATTCATCCACGGCTAAAGCCGTGGTGTTCTGTCTTCGACCGCATAAACTTTATAATCGGGTCAAAATTAAGTGCTTTTTGAACCGATTACTTTTCAATATCACATCTATAAAACATGGAGAAAGCAGCAACTTCCACCATCACAAAAGGTGGTTGGGATAATATGATGTGGAATGAAGAGCCGTGGGATAGTCCAATAGATTTTTTTGTGATACTAAAAAATGGTCAAGAAGTGAATTTTAAAGATGTTATAGAAACAACCGCGACTTACTGGAATGAATTCATAAAAGCTCACTGGCCTACACAATGGGAAAAACAGCTTGATGATATTGACTGGTAAAGCACGCCTCAACACCACTTTTCAAAAGATCTACCCCCCCCCTCACCATTCAGAGTTAACATTTTAATACAAAAAAACAGACGGTCTGTCCCGAAACTGTGCCAAAAAGAAAAAAGACTTAGGAGGATATCTCGCTAAGTCGTTGAATAAATTGGTTGCGGGAGTAGGATTTGAACCTACGACCTTCAGGTTATGAGTCGAAACCGCCCACATATATCTACCTGTAATACTTAACTAATTTTACTTTTTACTCAAAAGTGGGTGCGAAAGTGGGAGCATAGGTGGGAGCAAGTGGGAGCGTCCTGATTAGTCTCAAAATCGCTGTAAATTGGTTGCGGGAGTAGGATTTGAACCTACGACCTTCAGGTTATGAGCCTGACGAGCTACCAAGCTGCTCCATCCCGCGACACCGTTACTTATAGCCGGTTTATACAGGCGGGCATGAGTAGTGTCAAGCTAAAAACATCGGATATTTCCTCGCCCAGTTTCGCCCAGTTTTAAAAGCTACAACAAACATCAGTTAGGTTGATTGATTATACCAAAGCCTCATTTTCTAAATTTACTCGTATCACATTAATTAATATAGATAAAAAGAAGAAATTAGGTTAACATTCAATAACGTCTGCAAACGACCCAAAGCGGACACTCACGTAGTAGATTTCGCTTAAAGAGACGATAGGATAATCAAAACTGTTATGGCCAACATAATAGAGGAAGTTAACCAGCAAATTCCTGAGTATGTAATCGGGTATATCGTCAATCCGAGAGAAACGTACAACTGCGAATTAAAGTCTTGGATAAATCCAGTTGATGATAATAACGCTAAAGTCAAGATCGCGAAGGCTTGTTTAGCTTTAAGGAATAAAGGCGGTGGAGCTTTACTTATCGGTGTTACAGATAATGGGGAGCTGGATGATTTACCTGATGGTTATGAACCCAATGATCTGTTTACGCAAGACTCTGTGTAAGCAATAGTTACAAAGTATTCAACACAGCAATTTGAAATAGATGTTTATCCTATTCATTTAGCTGACCCACCTAGTCGTCAAGTCGTGGCAATTGTAGTTCCTAGTGGAATTACTACGCCAACGATGTGTAAGAAAAATTCACCCGATGGTACAAGTACGAAAATTGCTATAGGAATTATCTATACAAGAACAATAGCAAGCAACGGCACAATCAGCTCAGCTCCTGCGTCTCAACAAGACCTAGAAAATATTACTAAAACTTGTTTTAACAATAGGGTTGCAGATATTGGGCAGTTTTTAAGGGATCATTTGACAGTTGAAAATATTAAAGTCTTACGGCAAGCAACAGAGCAACAAGCGCCGGTTGATACGCAAACTGACCAACAGGTTATGGACGAGTTTGCAGCAAATTCTGAGGCAGCATTCAAAGAAATTCTAAATGAAGGAGATGTAGGATAATGAGCAAAAAATATGGGTGGATGCAAGCAACCTTCCGTGCGCCTTGCGACCTATCAGGGGTAACACCAAATAAAGAGTGGATTGCTACCTTGCTTAGACAAAATCCTGATTTAACTGGCTGGCCTTTCTTCGTGGATTTATGGACTCCTAGAAAAGAGGAGTGCAAACCGAAGTATGTAGAGGGTATATGGGAAGCGGAAATCGTTTTATCTGATGGTGACTTTGGAGGCGTTGATCACTGGAAAATTGATGGGAAGAACGGGTTGTTTTATGCGGCAAGAGCTTTAGAGGATGATACATCTCCAAGAAGTGATAATCCACAAAACACCCTTGATTTTGGTCTTGCAATTATTAGAGTTGCGGAGATTCTTGCTGTAGCCAGTAGCTTTTCTAATTTCCTATGTGGAGATCAGTGTGATATTAACGCGAAAATCCCATTAACAATAAAATGGACGGGGTTGCAGAATAGAACTTTGTCGAGCTGGGCTGATCGAGGGCGTTGGTTAGATGAGGGCTATCATTGTAGGACTAATACAGTATCAAAAACTGTGGAGATACCACTTGCCTGTTCACCTGATCAAATTGCGCTATTCACACAAGAGATTGTGGATGAGCTATTTCTACATTTTGATTGGAAATGTCCTGAAGCCGTAATTGAGGAACTAGTGGACAAACTTCTAAATCGAAATTTGTGAGATACTGTACGATTTATTGAAAGTTTACATATAAACTCAACACCCGCTTTTGCCCGAAAGAAGGCATTTGACAAACAGCAAAACTGTTACCTTTTCAATGATCACTAATAGTAGTTTCATTCAATTTTAACTCTTTATCTTTATAGCAAAGAAT
>Ga0316207_10004867_pt1 | contig 11395 bp, 1 predicted proteins | sample 6weekpyrite_MG_FD_204943 | JGI IMG/M metagenome (GOLD analysis project Ga0316207, IMG submission 204943) | Microbial mat bacterial communities from mineral coupon in-situ incubated in ocean water Damariscotta River, Maine, United States -... | ecosystem: Environmental > Aquatic > Marine >...
CTCCAGCCACTTTTATTTAGAAGATAAAAAGGCCGGCAAGCCCTGGATCACCAAACTCCCGTTTCCCGTGCATGTGATTAAACAAACCGAATTACACGATTTTATTACCGGCACTAAATTAGTCAGCCGCTACGCCTATCATCATGGTTATTTCGACGGCGAGGATCGTGAGTTCCGTGGTTTTGGCATGGTAGAGCAATGGGACACAGAATCTTTTCATGACTTCGAACGGGCCGAGTTGTTTAACAGCGCCGCAACTAATGTTGAGCATGCTTTTTATATACCGCCGGTGCACACGAAATCCTGGTTTCATACCGGGGTGTTCAAAGATCGCCAATACATTTCCAGTTTATACGCCGAAGAATATTACCAGCGTGACCTGGATGCCAAACTACTGCCGGATACGGTTTTGCCTGATGACCTCAGCCCCGCTGAGCAACACCAGGCCTGCCGTGCCCTGAAAGGTCAAATCCTGCGACAGGAGCTGTATTCCGATGATGGCAGCGAAAAAGCGCAACACCCCTATAGCGTCACCGAAAGTAACTACGTTATTAAAATGCTCCAGGCCAAACACAATAACCGCCATGGGGTATTTTTTAGCCATGCCTCGCAAAGCATTGCCTATCACTATGAGCGGTCTTATCCACCGGATCCACGCATCGCCCATCAAATGGTGCTGGATGTGGATGAATACGGCAATGCCTTAAAGGCACTGGCGATTGCTTATGGCCGGCGACAAATGCTGCGTTATCTGGATGATGAAGGATTACCGCAATCCATTCCCAATCCGGGGCTGCAGGAACTCGAAGCCGATGACCAGGCCAAACAAACCCAAACATTGATCACTTATTCCGAAAACCGCGTCATCAACAAGCCGGACGAAGACAGCTGGTATCGTATCGGCATGGCGGCGGAATCACACAGCTACGAACTCACCGGCTTTACACCACAGCAAGCTAGCTACTTTATTAAAGAGGATTTTATCGATCCACAGCAACAAAGCATTCAACTGATTTATGATGAAGAAATCCCCTATGAACAAGCTGCAACCAGTGGCAGACAACGCCGGCTGATTGAACATGTGCGTTCGCGATATCTCAGGAATAACCTGCGCGAGCCATGTGATTTTAATAGTGACCATGAAGTCGAGTCCCTGGCACTGCCATTTGAATCCTGTAAAAAAGCCTTTACCCCTGGTTTGCTGGATCATATCTATGCGGAGTTAGATGCAAACATTATCGAGTTACTGCAACAGGGAAAATTTGTTTTCTGGGACGGTGCCTGGTGGATTCCTTCTGGTCGGGTGTTTTACACCGACCCCGATCTTAATGACGAAGATTCAGAAATCGCCAGTCAACATTTTTATTTTCCACAGGGAGCGGTGGATCCTTTTTACGACGCTGCGCATCCCAACCGAGTTAGCCGAGTGACATTCGACGATTATAATTTGCTAGTCACGCAAAGCAGTGATGCGCTGAGTAATACCATTCAGGCACAAAATAACTATATTACCCTGCAACCGGAAATAGTTACCGATCCTAATGGCAATCACTCCCAGGTGGTGTTTGATGCGCTGGGCATGGTCGTCGGAACCGCCGTCATGGGTAAGAATGGAGAGGGTGATTCTCTGGCAGGATTTAACAGTGATTTAGATGACAGTGAAATCGATGAGTATTTTATTAATCCCCTGGACATGGGCGAGGCCTTATTACAAAGCGCCAGTACCCGTCTGATCTATGACCTGGATCGTTATAAAAAAACCAAAGATGAAAACGGCCTCGGTGAACCCGGCTTTGTTGCCACCCTGTCACGGGAAATTCATGCGGCGGATCTGCATCCAGGTACCGAATTGCCAATTCAATATGGCTTTACCTTCAGCAATGGTTTAGGCAGTGAAGTGCAAAGCAAGGTGCAGGCCGAAGCCGGTGAAGTCGATGGCATGAGCGTAGAAAACCGCTGGGTCGGCACCGGCTGGACCATCTTCAATAACAAAGGTAAACCGGTTAAACAATACGAACCGTTCTTTTCTGTGAACCATCATTTCGAACCGAAAATTGTTGGTGTTAGTAGCACAATCTTTTATGACCAGTTGCAACGTGCCGTGGCCACCTTGCACCCCAATCATAGCTACGAAAAAGTGTTATTCGATCCCTGGCAGCAAAGCAGTTACGATGTTAACGATACCACCGATCCCGAGCTGGATGACCCCCGCAATGATCCTGATGTAGGCCAGTTTTTTGATTTGCTGGCGGAAGAAAATTATCGACCCAGCTGGTATCAGCAACACATCAATAGCGCCCAGGAAGAAAAACAGGACGCGGCACAAAAAGCCGCTAAACATTGTAATACCCCCAGCAAAGTCTATCTTGATAACCTGGCGCGCAGTTTTCACAGCGTGCAACACAATCGGGCGCCGGACGAGCAGGGTAACCTGATCGATACCTTATTTAAAACCTGGGTAGAGTTCGATATCGAAGGCAACCAGCTTGCCATTTTTGATTGGTATTTTAAGGAAGTGCCACCTACAGCCAATACCGAATATAGTAAACGCACGGTCATGCAATCCCGTTACAATATGTTAAGCCAGGCATTGTATCAGGACAGTATGGATGCGGGTCAAAGTTGGTCGTTTGGCAATGTAGTAGGCAACCCAATGCGGAGTTGGCAACTCGATGGTGATGAAGAAGCGGACGAGCACCCTTTTATTGTTGATCGTTTTGCATACGATGATTTACATCGGCCCACCCATCGCTATGTCAGACAAAACGATAGCGAGATATTGGCCCAGCAGCAAATCTATGGTGAAACCCAGGCCAATCCAGAAGAGAACAACTTACGCGGACAACTCTATCAACAAAAAGACGGGGCAGGCATACTCACCAATCATGTCTTCGATTTCAAAGGCAACCTGTTACAAAGCAGCCGACGGTTAATTAAAAACTATGCAACCAATATCGACTGGAACCAGGCACAGGCAGACGATGGGGAATATGTACAAACCGCGAGCTATGATGCCTTAAATCGCATCATTACATCCACTACCCCGGACAATAGTCTTACCCAGGTCAGTTATAACCAGGCCAATTTACTGGAACGGGTCGATGTCTGGTTGCGAGGCAGTGTTGAACAGTTTGATCCAATCAATGGTCGGCGTGATCCAGCTGATGCGGATTACAATGCGGTAAAAAATATCGATTACAATGTAAAGGGCCAGCGAGAAGCAATACACTTTGGTAACGATGTGATCACCCGATATGAATATGATGACAAAACTTTCCGCTTATTAAATATTAACAGCGCGAAAGAAAATTCAGTCATAAATATTCAGGACCTGTTTTACTACTATGACCCTGTAGGTAATATCAGTAGCATCCGCGACGATGCCCAACAAACTATTTTTTTTGACAACGGCGTGGTGGAACCCAGCGCCAAATACGAATACGACGCGATTTATCAACTGATTTCTGCCACTGGCCGTGAACACATTGGTCAAAACACCGTACCCGGTCCTTACAATGGCGCACGCATCAATCCCCCGAATCCCAGGGACTATACTGCCATGCGTAATTATACTGAACATTACGCTTATGACAGTGTGGGCAATATTATGTCAGTTTGTCATATTGCTAATTCGCAAAATCATGCAAACACATGGAAGAGATCATATATTTATGATGCACAAGCTAACCAACGAGCCAGTAATCGTTTAAGACAAACAGAAATAATCAATAGTCAAAATCCACCCAGTGACTACCATTACGATGTGCGTGGCAATATTATCAGCATGCCACACTTAAGCGATATGTTATGGGACTTCAACGATCAATTAAGGCAAATCCAACGCCAGGTTAATAATAATAGCCAGGCCGTGGATAGAGCCTATTATATTTACGATGCTTCTGGCCAACGCATCAGGAAAGTGGTTGTTACCACCAACGATGATGGAGATATTACCCAAAGGAAAGAACGTATTTATCTGGGGGGCTATGAAATTTATCGTAAATATATTACGACAGATATCGAGCCTGCTTTTGAAAGACAATGCTTACATGTTATGGATGATCAAAAGCGTGTTGTATTACTGGAAACAAAAATCCTGGAAAATAAACTGCCCGTTACTCCTGATACCGTACAACGCTATCAACTGGACAATCACCTTGGTTCAGCAACAGTAGAACTCGACTTTGACGGTGAGCCGATAAGTTATGAAGAATATTATCCTTATGGCGGTACTTCATTTGCTGCACACTATCAAACGGTCAGTCAAAAGCGTTATCGTTATAACGGTAAAGAACGGGATGAAGAGAGTGGGTTTTATTATTATGGTGCACGATATTATATACCTTGGTTGGGGAGGTGGTTGAGTTGTGATCCTGTTGGATTAAAATCAGGTACCAATGGTTATGTATATGTTAAAAATTCTCCCCTTGTTAAAATAGATTTAAGAGGAACACAGGAAAGTATAAATCAACTCAATGTTTATTATTCAGAAAAAGAATTAGAAGTAGAGCAGTGTATTCCATCAGAACATGAACAAGGTTTATATTATAAATTACCAGAAAATATTCATTTAGCCGAAATTCTTAGTCTTAATATTGAACAGGAGTCATCATTTTTAGAACATCCTTTTTATGATAACTTCAATGTGGCGTACGAAGCGACTGCACAGTACGATTGGTATGACCCAAGAGGGTGGTTATGGGGATTAAATGCAGATTTACATTTTGTACTTGGTTCAATCGGAGTAGCCGGAGATTATGTATTTGGAACTTTGGGTTCAATTCAACACTATTTTGATCCAGATTTTGGGGTAACAGCAAATTGGATGATGTTGTCAGCGTCAACACCCATTCCACTAGATGATATTGCAGGTTATGGCATGGTGGCTACTCGTTCAGCATATTTTAGGACATTTGGCGCTAGTAGTAGAGCAGTTTTAAATCGTGCAACACGCATGAAAAAATATCAGCCGCGTCAAGGGCGATTTTGGAGTACTAGAAGAGGAGAGATATTCTTAGAAAGGACGATTAATAGAGGGGCAATAGGAGAAGCCAGTGCAGAAAGACTGACAGGTTTGAAATTCAGAGAGAAGCGATTCCGTAGCGCAACTCGGACAACAAAATCTGGTACAAGAAAAACTGATTTCTTTGAAGAAGCATTAATTGAAGAGGATATTGGCTTAATAGGACAAGTAAAATCGGGAAATGAACTTCGTAAAAATGATATTAACCAAATAATCGATACTATTTTAGAAGCGCGAAGACTTACCCAGGTTCACAATAGACAATTTACACCATTTCTAGTTATTAGCGAAAACACTGTGATACCACAAAGACTTCTTTCATACATTACCAATAGAGAATTAACAATATTTGTACAGGCTCTGTAGAGGTGAACTAGAGTGACTATAAAGACAAAGGCAGAAAAAGCGAAAATGGGGACAAATTTATTTTATAAATCAACAGACAGATTAAATTTTCGTTTTACTCAAGAATGTAAATATTAACGGGAGTAAAAAATGACTAAATTCAATACAGTGTTTCAGATACTTGCAATTGGCATTATGCATCTTTTGCTTTTCGCCTGTAATGGAAGCGGCAATGGAACTCCTGATAGCGAATTACAACATGTTTACCAGGTCACAGCGATCCGTCTTAATGTTTTAGAAAGCTTACCTCTACAATTAAATATTCAGGCCGAAGGCAACACACGCACTGGTGGCTGGTCAAATCCGCAGCTTATCCCGTATATCTATGTTGCGCCACCTGCCGATGGTATTTATGAATTCGATTTCAAAGCACAGGCGCCAGGCGGAGTTGTCACCCAGGCCATAACCCCGATTAATGCCAGTTACATCATGGACCCACTACCCGATAATTTAAAGGGTGTAAAAATTTATGCTGAAAAAAATAATAAAGTGGCAATGCTCGAACCACAACCTGGTTCCATTGCCTATTTCGAATTTAAAGGTTCAGATGAGACGGATCGGTTTGTAATTAAACTGCTTGAGCAGGAAAAAATTAAACATGCCAGGGATTTATTAGCAGGCAATACAAAAGAAAGACCATCGGTAATGGGAATAATCGTTAAGCAAAAAAAAACCTACAATCCAGGCTGGAGCTACCATTTGCAGCCGAAAAGTATTTCGTTTTTCGATACAGCTACCGAAGTTTGTGATGCGAATATGCGTTATGTGGAAGAGCATCTGGATGAAGTCGGTGATGCTTTTTTACCCGGTAATCGATGGTGCCCGTGGAGTTCGCAATTGACTAAAGAACTGGATCTTAAGTGAAGGTCAATTAAGAAAAGCCAACGACGGATTAACAGTTATAGATAAATGATTATGTTTTAAATACATTGAATACCCGGGGCAGTATTTCAAATACCTGTCCCTGTAAACTGGAGGGATTTACCATGACAGACACAGTTCACCCACCGGGAATGACAGTGAGAGATTCAATTCGTCTTTCATGTACTAACCAGTTCCAGATCATCGGCCAGTTAATCGACCAGCAAAAGCAGATCGGCATCGCCGGGCTTCGTATTGAAGTTTGGGATAAGGATTTAATCTTTGATGATTTAATTGGTGAAACCCGCAGCGACGATCAGGGTAATTTTCAATTTATCTTTGATGAATCTTATTTTCGTGGCATCTTTCTGGATCGCCACCCCGATATCTATCTTAAAATTTTTGCTCTCGATAAACTTATACCCGATACCAGTACAGAAATGGATGTGATTCTACCTGATAACAAAAGGTTTAAGGTGTCGGGTGAAACGGTCATTTACAATGTGGCCACGGGTTTGAGTATTATTAATGTCTATATTGATCTGCCGTCCTGGGCAGAATCCTCTTGCGTAAGTGGGCGTGTGCTGTGGCCCAATGGTGACGTCTTTACGGTGGAAAATGACACCGTGAAAATTCTTGCTTTTGATAAAGGCATGGGTGAAGCGTTATTACTTGGGGAGTCTGGCCTTGATGATTCGGGTCAGTACCGTATTTATTATTCTAAAGATCAGCTGAGTAGTGGCAAACAAAACAACGCCAATTTAAAGGTGAAGGTCTATCTGGAGCAAAGTGATGAAGTGGTTCTAACTTCACCCCTGATTCTTAATGCCACCGCCAATGAAGTGGTCAATCTGGTGGTCAGTTCTGAAAAATATTTAGGCAGCTATGAATATAAAGTGATTAGTGAGGTACTGGATAATGAACTGGCAGAAATTCCACTGGATAACCTCAGCGAAACAGAAGTCGCTTACCTAAGTTCAGTCAGTAAAATCGCACCCTGGATTATCGCCTATTATATTAAGGCCAAAAAACTGGAGGAAAGCAGTAATGAGATAAGCGATGGACATATTAGCGCTGAAGTTTTTTATGGTTTATATCGGCAACAACTACCCACCAATATTTCTTCATTGCTGACGTATAATGATAATGAGCTGGTGGTCGCGTTGCGTCGTTCCAATGCATCGAATATTACCCGTTTAGACGAACCCTTACATGAGCTCATTCATAGATTACGCCGAGTACTGATTGGGCAAGTTTTATCACTGGATGATACCGACAAACCCAGCCTGATAAAACTGTTAGAACTTGCACAATTATCCGAAGCACAACAGGCCTTTGTTCTAACGAATTATACACAGACACACGGCAAACTGGAAAGACTGTGGATGAGTATTGTGGCATCGGATTTGTTTGACGATGAAGAATATGTACGCCTGAAATTTATATTACAACTAGCTGTGCTTGTGTTTTCACACATCCCCCTGGTCTCGGCTTTGTTACACAGTCATAATGCCAGTTCGTTTTCAGATATATTAAGTTTAACCCGCGAACAATGGTTAGATCTGATAGAGGATGAAAATATAGGCATACCCGAAGGCATTATCGGCGATAGCCTGGAAGAACAACAGCAACGTTATCTCGATACGATTTTTTTATTACTGGAACAGAGTTTTCCAACGGCTAATCTGGCGATGCGAATGACGATGGACGAAGATCCCATACCATCCAGGGACGAGTTTAATACGTTTTTCTCAAACAATAACCAGTTTGAATTCAGAAATAATTCTGTTGCCCTGTATTTAAAAAATAATCCTGATGCCTTAAATGGCATAGACGATCCAGTTGGTTTTCGTTTAGAGCTGGAGTCGATGCAACGCATTTTCAATATCATACCCGATGAACATCGTTATGACACCATCAAGGTTTTATGGACACAGGGCATAAAATCCGCACATCAGATTAGTCGCATGGGTGAAACCGCCTTTGTGCGTGACTATGCTTCGTCATTAGCTATGCGCAATAGTGATAACCAGCAACAGGCAAAACAGATCTATGCCAATGCCTCACATCGTTCCGCTACCGCGATGTTCGCCTTAGGTAAATACACTCAACATTTTAGCAATGCTTCTATGTATGTGCAGCCCGAGTATTGGGGGGTGGCACAGAATGAATATCCCGATGAAGCACCTGACTGGGCAACTTTGTTTGGATCAACTGATAACTGTGCCTGTGAACATTGTGAGTCGGTTTTGAGTCCGGCGGCTTATTTTGTGGATTTATTATTTTATTTAGATCGTGCACGTGTTGATCAAAACAGCACCGCCTTAAATAAATTATTAGAGCGCCGCCCTGATCTGGCCCATATTGAATTATCCTGTGACAATACACTAACTCCCATGCCCTATATTGATCTGGTTAATGAAACACTGGAGAACGCTGCGGCACCTGACGGGGCAGTTCCGCAAACCTCCTGGCCAGCCGCGATACTCAAGGCGAACCCAGAACATATCAATATTGAGGCTTATAATCAGTTATATCCTTTTAATAATAATGCACAGGCCAGGGTGTATCCCTGGAGTTTGCCCTTCAATCTGTGGTGGCAAGAGGCCCGGGTTTATTTAAAACATCTGGGCGTACCACGCTATCACTTGATGCAAACCTTTAGCAGACCCGAAGCGGGTATTGGCCCAACAACTATTGCCATCGCCGCCGAGTATTTAGGTTTTAATAAAGCACAAAAAAAAATCATCAGTGGAGAAACCCAACATGCTCTGTTTGAATTTTATGGTTTAGATTCAGCTTCTGATCTGGATGAGCTGGTTAGTATAAAATTTTTCCTGGAGCAAACGGATTTAACGTATGACGATTTAGAAGAGATATTGCAAAGCCACTTTGTTAACCCGCAGCAAATTGAAATTTACTATGAGGATGAAAGCTGTGATTTGCAAAGTGCATATTTTGCCCTGTGTACTTCCAATAATGGTCAATGTGAAATCATCCCAGCAGACGATGAGCGTTTCTATGCCTTCCTGATAAATTTTTACCGTTTTTATCAGTTAAAAAATGCCACTCATTGGAGCACCGTGGATTTAGATCGTGCAGTGATGGGTCTGGATATTATGGCCATCGATATCACTACACCGCCTTATATACACGGATTGATAAAGCAACTTGCTCATATTAAAAAAATACAAAAATCTTACAGAGCATCCCTGGAAGAAGTTTTCACCTGGTGGTTTGATATATCTACCACGTTGTATAACCAGCACAGCTGTTTGTATGACGATTTATTTTTAAATAAAGCCGTGAGTAATCCCGTTGATGATGTGAGTGAGCACTTTGCACTCAATGCGGCACGTACAGAATTATTAAATCCCAATCAATTAATATTTGATATTGAACAGAAAAACAGCTCACATATTCTGTCGGCATTAAATATCAGCAGTGATGATTTAGCGCTAATTGTCACGTATTTACCAGATAAAAATCTCAGCCTTAAAAACCTTTCCTTTTTGTACCGCATAGCTTCATTTGCCAGGGCACTTAGAATCAGTGTAAGTGAATATTTTGCTTTAAGGCAGTTAACCGATATTCAGGCACTGACTGAACTGGCACTTGATGACGATGGTAATGTCATTGTACATGCTGCTTTGCCAGATGACACGCTAGCCTTTATAGAAACCTATGATGTGATTAAGGCATCCAGGTTTACTGTACATCAACTAAGGTATTTATTAATGCATCAGCGGGATTCAGCCGATGCACTGGATGATAAAGACACCGTGGTGATATTAACTGAGTTAAGATCAAGCCTGCATAAAAGTGTTATGGAAACGGATATATTGTCCGGCGATAAACAGTTCCTGTTACGCCAGGGGCTTGCGCTGATACCCTCATTATCTGCTGATGATCTCAATAATGTTTTTGCCATTATCCTGGGTGATTCAACACTTGACGAGGATGAGCAATATGCATTAATTGAACAACACTTATCCGACCTGGTTGATCTGCAGGATGCTAAAGCAAAATGGATAAGCGCGAATACACCCCTCCTCGATGAAGAGACACGTATAGACTATTTCTTAAAGCGCATGTATTTGCAAAACAGTATTATAGATAAATTCGCTTCCAGTTTGCATGTATCAATTGGTGCCATGCAGTCATTGTTACAAAGTTATATGCTGTGTCCACAGGATGCAGAGCAAAAGGCCATTGAAGCCTTTATGGATTTCGATTTTATCATGAATGATCAGCCCATTGAGGAAGAGGCTTCGAGTTTTGATCAAAAACAATGCTATGAATTATTGTACAAGCTTGCGTTACTGATCAATGGTTTAAATTATGAAGACAGCGAATTAGCATTTTTATTTAATCGAGTAAACACATCGGGCTGGTTAGATTTAAATGCATTACCCCTTCAGCAGCAGGATAGCACAGATGATTTTTCTGCCTGGCTGACTATGGCAAAAGTGGCTGGGTTTAATAAAAAACGAATGAAAAATAATACATCGGCCATAGCTGTGCTGGAACTAGTGCATAGTGATCTACAAGCGGGTATTGATGATAATAAACAGCTTGTTATTAAACAGTTAGCTGAAGCCACATTTTGTAGTGAAGATGATTTATCTGATTTATTGTATAGCGATGAAACGGGATATCAATTCAGCTCTTATCCTGATGATTTGCTTAGTGGTGAATGGCTGGCAATATTGGGAGAGGCAATTGCGATACTAAAACGTCTGAAGGTAAGCGCCAGTAAGGCCTGGTCCTGGAATACAGAGGAGGTGGGTGTTACCCATGCGGTTGATATTAAAAGTGCTGCAAAATCAAAATACGATAATAAGCAGTGGTTAGAGATAGCGCCCACCTTGCGCAATCAGCTACGAGAAAAACAACGCAATGCTTTACAGGTCTACTTACTGGAGGCGTCAGGGTTTAAAGATAGCAACAGTCTATATGAATATTATTTGATTGATTCTGAAATGAGTGCCTGCATGATGACCTCGCGTTTAAAACAGGCGATTTCCTCCGTGCAACTGTTTATCCAGCGTTGTCTGTTAAATCTGGAGTCAGCCCAGGGTATTGAATTAAATGCCGAGTTATCAC
>Ga0316207_10004868_pt1 | contig 11395 bp, 13 predicted proteins | sample 6weekpyrite_MG_FD_204943 | JGI IMG/M metagenome (GOLD analysis project Ga0316207, IMG submission 204943) | Microbial mat bacterial communities from mineral coupon in-situ incubated in ocean water Damariscotta River, Maine, United States -... | ecosystem: Environmental > Aquatic > Marine >...
CTGAAAGCTCAAGAGCTGCAGCCCACATTTCATGCGCATCTTCAACACGCTCAAGTGCAAGATAGATATCCCCTAAATGGCTCAGAACTGTTGCATCATCTGGGATGTAGTCTAGTGCTTTTTCAATAAACTTTGCGGCACTGACGTAATCTTTTTGTTTGTAGAGCAACCAGCCCATACTATCGAGTATGGCACCATCCTGCGGACGCAACACCAAAGCTCTTGTAATATACTCTGTCGCTTTATCCATTTTTTCATTTCTATCAAGCCACATGTAACCTAAGTAATTCAAAGCCACAGCATTATTAGGTTGAATTTTAATAGACTGCTCCAAATCAACCTCTGCTTGAGCAAAATGACGTAACCGTTCGTAAGAGGCACCGCGTGCAAAATAAAGCCAAGCGTGAGCCGAGTTGTCTTTATCTTTCAACGCATCAATAAGAACTGTATAAAGCTTCACAGACTCTTTATAGTTCCCTGCATTATAGTACATTTCAGCCAACGCACGTGTGACAAGAAGCGTATCTTTATATTGTGCAGAAAGCTTTTTCATAAGAGAAATTGCTTCTTTTCTTTTTCCTAAAGCAAAATTAATTTCGGCAATACGCATCTGCGATACAAGCCATGTCTGCTGACTTTCATCAACCTTTTTATAATAAGAAAGTGCCTTATGCAACAACCCTTCTTGCTCAGCTAACACAGCATAATAGAAAGAGCTAAAGTCGTAGTCAGGGTCAAGTTCCATTGCCATATTCAAAAGCTGATAACTTGCCAGACCTTTATGTTGTGCAGCCATAATAGTAGAAAAACCAAAAAGAACTTCCGCGATATTCTGTTTTAAACTATTACGCAAATAACCCGCTGGTTTACCTTCATCAAAGTTACGGGTAATACGGTCAAGCATCAAACTACTTGGATTCATTTTCAAAAAGTTATTATAAACGAACTTCGCTTTTAAAGGCTCTTCACGTTGACGGTAAATCGCCCCCATACGCATTGTCGGGAAAACAGATACAGGGTCCAGCCCTTGAGAAGCAGCATAAGCACCAATCGCTGCATCAAAACGACCAGACATTTCTAAAATGCGTCCCATATGATAAAAACGCCTTGGTGTTAAACTCGCATGATGGGCAAAACCTTCAATCTCTTCTAATACCGCATCAACATCACGGCCTTCTTCCAAATCGATATAAGCAGAAATCAATTTAAAATGAAGTAATTTTGGAGAAGCCAGTGCGGCCTCTTCCATATATGCACGCGCTTTTTTAAGGTCCCCCGCCTGAAAAGCCTGAACACCCAAAGTCATCTGCATTAAAGGTACAAGAGGCGCACCATAATCTTCAAGAGAACGCGCTAAACGTATAGCCTCTTCCATATTCCCCATACCCAACTGCAAAGAGAATGTTTTTTCTTTAAGATACACATTTTCAGGGTCAGCGACTTGTGCTTGAGCATAATAAACAGCCGCACCATCCACATCCCCTCTACTCTCAGAAATAATGGCAGCCAAATAATTAGAAACAAGTGGCGCAACGTCAACAGGGCGGTCAACACGTAGCTGAACCAAAGCAGGCTTTACCACTGCCGCATTTAATGTAGTCTTATTACCCTCAGCAACAGGAGAGCCTTGCATAGAGGCGCAACCAGTTAGAGAAGACATTAAAATGATTGTATAAAGCTGTTTTATCATATTCATCTGTTCAGTTTGGGTTTTTACCTTGTCTACTGTCAATATATTATTTTTATTTATGCTTTAAATAATACGGAGCCACGCACCGATATACTTATGAAACTCTTGAAGCATATAAGTTGCAGGCATTTTATCTGGAAAAACAGGGAGCGCTTCAACCGTAATATCACCCCCTGCCTGTTCAAACATTTTTAAACTCCTCGGCACATGATAATGGCTGGTAATCAAGCCTAAACGTTTAATACCGTTTTTCTTTACCCAGTCTAAAGTCATCCGCACATTATCTCTTGTTGTTTGTGCGCGATAATCAAGCTCGACATGCGGCCTGTTTTCAGGAGAAAGGTTACGCAGCACCCAGGCACGTTTTACACTCGGGTGTACACCAGAAATAAGCACACGACCTGAAAAACCTTTATTCACCATGTCACGCACAGTATCAATACGTTTTGTCCCGCCCGTAAACACAACCAGAGCATCAAACCTTTCATTTAAAGGTGTTGCCACAGGTGGTGCAGCACGAGAAAGTTGTTGGGGGACAAGCGTTAAAAAGTAAACACCCAAACAGGCGTAAATCACAAAACCAACAATACAAAATAAAAAGCCTAACTTATGCAAACTCATGGGCGCGCCTTACGGACAAAATGATAAGAAGTCATCCAAGCAGAAACAGTGGCAATAAAGACCAAAACAAAAGGAACAACCACAACGCTTGCCCAAACCACTTCTGAAATATAGGGTGTTGCAGCTTGCAGCCAGTGCTGTACAGCAAATACAGAAAGAAGACTCAACACAGCAGCACCAAACCAACCTTTAATACTTTGTACCATCACCTGCCTTGTCACAAGCGACACAATAAAGCGATCTGTTGCACCCACATATTGCAAAATAGCAAGGCTATGCATTTTACCACGCAGCCCCGCCCTTACTGTCAAAGAAACAAGGAGAGCCATCACCATAAACATCACCACAGCAAAACCAATTGTCACAATTTGTGCAAAACGCACCCCCCGACTCACAGCAACAAGCAACGAACGTGCATCATCAATTTCTGCCTCAGGAAAATCTCGGTGAATCAGACCATCAAAACTTTCACGATCTAAAATACGATCAACCGTTACTTCCAAAACAATCGGTAGAGGGAAGTTTTTCTCTCCTTCAAACCAAGGAGCCAGAAGCTCTTCTGTTTTTTCTGTTGCCAGCACACCAACATCTTCCACACCTAACAACGCACGTAAATCCCCCTTCATTTGAGAGATTTTTTCTGCATCACTATCCGCAAGCAAATAAACGCTAATTTTACTTTTCTGCTCAAGCTGCCACTGTTGGTATAAATTTTCCAAACCGCTTAAACCACCTGCACCAACACCCGTAACCCAGCCGAGTAACGCTGTCATCACAACAAGCAACCTGAAGATAGAATCTTTCTTCAGTGAAAGTGCTTTTTTGGCAGATTGTGCAATCGTTTTAAACATAACTTCTCATTTATTTTACTTAATTACTTAAACTTTAAAAACAGCCCTATTTATATATAGAAGCAGTTTTTACATATTTCCCTTTATCCAAGTGAATAACAGGATAGTTAAAAGAGCGAATCAAAGATTGGTCGTGCGTTGCAAGAAGTACAGTTGTGCCGTGTTTATTCAGCTCTGTAAACAAATGCATAATACGCTGCCCCATTGCATCGTCAACGTTACCGGTTGGTTCGTCAGCCACTAAAATTTTAGGACGATTCACCACCGCACGTGCAATACCCACACGCTGTTTTTCACCACCACTCAAACAATTAGGATGCGCATTAAGTTTGTCACCAAGGCCAACCCAATCTAAAATTTCATCCACGCATTTCTCTTGGCTTTTTGTCATTTTTCCGTGCAAAGAAAGGGGTAAAGAAACATTTTCGCGTACATTCAAATGATCAAGCAACCTAAAATCTTGGAAAACAAGTCCCATGCGGCGGCGCGTATGGGCAATTTCCTCACGCGTAAGATTTGCAACATTACGATCAAACAATGTCAGCGTACCAGAAACAGGTTTAAGATCCATATACATCAATTTAAACAACGTTGTTTTACCCGCACCAGAAGGACCATTTAAAAAGTGGAAAGAACCATCTTCAAGCGTAAAGTTTAAATCGGAAAGCGCGGCAGGTTCATGCGGGTTATATTGATAAGAAACCTGATGCAGCTGGATCATTATTATTTCCTTTTTTAAGAATGCTTTTGAAAGCTTATTTATTAACAGCGCATTGTAGCCATAATCACACCATTTTAGCAAGGCATGATCAGTAAATACCCCCCAAAAAATACAATTTTTAAAAGCATCGTTGCAGCAATAACAGCATCTTAGTTTAACGGCACATCTCCTAAAGCATATTCTACAAATAAAGCTAAATTAATAGGCAACTTTTATTCAGTTGAACCTTGATGATTTATTCCTTTTCGCATACTCTTGCTTTATAAATTTATAACGATCTAATCAAGAAACAGGATCAACTATGCTCATTCGTTGCCCCGAATGCAATACCGGCTACAACCTTACCCCTGCCCAAATCGGGAAAGAAGGGCGTACCGTGCGTTGTATCAAGTGTAAACATTCTTGGTTCCAAGGCCCTGTACAAGCAGACACACCTCCTCTTGCACCAGAAACAAAACCTGTGGCAACTCCTAAAAAGAAATCAAAATCTTCTGTAGAAAAATCTAAAAGCAATATGAAGAAAAACCTGATCATTTCTCTCTTCACAACTGTTGTTGGGTTACTCATTCTGTTTGCATTACTTATTCTTACACAAAACACTGTCGTCGAAAAAATGCCGGCCATGTCTGGTTTTTACAATGCTATTGGCCTTGGTAACAGCCAAGATAATGACATGATATCCCCAACAGGTTTAATTATTCCGCCAGAAGCTATTGAACGTACTTTAAACGAAGGCACTGCTCAGCCAACGCTTACTTTTAACGGTATAGTTAAAAACACAAACACTGAATCTGTCGAAGTGCCAGAAGTACGCATTACGCTCCTTGATGAACGTGGTGTAGAAATTGATCACTGGCCTGCGATTGTTAAAAAACGCATTCTCGCACCAGGTGAAGAAACAACATGGATCTGCCGTTTCTTTGATCCACCACTAGATCAAATTAGCGAACACCGCGTTTCTTTCGCTCAAAAATAAACCATTAATTAATATTGAGTAGAATCTTTAACACGCTCTTCAGGCGCTTCTAATGCAACGCGCTGACCACAAGCAGTTAAAGAAAGAGAAGTAAGGGCCAAAGCAACCACGGTAAAAAGTTTTACAAAATGTTTTTTGTTGCGCATTGTTTGTGATTTCATTTATCGTCCCTTATAATTTAACTATGATTTAAGAAAAACTATAACATGCTGCGAGAAAATGCAAAAAACCTTAATCTCTTTTAAACTTTTTTTCCTCTGCTTCTTCTTTTTAGTAGACACATCTCGCGCCGAAGAGATGGTGTTTTATCCTGCCCCTATCACTCCGCCAGCCTTTAGCTGGAAAGATGCAAAAGGAAACGATGTAACCTTGGAAGACTTCAAGGGAAAAGTGATCCTCTTAAATTTTTGGGCAACTTACTGCACATTCTGCCGTATAGAAATGCCAGCATTCGACAAAATACTCAGCCAGTACCCAGCTGATGATTTTACAATCATCCCTATTTCACTTGCTGATCCACTCGATAAAATTGAAGATTTTTATAAACAGGTAAAACTGAAAAAACTCAGTATATTTTATGAAGATGAAGGGCAGATTAAAAGTACATTTGGTGTCAACATACTGCCATCTACTTTCCTCATTAACCGCAAAGGAGAGCTTGTTGCTTATAAAGAAGGGGCTGCTAACTGGCTCGGCGAAGAGGTAAATAACTATATTGAAGCAGAACTACGCAAGAAATAACTATTTGTATCTTGGATGCGGGAACACACCTTTAAGCTCAAAGCTGTGAGGGTTTACTTTAAAGAAGTAAGAACTCCCAGGCTGCAAACTACCATCAAAAAATCCCCGCACATCACCTGAAAGACGGTGCACCCACAAGTACTGATAATTCGCTTCTTTTAAAGAAAGATGGAACCTCGGGAAATTTCTTCTCTTTTGTAAAAACAAAGGCGTTACATCCGTTGCATCAGCAAAGCCACCGAGCCCATAACGCAGCATAGAAGCATGGTAATCACTCTGTTCTGGTATATCAAACACAGCAATTTTAGCACCCTTAGGGAGGTAACTTTCTTTAAAAGCCGTTGCAACACGCAGTGTATGCTCAACAGAAGGCACAAAACGCTCTTGTAAACGATCTTTCTGAATTGCCTGCCAACTTATCAGGACAACAGCTAAAGAAAGACCAATACGCCAAGGCGCTTTATAGGCAATTTCTTGCCATGTTGTTTGCACGTAAAAGCGATGTCCTAAGTACCACAAAGGCACAAGCAGCAAAAATTGAACATGTTCTAAAGAAGATTGTTTTGGATAAATAACACTCAGAAGCAATGCCACCAAAGCCAAAACAGCAGGCACAATCACAATAGATTCTTTTGCAATAAAAGGTATCGCCGTTTTCCTTCCTAAAACAAACCGGTAAACTGCAAGCAACAACACCAGAACTGTAAGCCCCAAAGCAGAAGATTTAAAGAGAATAAGCTGTTTTACTTTTTCGGAAAGCAATTCTGAAAACTGCCCTTCAACCAAAAGAAACATCGAAAAACCATCTACTGTAGAAACCCAAACAAACCAAGCAGCCGCAGGCAGAGCAGCCATAAAAATCAACCCTAAAACCCAAGCAGCCCCATGCGCAACATCTTCAAATGCACTGCGTACCAACCACAGCACAAAAATAACAGCAGCAAATATCACGCCGATTTCTTTAAGGCCAACAAGTAAAACCAATATAAAAGCGACTGGTACCACCCCCCAACCTGTCGGAAGTGCGCGCTGCGTAAAAAATGAAGAGCAAGCAGCAAACAACGTAATCGCAAAAAGGAAATCACCGCTCGCAGAAAGAAGAAAACCACTGTTAAAAAGAGGATTAAGTAAAAAGAGCGCCAGCAAACTCCCGGCACTCACAAGGGCTAAGTTAGACCATTTTACAGGAATATCTGCTGCTTTCACCATCGCACCTGCAAGCAAAGCAAACAGAAGGATATTCAACAGAGCAAAAGAGCTCATTAAAAAACTATTACCCAGCACACTCATCGGCAGCAATGAACTTGCCACAGCCATAGGGATGACACTATCAGCAGTTGCTTCAAAGTAGCCAGACTGTAAAAAGTTTGTAATATGCACAAAAGAAACATCAAGCTCTTGCGCTGTCAGAGGGGCATCGCCAGCTGCAAAAATAAAAGCAGGAATCAAAAGCAGGATAGAAAAAACACCGTGAGACCAAAAATGCTCCATTTCTTCATCCACTTGGAATGCTTTTACACCAAACCACAGCCATAAAAAAGAAAAGCCAAAGAAACTCCACAATGTTGTAGAAAGAGAAACCCCCAAAGCAACTGTACAAAGTAAGAACCACGCATACCAAGCCCCAAGCCCTACAATCGCCGCATAAAAGGGTGTCACAGTAAGTGTGCGCCCTATCGCGTTATAACTATATACAGTAAAAACACGCCCAAGCATGCTAAAAACCAGCACACAAATAAAAGTCAGGGCAAGTGCTTTAAGCTCTACAAATGACAAGATTATTTTCCATATTTTTCCTTTATTATAAAGGGCTCACCACACACAATCAAGGAGCTTAACACACAACAAACCGCTTAAATCAAAGCAGACAGTGCAACATATTGTACTTATTCACACATTTGCGAAAGGCTTGAAATAGAGCTTTCTATCCAGTATGGTGCAAATAAGAAAAGGATGAATGATGGCAAAACTAGAAATACTTATCGCACCAGACCCACGTCTTAAACAAAAGGCTGAGCCTATTGGAGATATCACCGATGATATCAAACAGACGTTGGATGATATGCTGGAAACAATGTATGCGGCACCAGGTGTAGGTCTTGCGGCAACACAGGTAGGTATTACCAAGCGTATGATTGTCATTGACGTTGCCAACACCAAAGAAGGTGAAGCACCAGCACCATACAGACTCATCAACCCTGAAGTCATTGAAAATAGTGACGAGCAAAGTGTTTATGAAGAAGGCTGCCTTAGCCTGCCCGACTTCTACGAAGAAGTAGAACGCCCAGCAACATGTACTGTAAAAGCGCTTGATGAAAACGGTAAAGAAATTGTGATCAAAGCAGAAGGTTTACTTGCAACCTGCTTGCAGCATGAGATAGACCACCTTGATGGCGTTATTTTTGTCGATCATGTTTCTCGCCTGAAACGTACACGTATTCTTAAAAAGCTGGAAAAACTTAAAAAGCTTGGTGCGGTTTTTCACCAAAACCTTAAAGAACAGCACGAACTATAATTATTTACCCGCATCTTCTTGAAAAGACTCCTATAACACCCTATGATAAGTGCTATTAAGTAGTAGCACTTTATTCTTTTCACACTCTAACCTGGAGAACCTTACAATGGGAGATAACTTCAACCGCCCAGCACATCGCTGTGTGCAACGTAAAGACCTGACTGACTACGAACCTCACCCTAACGGTGGTGGTCTTGTCCATAAAAGCGCCCAAATAGGTGACAATTGTTTCATCGGTGCAAATGCACGTATCGATGAAGATGTGATTATCGGTAACAACTGCAAAGTTGATGGCCGCGTATGTTTTACTGCGAAAATCGGTGAAAATGTTGTCGTACCACGTATGGGTATTGTTTCGCAGGGAACACATATTCCTGCTAACACTGAAAAAGATACTGTCATCAAACAATATCTTTGCGACACCATGGCCTAACCTTTCGTCAATCAACAAACAGCTCCTTTAAAGGGGCTGTTTTATTTTGTACAAAAGGTATGTTATATGTAACCCAGTAAATATAAGGATATATACTGTATGAAAATTGTTTTTATGGGCTCACCAGAATTTGCCCGCCCAAGTTTAGAAGAGCTGCTTGAAAGCACGCACGAGGTTGTCGCCGTATTTAGCCAACCACCGCGTAAATCTGGCCGTGGACAAAAAGAAACAAAAACGATCATCCATCAACTTGCTGAATCACATCATATTCCTGTATTTACACCAGAAAAATTAGATGCTGATGCACAAGAAACCCTCCGTAATCTAAATCCCGATATCATCTGCGTTGCAGCCTACGGTTTACTATTACCACAGGCTGTGCTTGATATTGCACCTTGTATCAACGTTCACCCTTCATCCCTGCCACGCTGGCGTGGCGCAGCCCCACTGCAGCACACTATTCTTGCAGGAGATACAACAACAGATGTTTGCATTATGGAGATGGAAAAAGGCCTTGATAGCGGGCCTGTTTACCTGCGCAAAAGTTACGCTGTAGGTGCTGATGAAACATCAGGTGAGCTCCATGACCGCCTCAGTCTTGAAGGTGGTAAGCTCCTTGTAGCAGTAATAGATGATTGGCAAAACAAAAATGCGAATAAAGAAGTACAACAAGGTGAAACACTTTACGCGCACAAGTTTGCACCAGAAGATTTAGACCAAATTCGTGCGATTGATTTTTCCAGATCAGCGCAGGAAGTGCATAATCAAATCCGTGGCCTTTCACCTTGGCCAAGTGCAACGGCAACACATGGTGATACCACACTTAAAATTCTCGGTAGCCATATAGAAAACCAAACAACCAGTGCTCAAAGCGGCAGCGTTTTAACAGCCCATAAAGGGGATATTCTCATTGCCGTAAGCGGGCAAGTACTACGCCTTACCAAGCTGCAACGCCCCGGAAAGCGTGCGATGGATACAGCAGATTTCCTTGCAGGATACCCGCTTAAAGAAGGTGACATACTTTCATGACACGCCGCATTCGCCTTACTGTAGAATATGATGGTGCAGCTTTCCACGGATGGCAGCGTCAACCACAAGGTAATATCGCTACCGTGCAAGATGCGATTGAAAAAGCAATTTTCAAAATCACAGGTGAGCAAGTCAACACCGCCGCTGCAGGACGTACCGATGCAGGTGTTCATGCAAAAGGACAGGTTTGCCATTTTGATATCGAAAAAGACTGTGAACTCGTATGTTTTAAAGATGGCATCAACCGTTTTACACCACATGAAGTTGTCATTACCAATGTACAACATGTAGAAGATGACTTTCATGCACGTTTTTCTGCCCATGCACGTGAATACGAATTCCTCATTTTTAATAGACGTGAACCAAGCGCCCTCACCCGCAATCATGCCATTCACATCGTACAAAAACTAGATGTTGAAAAGATGCATCATATTGCCCAAGCACTTGTTGGTGAACATAATTTCAGCGCTTTCCGTACATCTGAATGCAGTGCAAAAAGCCCAGTATCTCACATTGAGTTTATTAATATCACCCGTGAGGGAGACATGGTAAAACTCCATATTAAAGCAACAAAGTTCCTCCACAACATGGTACGCATTATCACCGGCACACTCTGTGAAATTGGCCGCGACCATCGCCCCGAAACACTCATCGCAGAGCTTTTGGAAACAAAAGACCGCAAAAAAGCAGGGAAAACAGTACCACCTCAAGGTTTATACTTCCTTAAAGCCTATTATCCAGAGTATGAAATATACGACCAGTGCTAGCATAAACTTGACGCAACAGTGCAATTTACGTAAGTTGTAAAAACTTTCGCTTACGTTTCAAGGAAAACCTTATGCTACCTTCATACCCTCATGGCCAAAAAACACCTGGCCAACACCCTAAACACCCTCAATTTTGGAAGTTTTCCTCTGCTCAGGAAGTTGAAAAAGCCTTAGAGCATACTGAAGATCTTACAAAGAACAACCAAATACTTCTCATTGATAACTTTGCAGATGATATTCATATTAATCTGCTACGAGACACCCATGTTCATAACACCCTTAAAGTCTTACTTTATAATGACTATGAAATACAAATTTTCTCAAATGACAAGTGGATACCATGGATAGGTGAGCCTGTCTCTTATGTAGAAGCTATTCGTATTTCTAAATAAACATAAACCCATAATACAGGGGAAACAATCATGTTACACACTTACCCCACAGACCAAATCATACCTAGCCAACACCCTAACCATCCCAATTACTGGATGACCGACTCCATCAATCAGGCTGATAAAGCACTACGACAGGCACTACGCACACTCGCAAATGGCCATGACGCTTTTTTTGTTTTCACCTCTGAAGAAATCTATATCGACCTGAAGCGTGATGATAATCTATTGTCCACATTCGAATGGCTACTCGCCGCAGACTGTACAATCTTCGCTTCCACTTTTGGGAGCAATGAATGGCACGAATGGGATCATCAACTACTGGGTCGGTGTATTACCAATATTAAGGTTGTGCGCAACCAACCCTAAACATCGTTTCACATTAAAAAAGGCAGGGTTTCATCACCCTGCCTTTTTTGTTTTCAAAAATAACTAAAGTAATTCAATAAGAAGCTTTAGCAATGAAATTGCGCTTCAGGAGAAGATTTTTCTTTTCCGAGAATCGTGGAGCACAGTGTACAAAAGTACATGAGCACCACGACAGTTGAGAAAAGGGAAAATATGTCCTGAAAAAGCCCTTATTGGATAACTTTTTAGCGTTTCAAAATACCCGCCATTGTTTTACCAATTTCACCCGGTGTTGGTGCAATCACAGCACC
>Ga0316207_10004871_pt1 | contig 11391 bp, 8 predicted proteins | sample 6weekpyrite_MG_FD_204943 | JGI IMG/M metagenome (GOLD analysis project Ga0316207, IMG submission 204943) | Microbial mat bacterial communities from mineral coupon in-situ incubated in ocean water Damariscotta River, Maine, United States -... | ecosystem: Environmental > Aquatic > Marine >...
TGGACGGCATCAAATATCGAGTACATGACGTACAAGGTGATGAGCAACTTCTAACCGAGATTTATCTTCTCGGCACTACCAGCTCACTTCTTCTCGAAGAAATGCAAGACTATCCCTGTGTAGAACGCGTTATCCGTATATCAAACGAATACCGAATTCTGGGACGTCATGCTGATGAATCTCGTGCAAGTTCATTTGAATACAATGGCGTAACATTTGGTCAGAATACCTTACATATTTTTGCCGGATTGTGTGCCGTTGATAACCCTGAACATGTTGAACAAATGATGAAGGCCTTACAAGAAAATGGTCAAGTATGTACACGCATGGGTGCCTATAAACCAAGAACCAACCCTTACTCATTTCAAGGTCAGGGTAAAGATTGTCTACCATGGGTGTTTGAACTGGCGGGCAAATACGGCATCAAAGTTATTGCAATGGAAATTACCCATGAAGCCCATATAGATGAGATCAATGATGCATTAGAGAAAACCGGCCACCCTACTGGCGTTATGTTACAAATTGGCACGCGCAACACACAAAATTTTGAGTTACTCAAGGCCGTTGGAAAACAAACTACCCACCCAGTACTGTTGAAACGTGGTTTTGGTATTACACTCGAGGAGTCAATTAATGCCGCTGAATATATTGCTAGCGAAGGTAATCAAAAGGTCATTTTTGCACTTCGTGGTATGAAAACCAATATGGGCGATCCACACCGTAATTTTGTCGACTTCTCACATGTACCCGTTGTCAAACGACTTACACGAATGCCTGTTTGCATCGATCCTTCGCACTCTGTTGGTACACGTGATGCCGCACCTGATGGACTTCTTGATGTCATGCACGCGACCGCTCAAGGCATTATCGCCGGTGCCAACATGGTGTTAGTAGATTTTCATCCAGCCCCCGCGAATGCGCTTGTTGATGGTCCACAAGCACTATTAATGAATGAATTACCACTTTTTTTAGAGGACGTTGCTATTGCACGCGACGCCTATTTAAAGCGTTGCGTATTGATGGACGCATTTAAGAATAAACACAAGAGTGAATGACTGCTAACGACCCAAAGCAGACATTCAGAAAATAAGCTTTAGTGTTATTTTTTGCATATTAGATTCTTTACTTATTTATGGAATTGAACTATAGGTTAAAAAGTGAGTCGAACGCATACAGCAACAGAATTACTCTATATTATAGGTTTTTCATTTTCCATAAATGCTTAATGCTTAATGCTTAATGCTTAATGCTTAATGCTTAATGCTTAATGCTTAATGCTTAAGGAAAATCGAAAATACTTTTTGCAGACCGTATAGAGATTTAAAATTATAATTATTAGTCAATTATCAGGCTTATTGGTATAATCGGACGATGCGTACTTGGCGAAGACATCTTTCTCATAACAAATCAGTTAGCTGGCTGGTGATGATTGCTATTGCTATGTTGTCGCTTTTTCCAGTACATATGCATCTACATCATGGTGAAGATGTCTTGGCTTCATCACAGCATGACCTAGAATTTGTACTTAACTCCTCCGATCATGAAACTACTCTTCATGCTATTTCAGATACAACAGGACATAGCGAACATCATGAAGATACGGAGATTATATCTGTCTCATCAGATATCCTGTTAAAGAAAAATAGTAATAGTCCTCTTTTCATCGCGGTATTGATTGGGATTGTGGCTATATTAGGTATTACATTATCGACTCACATTCCCCTTCGGTCGCACGTTTTTACACGTTTTCGTAAGAGATATATTTATAATAGCCCTTCCCTCAGAGCACCACCTCTCTATTAATTTTTACCCCATTTAATAAATTCAGCCGGTATTTAGCCGGTATCACGCTAGTTGTCTTTGCGTAAATTAATAAATCCCTATTCGGGCTGCTTAACTGCGTCCGGGAGTGTATGAATAATGCGATACTGGAAATTTCTAGTCATCGGGTTTGTAATTATATCTTCAGCAAATGCTGACGTTAATATAAATGCAAATCCTCTTAGCTTGGATCAGGTTGTTGCAAAAGTGCTTGAGCATAACCCACAAATTCTTGCGGGTAATATTGAGGCACGAGCTGCAGTTGAAAGAATTAAACAAGCACAACAATCATTGTCACCATTAACCTTTAACCTAGACCTTGAAAATATTACAGGCTCGGGTGCATACAATGGTAATGATCAACTGGAGACGACGCTTAGTTTTGCCAAGGTCTTAGAGCTTGGTCGAAAACCCGAGTTACGTGAAAGTGTTGCGAAAACCGAAGCGAATCTTCTCAAGAATGAGCAAGACGCAAAAAAACTCGATCTTCTGGCTGAAGCCACAAGGCGTTTTATAGAGGTTGTACTTGATCAACACAAACTAAAAATAGCTAACAATAAATTAGCACTTATAAAAGGTACCCAAGATATTGTTGCAAAGCGAGTTAGGTTAGGTAAAAGCCCACAAGCAGAGCAAAGACGGGTAAGAATTGCGCTTGAACGCGCGAAAATAGAATTAGAGCATATTGAACATGAATTAAAGACATCGCGTCTCAAGCTTTCATCTACCTGGGGAAATACATCACCTGATTTTACATCAGCACAGGCAGAATTGTTTTCATTGCAAGAACCAGGCCCTTTTCAGCAACTAGAAGATTTATTGGTGCGGAACCCAGATCTTGTTCAGTATGCAACACAGGAACGTCTTGCAGCAGCACGGTTAAATCTAGCGAAATCACGCGGCCAAGCAAATGTAGAAGTTTCCGGTGGTATTCGGTATTTCAACGAGTCATCGGATTCAGCCTTGGTGTTATCCGCCAGTATGCCTTTCGGTTCTTCACCACGAGCCAAGCCATTTATAGGTGAAGCAAAGTTATTATCCCAGCTAACCCCCTATAACCGTGAGCAACGACGTATCTCACTACATACAAATTTGTACGCGCTATATCAAGAAATCCATCATGCAATTGAGGCCGTGAAAGTATTACGAGAAATAATCATTCCGGAGGCAAAGTTGGTTCTTCGTGATTACAGACGTGGTTACGAGGCAGGACGTTACTCGCTTATTGAGTTAAACACTGTGCAAAGCACTTTGCTTGATGCACGACTGGAAGCCGCGATTACCGCGAGCATCTACCACCGAAACAAAATTGAAATCGAGCGCCTAACCGGTAGCAATATGGCTCGTTTGGAGAAAAATAATGAAGTTAAGTAACGTTAAATTTTTACAACTATTTTGGATTGCTACCTTTGCCCTATTACTTAGTGCTTGTGGAGTTTCAGATAGTGAACCCAAAAGTGCTATTGCTGGAGAGCATGGCGGTGAAGCTGAACCAGAAGTTGAAAAAGGACCTCATGGTGGTCGTTTGCTACATTCTGGTGATTTCTCACTCGAGTTATCAATATTTGAGACAGGTGTGCCACCCGAATTTCGTGCCTGGGCAACCAGTGAAGGTCAAATACTCAAGCCGAAGGAGATCGATCTTAAGATTAAGTTAATACGATTAGGAGACAAGGTAGATAACATTAGTTTCAAACCCCAGGGCGATGCCTTGCGTGGTGATACAATTATTTATGAACCGCATTCTTTTGTCGTTAACATTAAGGCTGTTCATAATGGCAAAACGCACAGTTGGGAATACGACAATTTTGAAGGTCGTACTAAGATTGAACCCAACGTCGCTGAGGCGCTAAATATTGGAACATCAGTAGCAGAATCAGGGACTATAAACGAAATCGTCAAGGTGTATGGAAAGATAGCCAGTAACACCGAACGTGTAAGAAATGTAAGTGCGCGATTTGATGGTGTTGTTAAATCGGTGAAACCATCGGTAGGTGATGCGGTGAAGCAAGGTCAAGTGCTCGCACGTATTGAGAGTAATGAAAGCCTAAAAACATACAGTATAAAAGCACCGATCAGCGGTGTCATCACGCAACGAAATGCAAACCCTGGCGAACAAACTAATGGTCGCAACCTGTTTACCATTATGGATACTTCAACTGTATGGGCAAATTTATCTATTTTCCCTTCTGATCGAAAACGTATTCGTATGGGTATGCCGGTTAGGGTAACAACAGCTATTGACGGGCAAACATTTGAAGGTGTTATTGATCGCATAAATGTCATGACCGAAGCTAATCAAGCTGTCAGTGCACGTGTCGTACTCGATAATAAGGACGGGTCATTGCTTCCTGGTAGTTTTATCTCTGCCGCTATAGAAATTGCACAGCACCCAGTCGAACTGTCAGTTAAACGCACAGGTTTACAAGCATTCAGAGACTTTACAGTTGTCTACGCAAAGATCGGTGATGAATACGAAGTACGTATGCTGGAACTTGGGCGTCAGGATGGCGATTCGGCAGAAGTACTGGGCGGTCTTGAACCGGGTACACGCTATGTCAGCGATAACAGCTACATCATCAAAGCCGATATTGAAAAATCCGGCGCATCACACGATCACTAAGGAATTATCATGCTAGAAGTAATTATAAATTTCTCGCTGGCTCGCCGTGGTTTGGTGATGGCAGCCGTTCTTTTGGTGATGGGGCTGGGTATATGGAACTTCACCAAACTTCCTATTGACGCAGTACCAGATATTACAAATGTACAGGTCTCAATCAATACAGCCGCCCCTGGTTATACACCATTAGAAGCTGAACAACGGGTTAGTTTTCCGGTAGAAACAGCAATGGTTGGCTTACCCAAACTGTCATATACACGCTCTGTTTCGCGTTATGGACTATCTCAGGTAACCATTGTTTTTGAAGAAGGTACCGATATTTATTTTGCACGACAATTGGTAAGCGAACGTCTCAACGCAGCAAAAAGTGATTTACCTGCTTCACTGGAACCGAAACTGGGACCGATTGCGACCGGTCTAGGTGAGATATTCATGTTTACCGTTGATGCCGAATCAGGCGCGACAAACTCTGATGGTACGCCGGTCACACCAATCGATCTACGTTCTGTGCATGATTGGATTATTCGCCCACAGTTATCACGCGTCAAAGGTGTAGCTGAAATTAATCCGGTTGGTGGTTTTAAGAAAGAGATACTAGTCGCCCCTGAACCTGGCAAGCTGCTCGCATATAAGCTTAGTTATCCTGAAATATATAACGCACTGCATAAAAATAATGATAACCGCGGCGTTGGGTTCATTGAACGTAACGGTTCTCAATGGTTAATGCGGGTGCCGGGGCAGGTGTCCAGCATGGCAGATATAGAAAACATCGTTATTAAGCAACAACAAGGTGTACCGATACGTATTAAGGATGTGGCCACAGTCAGTCTAGGCAAAGAATTACGCACAGGTGCCGCCACCCAGAATGGGCGAGAAGTGGTGATGAGCACCGTGTTTATGCTCATTGGTGAAAATAGCCGTACAGTTGCCAACGATGTGGCTATAAAGCTGGAAGAAATTAAATCTACATTACCTGCAGGTATCACTGCGACAGCCGTTTACAATCGCACAGAATTGGTCGATAAAACCTTAGGGACTGTTCAAAAGAACCTAATAGAAGGTGCCATTCTAGTTATCGTTATTCTTTTCTTGTTGTTAGGCAATGTTCGTGCAGCCATCCTGACCGCGTTGGTCATTCCGATTGCAATGCTCATGACCATTACTGGCATGCTCAAGTCAGGTGTTAGCGCAAACTTAATGAGCCTAGGTGCACTTGATTTTGGTCTTATTATTGATGGTGCAGTGATTATTGTCGAAAACTGCTTACGAAGACTCAGTGAGTCGAGCCGTAACGGGGAAATGTCACTAAAGGAACGCCTCGCTGTCGTTTTTGATTCCACACGTGAAGTGATACGCCCAGCATTATTTGGTGTGTTCATCATCACCGCTGTTTATATTCCCATTTTTGCTTTATCTGGTGTGGAAGGGAAAATGTTTCACCCTATGGCTATAACGGTAATTATTGCTCTCGTTAGCGCCATGGTCTTATCGATAACATTTATTCCAGCAGGTATCGCAATATTATTTCGAAAGCCGGTCGTTGAAAAACCGAACCGCATTATCAATACTGCACGAATTATATATAAACCGATATTGATGTTAAGCCTCAAGTTTCGCTGGTCCGTGATTGCCTTGGCGCTAGCGCTAGTCGTCGTATCGGCTTTATTGGTTCCTCGCCTAGGTTCGGAGTTTGTGCCTAATCTTGATGAAGGAGACATTGCGATGCATGCGTTACGAATCCCCGGCACGTCGTTGCAACAAGCCATCGAACTTCAAAAAGGGCTAGAATCAGAAATTAAAAAATTACCTGAGGTGGAAAGAGTATTCACTAAAATTGGTACTGCTGAAGTGGCGACCGACCCAGTCCCTCCAAGTGTTGCAGACAATTTCATTATATTAAAACCTCGCGACAGCTGGCCAGATCCAGATAAATCGAAGAACCAAGTGGTGAAAGAACTTGAGGAATTGGTTACGCCAATCCCTAGCAACCGTTATGAGTTCTTGCAACCTATCCAAATGCGTTTCAATGAATTAATTGCAGGCGTAAGGACAGAGCTCGCAGTTAAAGTTTTCGGCGATGATTTCGATCAACTCATAAAACTGGGTAGTCAAATAGAAAAAGCCATCAATAAAGTCCCCGGTGCTGCTGATGTGGCCGTTGAGCAAACGACTGGTTTGCCTATTATGACAATTGAACCAAAGCGTGAAGCAATGGCGCGCTTAGGTCTATCTGTACAAGGCGTACAGGATATGTTGTCCACCGCGCTTGGTGGCACGGTAGCAGGTCAAATGTATGAAGGTGACCGACGTGCGGACATCGTTGTACGACTTGCGGAAGATCTGAGGACCGATACAGATTCTTTATCTCGACTACCTGTTATGTTGCCTGAAGGTGGTTATGTGCCTTTGAGTGAGATTGCAGAATTAAATCTGTCGACAGGTTATAACCAGGTATACAGGGAAAATGGTAAACGCCGCGTTGTTGTCGCGGCAAATGTTCGCGGTCGAGATCTTGGATCATTTGTCAACGATGTACAAGATGCCGTAAACCAGAATGTTGAAATCCCCTCTGGCTATTGGGTTGAATATGGCGGGACATATCAAAAATTACAGTCTGCATCCAAGCGCTTATCCATTGTCGTGCCACTGACATTATTGCTGGTTATGGCGTTACTTGTCATGGCACTTGGTTCTGTTAAAGATGCGGCAGTTATATTTTCAGGTGTGCCGCTGGCACTGACCGGCGGGATCGTCGCGTTATTACTCCGAGACATTCCATTTTCGATTTCAGCTGCCGTGGGATTCATCGCATTATCAGGTATTGCTGTATTAAATGGACTCGTGATGGTCGCATTTATTCGCGATCTACGTATGCATGGAAAAAATCTTGAAGATGCGATTGTTGATGGTGCTTTAACAAGACTCCGACCTGTTTTAATGACCGCATTAGTCGCAGCACTGGGCTTTATACCGATGGCGCTGAATACGGGGATTGGTTCAGAAGTGCAGCGCCCACTTGCTACGGTTGTTATTGGTGGAATTATTTCGTCAACCATACTTACCCTGGTTGTGTTGCCGGCTCTGTACAGGCTTATTTATGTAACCGATAAAGATGAGACCGCGTTGATTAATTAAACTGAAGTCATACTATTAATTTTTATATAAGGAACTTTATAATGTTACGAATTTATTCTAATTTTATAGCCGTATTTATTGTTGTTGTGCAACAGGGATGTCTGGTTGCGCCTCAATAAAAAATGAAAATACTCTTGGTAGTGAAATCGCAAAGATAGAACGCACCCACTCCAGAGTTGCACGTATTGAAGAGGTATCAATCATAAACAGTGATGCCGGAGCAATTATAAAAGGGAGAATAAGAAACAAGGTTCCCTTAAGAGGACCAATCAATGGCCACTTAGATGTTAGAGTAATCGACTCTAATGGGGTGTTGCTGACTGAGGATACTGTAAAGTATATACGACTAAGCCATAAGTCTCGTGTTGCAAATTTTCTTATAAACTCAATGTATCTTTAAAGAGAGTAACACTTGTTCAAATCAAACATTACGAGCACTATCGTCATAGGGGAAATGAGTAGTTTATGCTCATCATATGTGAAAATGGAAATAATGGTTCCAGGTGACCCACTACAGTGAAGGATGTCTGTTACACAAATAAATCCAGAAATATTCCCTACATAAATTATCAAAGTGTTGGAATAGGGTTAAATACAATTGAAAGTCCGCTTATGGCCGTAAGCAGCCGTATTCGTTTGTAGGTCGGTTTAGGAATATCATTCCGTGACCGTAGCGCAGCGTAGGAAATACTTGATGATGCTCACAGAGCATCTGAAGTGAAACCGACGCTAGACTAAATATGGGCACGTTGGATTACGGCACAAGTACGCCTAATCCAACCTACAACTACTTTAACTACAAATTTCCTGAATTATCAGCTTGATGGCTTTTACCTAGAATCCCTGTCGGCTTCATTAGGCATTCCCCTAACTCAATTTGTTCGTTCTAGTCTGGCCGTCAGCAGACAATCTATAGTTTATTTAGCAGTCTTCCCACCCTCTTTTGTTCTTTGCCTAAACCTGATTTCAGTAAATAAATGACCTTCAAAAAATGCATCAATAAACATCCTGTTATCAGAATGTTGAATCTTTATGCCTTTGTCGTGGAATGGTGTTGCATCAAGAAAACGCAGTGCCATATCAGGATAGTGAATATCAAGTGATACACGTAGTGGGTAGAAACCATCGAGAAAGCGACGTTCATAAGGGCCGTTAACAAGACTGAAGGTCTTGTCTTCATTTTGATAAAAAACCCTGATTTGAGCCTCAGTACAAACACTGGCTTGCCGACTCACCCCTTCAAGCTGCACGGACTGGCCTTCAACCCATGCCTTATCGATTCCTTTACTACTAACAACCTTAATATCTCGAATAGACTTGTAGCGGTATACCACCTGCACCTCGGGTACAGCATCCAGGTTGTAGTAACATTGCTGCAATCCCACCCAACCATCATTGATGCTTTGCTCAGATATATGCAGAGTATTTTCCGAATACAGGGCATTTTCATCTACAGGGGAAATAAAATTAAGCTCACCTTCATTGACCTCCTGTACCTTTATCTCACTGTCATCATTAAACCAGGCCTCCAGTTCCTCTGCCGTAGGTTCCTGCCCCGCTGATAACAGGGAAGGTATAACCATTATAAAAACGGCCAGCATTACTTTGTTCATCAGAAATACCACGCCAATTCTAACTGCATAAAGTCATCATTCTCAAAGCTCACTAAACTGTCTTTGTTATCAATATTTGAAAAGAAACGTGCTTCAAGATTAATTTTCCAGTTGTCCCCAATACGGCGACTCGCCTCGACACTCATTACGCGCGAGTTATTATCTAAATCAACAATCATACCGGCAAGTAATTCACTACTAGCTTCATCGTTAATCGCAAGTCGTGCGCCGAGAAATAGATCATCTTCAAATGGTGTAGAGGCAGCCTCTTTTCGGTCATCATATAAATACTCTGCGATGATACCCAGATCTACTGAAGACTCAAAAATGCCATACAAAGAATACTCAAACCCAGCTGTTGCTGCTGTATATCGATCGCCCTGACCACTTCGGCTAATCAATTCGAGCTTCCATAGCCAGTCATCCTTAGTCGCTTGTAGATCCAGGCTTGATTGATCAATCGTCTCATATATTGGAATTAAGATAGTACGTCCGCCATTGAGTTCTGGTCGAAAACGCGGTTCACGTGACGTACCCGAGAAATGAGATACGCCAACATCCCAGTCACCGAAACTAGTTGACCAACGAACCGCTGCATCGATGTGATCCTGCCCTTGTGAAGATGCATACTCAGCGTGTCCAACATCAACCGCTGCTATTGATCTAAGCCTGCCGATACGTGATGGAAAAGTACGCTCACGAAATCCAGGTAATAGAAACAGATCAACATCACCCCAATCTCGAGTAAAACTTAGTTTTAACATCAACTGACCCAGCTTTTCCTCACCATCAGTGCTTTCAACCAGGTCTGTTTGGTTAATGATATCGACCAGGTGCTGAGACTCTGTAACGCCCCAAAACACTTTGCCGATACCGGCTGTTAATTCCCAGTCATCATGTACCGATGTCCAGTTTAATTCTCGTATATCAAAATGGCTGCGTTGACTATCTCTTCCATCAATACGAACGAAGGGCGTAAAACGAAAAGATTTCTTGCCACCCTCCCATTCACGATAATATTCAGCCTGAGCGGATAAAGAAGTCGTGTCGCCGTGTTGAGCAACATCCGTCGGGGATTCGAAGAAAGTACGCCATTCAGCTGCAATATAACCAGACCATTCACCATCCGAAGCACTACCTAGTGTGGAATGATTTATAAAAACCAGAATAAAGAGAACCCGCAACCACATATAAGTGAGCCTAGCGCGCGCGCTTCAAACTGTTCTTATTAAAGTCACGTGCCGACAGGCCAGTACCAAATTTATAGTTGCTCCACTTTAGTAATGTCGTTTTACCCGTTTGGTGGTTCTCCATGAACATTTCATTGGCACGCCAAAATTGACCGCGATATTGTTGATAATCTCTGTAGGTCAACGTTTTAAGTAAAGTGTTTTTTCTGTCATAAAAATCTATCTTTTCTGGACGGTATTCCTTTTTATTTATCCATGCAACCTGCCGCGTATAACCAGAAAGCTCATCAACCGGATCACGTTCAATCACAAAACATGTGTCCACACCACACGCTTCATCCTTGAGATATTTATAAGTATACTTTTCTACCTCCTGCGAAGAAATATCTTCATAGGCAAATTCACTACCCATAAATGAACCTGATTTATTTCGCGAAGAAATTCTTTTAACTCTTTTTAGTGCTGGCAGATATAGCCATTGATCATCAGAACCCTGCTTATGCGTATATGAAAGAAAAGCAGTACCTTTTACATCGCGTGGCCGGTCAAAGATCGACATGCTTTTATCACCATCACCTTTCACTTCTAAAGTGCGAAGACGTATATATCGTGTGCTCTCCTGTCCATGGCGGTTTTTTAATAACATCGTCATATTTGCTGTTGTATCACCAAAGCCTGTATCACGTTTATCTATTTCTACTGCAATCGCTAAACCTTTTTTCTCTGAATCAGCCGAAACAAACGGTGACGAAAAAAGCACACTAACAACCAAAAGGCTAATTAATTTCATTCTTTAACTCCTTCGAGTTTCATTAACAACGGCGGCAATAATAAGAAATCCGCAAGCAGCGCTACAGCAATTGTAATTGCAGTTAATTGGCCCATGCCTGAATTTAATTCGAATGCTGATAGCGATAAAACAAGGAAACCGGCTATTAATGCAATTGATGTTACAAGCAAGGCCATGCCAACATTAACGAAAGCATAACGCACAGCATCCTCACTGTTCATG
>Ga0316207_10004872_pt1 | contig 11391 bp, 11 predicted proteins | sample 6weekpyrite_MG_FD_204943 | JGI IMG/M metagenome (GOLD analysis project Ga0316207, IMG submission 204943) | Microbial mat bacterial communities from mineral coupon in-situ incubated in ocean water Damariscotta River, Maine, United States -... | ecosystem: Environmental > Aquatic > Marine >...
CTTTCATCTCAGACTCTTTTGCACCCAACTCCCATGCTTTTCCAGCTTCAAGGTGAGCCTTAGCTATATTATCCATAGCAATAGCAGAAAGGAACTCTTTACGCTCATACTTCTTATATACGATATCTTTGAGTTTTTCCTCTTTTTCCCTGTGACAGTTCATACATGATTTATCCATACTCTCAAGAGGGCTTTGAACATGGTGGTCAGAGTATTTAACCGCGCCTTCTTGGGTATAAGGCATATGACAATCCGCACATGAAACACCTTTTTGGTAATGGATCCCTGTAGAAGCGATCTCATATCCCGGATGCTGTGCTTTTAACATCGGTGTCTTAGAGATCCTATGGGTCCAATCAGCAAAACCGATCTCATCATAATACTTCTCCATCCCCTCAACAGAAAAGCCATACTTCCAAGGATTTGTAACCACCATGGCTACCTTATCAACACCCTTATCATCTGTCCACGGTGTTTTTTGGAAATAATATTCATTATGACACTGAGCACAGACTAAAGAACGTTTTTCTTGATGACTTGATTCAGCAAAAGTCGGTTTACCAGCAGATGTTAAAGCACGGTCAAGATAGGGGCGGTTCATTGCAAGTTCCATCGTCTTAGGGTCATGACAATCCCCACAACCTAGAGTATTGACCACTTCATCTCCGTGCTTTGACCATTTTCCCGTAAAATACTCAAGCTCGCCCTTTTCATCCATAAGTCTAGGTACATCCGGCGATTTACAGGTCCAACAGGCGGTAGGCATAGGGCCATCTGTTTTATTGGTTGGAGCACCTGTTCTTAAGGTATTAACAACATCTTGAAGAGCGTACATATGACCTCTAGGAGCATTATAATCCTTTGAAAATCCATAGCCTGCCCATATGACGGGTAACTGCGGATGTTCTGCCAGCATATCTTCGATCTCATCACTTTTACGTGTCTCTTTCCATGAGTCATATTGTCGTGGATAGTATTTGCCCCACTCCTCACTCTTGGCTAAACTCTCTTTAGGAATTTCAGAGGTTTCGCTTAAAGCAATTCTTTGTTCCTCTTTCTTCTGTATATCCTTACCCAACATCAACATAGCAATAATAGCCACTAAGGAAACTACTAAGATCCATCCAAACTTATTCATACCTATCTCCTGTCTTTATTTTACTTCTTGAACGCCAAGGTTATGTGGCGTTGTGGTAAGGGCTCTGACCGTACCATGAGGAACTGTCTTATGACATTCCCAACATCGTTTCTGCTCTGTCTTCGCATCTTCATTATAACTATGATACTTATCTGTTATCGTCATATTTGAAGTCACCGTAGCGTGGCAGGTGACACAGTTCTTTTGAACCCGATCCGCCCCATCTTTGGTGATCTTTATACTTTGATCATAGGTATTAAGGGTGAAGGCTAAAGAGTGGTTATAACCATCTCTTGCCTTAGCCATATACTTATCTACAACACCCTCCGTAGGAAGATGACACTCAACACATTTGACCTTATAATGGGAGCTATGTTGCCAAGTCGCATAGGCTGTATTCATTACATGACAATTGATGCAGGCCTTTGGATCCGTCGACAAATAAGAAAGAGCTTTGGAAGCTTTGAGGGTATATAGGAACATACCAGAAGCAATTAAAAGTGTTATCACAGCAGTCATTATGAGTAGAGATTTTTTGCTCATTTTCCCCTCTTTATGTCTAAGTAAATTCAGATTTTAAATAATAATAATTAATATATTATCATATGAAGGTCAGAGGGTTTTTAAATAAAAAAATTAGTTTCATAAATATATATTGATAACACATCAAAGTAGAAAACCGATTAGAGTCTGCAACTATCCTTAGGGGTTGAGATCTTATACCTATACTTAGCTAGCAACCTATAAAAATAGTCCCTTAGCCTTTTTGGAATAAGTTTAAAAATATAAAAAAAGAAAAAAACTCCCATATCTATAGAAATCTCCAACAAAGCATCTGAATAGATATAAACCTCCTCCCCTCGTTTATACACGATACTGCCTTCAGTGAGCTTATGCTTTTGCATTATCTCCTGAGCCTGAGTATCATTTCTTGAAAGTAAGGTAAAGATTCCTTCTGTATCAAAACGCTGTATTAACTGAATAGACTCACTGCATATCTTACAGGTCTCATCAAAGATGATTATCTTCAATTAATCAGTCCTAGTTCCGCTAGCATAGGTTTGATGCCTGAGGCCAGCTCCATCAATTCATTATAGAGTGTGCCCTCGGCTCTGTCTTCTAAGAGCCATTCATCTATATGCTTCATACTCAAGCTCTTTTCTTCTTCTGTTAAAAGGGTACTCTCTCTAATACCATCTTGAATCTTCTCTAAATTACGATGATCTTTATGTGAACTCATACCATCTCCTTTTTCTTAATGATACATCGTCTAAACTAAATACTAAAAAAAGAATGTGAATTAATTTGAGACATAACTCTAGAAGTACATATAAAAGTGACCAAACAATATATTTTATACAGTAGTGATGATAGTTATTACCATTGTAAACATGTTGTATATACGAAAAAAGTTTAATGAAGAAAAGAATTAGCTTATAATAAGAACGAGGGTCTATTGCTCACGATAACCGTTATTCTTCCTCAACAGAGCATTTCATAGGAAACCCCTCTTTTCTTGCCTCTGATTGTACCCTGCTGGCCTTTGTCTCGGCTATCTCATAGGTATAAATACCACACAGTCCCTTTCCTTTGGTATGGATCTGTTTTGTGATCGCATCCGCTTCTTCCATGCTCTTATGAAAGACACTGGTAATGATACGCAGGCAGAAGTCCCATGAAGTGTAATCATCATTAAGCATATAGACCTTGTACATCTTAGGTTCACTAATCATATTTTTAAGTTCTGCTTGTGTTTGTAAAGACATTCTACCCCTTATAAAAATCACTATTTGCTATTTAAACGTGATGAAATCTACCCTCTTTTAAAAAATGTATACTCTGTTTTATAACATCTGCATTTTGCATCATAAAGGTATGAGTCACTTTCATAGTCAAATGATCTTTCATCCCTTTGATTTTTGTACTTTCAACGGAAACCTTACCATCATTGGGTCGTGGCAACATCAAATAACCCAGTATATCGATAGTTCGTGTGCCGGCAATAACACCCAAAGAAAAGTCTATAGGCTTAAACTCTTGAGCAATACCTTTTGTACTCAAGTCCAAACCGGCGGGTCCATTCAACAGCGTAAAACCTGGAAACTTTCCTATCTTATCTACAATTTGTGAACCTTGATTTGGTGGTCCTAACATCACAACATGTCCAAGATTTTCAATCTCATGTTCATCTAGATAAGCACGCAATAAGATCCCACCCATGGAGTGGGTTATAAAATGGATGAAAGACGCATTATAACAAAGGGAAAGTACCTTAGGTATCTCTTCCAAAGCCAGGGTTTGAACATTAGCCTTATTGGAGGGGTAGTCATGGTTAATGACCTCATAGCCCTCTTCTTCCAAGGCTTTTTGTATTTTTTTCATGGAGCCCTTATTTCGTAAGAGCCCATGGAGTAAGATGACGTACTCTTTACTCGTTTCTGAGGACATTGAGCACATCAACCTGAGCTGCTTTTTTAGCCGGATACCACGCTGAGAGAACAACAATACCAAAGGCACCTACAATAATAGATACAAAATCGATGATAGAGAGCTTTAAGGGCAATCTAGAAGTTCCATATACGTCTTCAGGGATAGAGATCAGATCAAAGCTTGAAAGTATCCATAGACCGCTTAGACCCAGAATCGTTCCTGCAATGATCCCTGCCACACCGATGATAACACCTAGGTATAAAAAGATCTTTTTAACCTCGGCTTCCGAGGCGCCCAAAGAGATAAACAGAGCGATTTCAGAGCGCCTGTTCATCACCGTCATCAGTAAAGATGAGATGATATTTACTGCTGCGATTAAGATAATAAGCATCAGTACGATAAAGAGTGCATGCTTTTCAAGCTCAAGAGCAGAGAAAAAGCTTAGGTTATCTTCCCACCAGCCTTTGATGCCTACCGAATCAGGAAGGTAGGCTTTTAAGCGCTTAATATCTTCATGGGGATTCTTTGAGAAGATATGAATACCATCGTATTGAGACTCTGGAAGGTTCAAAATCAACTGAACTGCTTCTAAGGAAGTATAATGATAAGCCTTGTCATAAGCCGATAGACCCGAATCAAAATAACCATTAACCTTAAAACGTTTGATCGTTGGGGTCAAGGTTAATCCACCGGGTTCTGCCTGTGTAAAGATATACATCAAACGTTCCCCATCTTGCAGATAAAGATCATCTGAGAGTGTCTTACCGATGATCACATCAAACTTATTATAAGATTTATCCTTAATAGCCTCAGCGACCACATTGTTAGCCTTCGCCTCTTCTTTCAGGTCCACACCAAAAAGATAGCCGCCTTCCATGCTTGAACCGCGTCTTACGATAACAGGAGAAGCGACATAAGGGCTAAAGGCAAGGTCAGGAAACTTCTTCTTTAGATCAAGGTAAAGATGCTGATCCACTGAGCCATAAAACTTTGGCATGATCGTCAAAGGATAGTTCATTACAGTAAGTTTTTTGCGAAACTCTGCATCAAAGCCGTTCATCAATGACATCGCGATAATGAGGACCATCACACCTAACAAGATACCAAGAAAAGCCAAAAGTGCGGATAGAAAGATAAAGGGTTGATCTTGATCAAAGCGTAAATAACGCTTGACCATATATTTTACAAGTTGCTTATTCACGCTTCGCCTGTCGCTAATGCACCTTTTTTAGGGCCACTTTTGCCACAACATGACTTATACTTTTTGCCCGATCCACAAGGACAAGGGTCATTTCTTGCAATCTTCTTCTCAACAACAGCCTCTTCATCTGAATGATTAAGTTGTCTTTGCATCTCATCTTGGCGTTTTTTAACCTCACGCTGTTCAGCAAGGGCTTCGGCCTCTTCTTCTGCTGCTTTAAACTGGATGATCTGAAGCATTTTAATGGTTTCAAATTTAATCGAATCACGTAGTTCTGTAAAGAGGTTAAAGGACTCTTTTTTAAACTCAACAAGAGGATCTTTTTGATTGTAGGCACGTAAACGGATACCCGTTTTCATCGTATCCATTTGATAAAGGTGATCTCTCCATGTCTGATCAAGAGTCTTTAAGAAGATCTCTCTTTCAATAGCTGAATGTATCTCTTCATCAAGCACACCCATCTTTTCATCATAAGCAGTTTTGACCTGCTCACCAACAAAGACCTCTAAGGCCTCATAATCTTTCTCTTGTAAAGACGCAATTGCTATATCTTGGTTGATCTCTTCTTTGAACAGCCCTGCAAGTTTTTCTAGATTATAGTCTTCTTCACTCTGTCCCAGATAAATATCACAGTTAGCTAAAGCATTTTCAACATAGGCTTCACGGATCTCATCTACCTTAGCATGGATATCATACTCGGGGTCTAAGATGTCATTTCTAAACTTATAAACGATCTTTCTCTGCTCATTAGCCACATCATCATATTCAACAATCTGCTTACGGCCTTCAAAGTGCATGGTCTCCACTTTCTTCTGAGCCTTCTCAACGGCACGTGTCACCATCTTAGACTCGATGTATTCCCCATCTTCAACACCAAGACGTTCCATAATCGAACGAATACGGTCTGATCCAAAAATACGAAGAAGATTATCTTCTAAGGAAAGATAAAACTGTGTTACACCCGGATCACCCTGACGTCCTGAACGTCCACGTAATTGGTTGTCAATACGACGGTTTTCATGACGTTCCGTACCGATGATATATAAACCACCCAAGGATTTGACCTCGTCATCTACCTTAATATCAACACCACGTCCTGCCATATTCGTTGCGATAGTCACGGCTCCTTTTTGGCCAGCATTTTTAATGATCTCACCCTCTGACTCATGCTGTTTTGCATTAAGCACCGTATGCGGGATCTTCGCCTTGGCTAAAAAGTTATGCAGGGCTTCAGATTTTTCAATAGAAGCTGTACCGATCAGAACAGGCTGTCCTGTAGAATTAAGCTCTTTTACCATAGTCATAACCGCTTCGAATTTCTCTAATTCGGTCTTGTAAATAAGGTCATTCAGGTCCTTACGTTGGATAGGAATATTGGTTGGGATAGAGACAACATCAAGGCTATAGATCTGAGAAAACTCAGTCGCCTCTGTTTGAGCTGTACCTGTCATACCTGCTAACTTTCCATACATTCTAAAGTAGTTTTGGAAGGTGATATCCGCAAGAGTTTGAGACTCTTCTTTGATCTCTACCTTCTCTTTGGCTTCAAGAGCTTGGTGAAGTCCTTCTGAATAACGTCTACCTTCTGAAAGACGACCAGTAAACTCATCAACGATAACTACTTCGCCATCTTTCACAACATAATCAACATCTTTTTCAAAAAGATAGTTAGACTTAAGCGCATTATCCAGGTAGTGGGAAAGTTCAGCATTTTGTGGGCTATAAAGGTTTTCAACACCGTATAGTTCTTCAGCTTTGGCGATCCCGTCTTCATTAATCAAAACAACACGGTCTTTTTCATCCACGCTAAAGTGTTCATCTTTGACTAGACCTTTAGCCACTTTGTCTGATTTGTCATAATCTTCAACCTTACGATTGGTAGGACCTGAGATGATTAGTGGGGTACGTGCTTCATCAATTAAGATAGAATCCACTTCATCCACGATAACAAAGGCATGGTCTCTTTGAACCATCTGATCTTTTGAATAAGACATATTGTCACGTAGGTAATCAAACCCAAATTCGTTATTGGTTCCATAGGTGATATCTGAATTGTACTGTTCACGTTTGATCGAAGGATCATATTCTGTTTCAAAGATTGTTCCCGTTGTATATCCTAGAAAACTGTAAAGTTCACTCATCTCTTTAGCATCACGAGAGGCAAGGTAATCATTTACAGTAACAACATGAACACCCTTACCATTCATCGCATTAAGCACTACCGCTAGTGTAGCTACAAGGGTTTTACCCTCACCTGTTTTCATCTCAGCAATACGGCCTTCATGAAGTACCATACCCCCAATAAGCTGAACATCAAAATGACGCATATTTAAGACACGTTTACCTGCTTCTCTTGTGATCGCAAAAGACTCGATCAACACATCATCAAGGCTTTTTTCTTCACTTAGAACAGATACCTTCAACTCATTAAAGGAATTTTTTAATTCTTCATCGCTTAAGGCTTCATACTGAGGTTCAAGTGCATTGATCTTCTTAACACGTTTAGTATATTTTTTAAGTTCTCTATCATTTTTTGTTCCAAATACTTTCCCTAGCACTTGTTGAATCATCTCTACCTACTTTAAATGGTTTGCTTATAAACTTATTGGTTTAAAATTTGCTGATTTTATCATCTTAAATATATAAAACGGCTTTACTTAGAATAAACTCTCTTTTTTTAGAGCATATACTACACAGTTTAAGTCCATAAAAGACGAAAGCTGATACACTTGCATTATCAATTAAGTTTAGACTTAATATATGAATACAAAAAAATGTATTTGTTTCAATAATTAATTTAGGAATATTTTATGAAATACCTTCTTGCTCTTATGCTCCTTAGCTCATCTGCCTTTTCTTTTGGAGAAAGTATCCAAAGCTTTGAAGCAGATTTTGTACAGACCATTACTGATGAAACAGGCAAAGAACTTATTTATAAGGGAAGTATCCATACCAAACGTCCAAGTCTTGTATTATGGAACTATACAGAGCCTTCTCGAGCTGCTAAAAAGCTTTATGTGAACGATACGCGAGCTGTTTTAGTCCAGCCTATGCTGGAGCAAGCGACAATCAGTCCGATCCGTGAAGGTATGAATTTCTTTGATATCTTGAGTTCTGCCAAAGCCATTGATCAGACCCATTATAGAACGCGGTTTAAAAATATTGAATTTACTCTACTGCAAGAAAATGGCGTCATTATCTCACTATCTTACCAAGATGAATTAGAAAATGACATTCTTATTGTCTTTTCAAAACAGAAACAAAACCGTCCTATAGAAGATAAGCTCTTTAGCCCTAAGGTCCCTGAAGATTATGACATCATAAAAAACTAAAAGACTTTCTGTCTTATACTGCTCTACTGCAGTGGTGTATCCACACCTTCAACAAAGACTTTCATGATCTTTCCACTTAGATTTTCACCCGTATATAAACTCTGAGGTTTATGCACTTGCGTCTTAGCCTTTGTATCAAAGAGAACAAGGTCAGCAGTCTTCCCTTCTTGAATCAATCCAGCCTCTTTTTGTATCATCTTAGCAGGAGATAAGGAGACCATCTCACTTAACCTTGAAAGACTTACAAGGCCTGTCTCAACTAATTTGGAATAATATAGGGGAAGTATCTCTTCTATAGCTTCACTTCCATATGCTGCATCATAAAAAGCCACTTCTTTGTTCACCTTAGATTGAGGCGTATGCAAGGAGGTCAGAATATCGATCTCCGCATTTTTTAAAGATTGACGCAGGGATTCTTTTCCTTTTTTATCGGCTAAGGGAGGAAAGATCTTTGCATGTGTGTTAAACCCATCACAGGCAGTGTGATCTAGCGCAAGATGATGGATAGAGATCTCAGAAAAAACTTTTAAGCCTTCTTCCTTTGCTGCCTTTATCATCTCTAAAGAACGTCTTGTAAACAGACCCTTAAACAAGACCTGAACGCCAAAATAACGGGCGATCTCTATCATCTTACTGACCTGAGTAATCTCTCCCAATACTGGGATACCTGGAAGACCTAAATTAGCTGAGACTTCTCCCTCAAACATAACACCGTTTCCATTAAGTTCCTTATCCCTGCTGACACAAAAAATCGTTCCACCATACATCTTCATATATTCAAATACCCGTCGTATAAGATTGCTGTCCACAGAAGAGTCTAAACTTGGTGCAACTGCTCCTTGCTTTAATAAAATGGCAATATTACTCAAGGCCTTGTCTCTCTCATTAGATTCACTCTGAGAGATACTCTCACCTTGTTTAGTCGCGCAAATAGCTGATTCAATTTTAGAACCTGAAAATTTTCGCTCTAGCACAAATTCTAAAACGATCTCATTATCAATGGCAGGATGGGAATTTGGGTTTAGCACAACGGTGGTGACCCCACCCTTGACGGCTGAGTTAGACAGGCTTTTTAATTTAGCACTGTTCAAACCTGAATCAGTTAAAGAGACATTCAGATCAATAAGCCCAGGAAGAAGGTAGGCTCCATTAGCATCTATAATCTCTTCTCCTGTAAGATTATCTGCTATCTTTGAAATGATCCCATCTTTAATTTCAACGTCACCCTGACGTTCTCCGTTGGCATCACATAAAACAGCATTTTTAATAATCATCAAGCTTCCTATTCAAGCTAAAAAACATAAGAGCATCTTCACATTTTTTGAGCTATCGTAATATATTGATATAATTCTAACAAAAAAGTTCTTAGGAGACTGCAAGTCTTCTTATATTTTTAACAGGTCTGTTCAATATGAAGAAAAAACTATTAATTTTGTGCCTGATCGCCGGGTTTACTTTACGTGCTGAAGTAGATATGTACAAAGAAGGTGAGATCTTATATTCTCAAAAAGGATGTAACGGCTGCCACGGTATCCATGGTGAGGGGATGCATCAATACCCTGTTATTATGAATAAACCAAAATGGTATCTTGTAAAAAAGATGAAATTCTATAGAGGAAAAAAAGGGGTAATGAATCAAACTGCTCAGATCATGATTCCCTTTGCAGAAAACCTTAATGATGACGAGATTAGCTATCTAACCTATTATTTATCGCAATATAAAGAAGACATCGATGCGCCTAAGTATGATATCGAATATGAATCCTGGGGAGATGGAGGAAGTTAAGGCTTAGTAAGCTTCTTTACTTCTTTCAGGTCAGAGATAAACTCTTTCGCATTTTTAGAACCCTCTATTCTGGGTGCAATAACTTCCCCATCTGCATTAAGAAAATAAAAGGTCGGTGTACCTCTATAAGGTAAAAAGTCGGGAACAGGATTGACTTTAACATTTATGTAGACAGGGATAAAGTCTTCTTTCAAGGCAGCCTGGACCTTTGTGTTATCAAAGACGATGTTTTCCATATACCAACACGCATCACAAGCTTCTTTAGAGAGCATCACCATAATAAGTTTGTCAGAGGCTGCAGCTTGAGCCTTAGCCTTTTGAACAGAAGCTGTCCAATTAGGAGTTGCCCATAAACACAGATTGATAAGACTTAGAAGAACAAACTTTTTCATCTAGAGTTTTTCTAACAACTCATCTGCGGGGATAAAGCCAATGACTTTTTTACTTTTAATCTCTTTTCCTTCTTCATCAAAAAAGATAAGTGCCGGTGGCCCAAAGAGTCCAAATTTTTGGCTTAGGGCCTTTTCATCATCCGTATTTTCTGTTATATCTGCTTGGATAAGAACATAATCCTTCCATGCTTCTTTAACCCTAGGGTCAGAAAAGGTAAGGTGCTCCAACTCTTTACATGAGGTACACCATTCAGCAGCAAAATCTAGCATCACCTTCTTCCCTTTGGATTCAGCAAGGATCTTATCTAGTTCAGCAATAGAGTGTATCTTTGTAAAGCTATTGTCTTTCACCCCATTTGTTGTACTCGCTGCCATCACAACAGGCTGTGGCAATATTTTCTCTAAAGGATTCAAGAGACTACTTGCACCGGTAATAGAACCGATAAACAGAGCTATTGACACCAAAACTGTCATCAGACCTAGACCCTTAGTCGCTCCATAACACGGACCACAAAAAGAGTCAGGATTTCTTGCATCAAAGGCACCTACGCTCGCAGCAATAAACATAAAAAGAGCCGACCATAAGAACATGATGATACTTCCATCCAAGATACGGCTTAACATCCAGATAGCCACACCCAACATCATCACACCAAAGATAGATTTTACCGCATCCATCCAAGAACCAGGACGAGGCATAAACTTACCAGCTCCTGTTCCTACAACTAGCAATGGAATACCCATCCCCATGGAAAGAGCATATAAGGCCATCCCACCTAATAAGGCATCACCTGTTTGAGAGATGAAACCAAGAGCAGCTGCGAGAGGAGCTGCCACACATGGTCCAACAATAAGAGCTGATAGCAGACCCATAATAGCAATGGAGGTATACCCTTTTCCACTTCCATCTGACTTCTTGTTTAAATAAGACTGTAAGGCTTGAGGCATTTGAATCTCAAAAAGACCAAACATAGACAGAGCTAATAGAACAAAGACCCCGGAAAAGACAGCAATAACCCACGGTGTTTGAAAAGCAGCTTGAACTCCAGCCCCTGAGAGACCGGCAATTACACCGGCAATCGTATAGGTCACTGCCATAGCTTGAACATAGA
>Ga0316207_10004873_pt1 | contig 11389 bp, 9 predicted proteins | sample 6weekpyrite_MG_FD_204943 | JGI IMG/M metagenome (GOLD analysis project Ga0316207, IMG submission 204943) | Microbial mat bacterial communities from mineral coupon in-situ incubated in ocean water Damariscotta River, Maine, United States -... | ecosystem: Environmental > Aquatic > Marine >...
GCCCTGGACACTGACGTGGGCCAGGCACAGGCATGCTTTGAATCATTGAATCAGAATGCAATTGGCAGTAATTGCCAAGATAGCCTGAATGAACTTGAACGTGCCTTGAATATTTTTGACATAACTACCGCCAAGACCATAACTCAGCAATTGCAGGAAAAAAGGCTATAAAAAACCTTAAGAAGGGTAAATTCTCCGGATGCCTATCCCCTATAAATAGTCTATCAAGTCACCAAAGCCCCAGATAAAAGTGCCGAAAATCAGCATGTAGAGGCCATATTTTTCACTAAGCCAAAGCAGCTCTTCCTTGTCATGCACAAAAGCGCTCTTCTCCCCCCCAGCCCAATCACGATTGAACTGAGACTGCCTGCGGATTTGGCTCTGCCTGAGTCGTTGCATATGTTCAAAAACCTGATGAGAGGTCAAGATAATACCGTTAATCACAATCAGCGAACCCGAACGTGACAACCATGTCCAGCTGTTTAAACGCACACTCAACACCAAACCCAGCATCAGCGTGAGAGCTGCAATGGCATAGGCGCGGATGGCAAACCGTCTTATTTTCATAACAGATACACCGGCAATTTATCTGTTCTTAGTTTAGATCAAACACCCAGTTATGCTAATTTAATCAGCTGCGCTCAAAAATAGGCTGGCTTATAGCCTGAGCGAAACTGGTGAGACTGGTTCCCAGAAAATATCTCTTGAGCCTGAAAAATTGCATTGAGAAACCGTTATTTCTATGCCCAGCCATTGCCCGGCGGTGAATTTGTAAAACGGATTATTTCAGCATAACTGGCCAAAGCGCAGCCAACCCAAACCCATCACCTGACTTCCGTTTTCTTCTCACCACAACGTTTGCACTGGTACAGCGCAACCAGCTTGCCCTGCTTCACATCAAACTGTTTCTCCTGCACGATTTCCCACTTGTGAAACCCACTTTTGCAAAGGGTTTTACCCTTATGTTTTTCACTTAATTTCGGCCTTTTAAATTGAACCACATCCCCCATAACCGACAATCGCTCCTCACTAACAAAACCAAACTTGGTGCCGTAACAATACCTGGCACTCCATATTGTATTCTGTTTTCAATTGCATTAGCATCAGTCTGGTAGTTCCGAATTATTAATAAATAAGACAAGGAGATACATATGAAAAAGACTCTAACGGCTGCAATCCTGTTGGCTGCTTCATCTTCGGTAATGGCAGAAGCACCAGGCGGCCCGGACTGCGGCTGGGGAAACCTGTTATTTGACGGACAGGCTGGCATTGGCCCTCATTTTGCCGCTTCAATCACAAACGGCACATCTGGTAATGCCACATTTGGCATGACTTCAGGCACAAACGGTTGTTCAGTCGATGGCACCTTGAGCTATGGGGGTCAGTCCATGATCTCCAGTGTTATGGATGAGTTTTCTGAAGATGTGGCTCGCGGTCACGGCGAAGCACTTGATGCAGTAGCTGTTGTCATGGGGATCGAAAAATCTGACCGTGATGTTTTTGCCAAAGTCACCCATGAAAACTTCAATATGATCTTTCCTAGTGCGAACGTAACCGCAAAAGACGTTATGGCCTCACTAAACACCTTAATGAAAGCTGATTCACGCTTGGCAAAATACGCTTCATAGACCAGGTTTAGCTATTCAAATACAAAATCTCTGTGTCTTCTGGCACAGAGATTTTTTATTAAACAAACAATATCTACATATTTAGTGTGCTTATAAAATATTATTGGATTAGTTTTTTAATCCTCACCACCACATTCCCACTAGCTTCATCCGCAAATCCAGCAGAAGCCATCATATCTCTTCAACAGCATACGATTAAACAGCAGCTATGGGATCACCCAGAGTGGTTAAGGCTGTTGCACTATTACAAAAATAGCGCCTCAAAACATGGTTATATTAGTCATGTAGACGATAGTCGCTTTTTTAACGCCAACGATGGTGCTGAAAATCCAAAAGCTGAAATACTGGCTACTTTAGCCGCCTTTTACGGAACAAATTACAATGATGACCGACATGCACTCTGCCGCTTTGTTGCCAGGCTCGACTGGCTCAAACAGAAACTAACATTTGATGAGGTCTCATTACCCACTGTTGTTTGCAAAGAGTATATTGAATGGCACTCAATGATAAAGGCAGACAGCGCAACATTAGTCTTCCCGACCTACCACCTAAACAGCCCCTCTTCAATGTTTGGCCACACTCTGTTACGACTCGACCCCAAACATGACCCCAGCACAACAAAATCAAAATGGCTCTCATTTGCTGTAAATTTTGGCGCCGACACGGCAACAGGGGACGATTCATTATCTTACGCCTTCAAAGGACTATCCGGCGGTTATCCAGGCATCTTTATTGTCACACCCTATTTTAAAAAGATTCAGGAATATAACAAGATTGAAAAACGCGACATATGGGAATACCGCTTAAATTTAACACCTGAAGAAGTACAACGTATGGTGACCCATTTATGGGAATTAAAAGAGATTAACTTCGACTATTATTTCTTTGATGAAAACTGCTCATATCGTCTGCTTGAGCTGCTTGAGGTTGCCCGCCCTGGCCTAAGACTAACCACTGAATTTGGACTAACAGCCATTCCTGTGGATACAGTAAAGGCAATCGAAGCTGCTGGTATGATCACCAAATCAGACTATCGCCCCTCGCAAGAAACTGAGTTAAGGGCCTTGCTGTCCCAGCTAACCACAGGCGAACTCAATCTTATTAAACAACTCTCGGCCGAACCATCAACTGCAACCAGTACCACATTCAAAAACCTGGACCAGAAAAAACAAATACTCATCATTGATAGCGCCTATCGTTATCAGCGATATTTGCAGGCAGCAAAATCCAGAGATAAACATGCAGCCAAAATCAGTCATGAATTACTGACTCTGATCAACAGCTATCCCCCGACCAAAATCATTCCAGCAATCACCCCACCACAAAGGCCGGAAAAAGGTCACGACTCAAGACGCTTATCACTCAAGCTTGGCCAGGACCGCAAACAGAACTATGCTGAATTGGGTTTTAGAATGGCATTCCATAGCCTGGAAGACAACGAAGCGGGTTTTTTACGAGGCGCACAAATCAACATGGCCAATATTCAAATTCGCGCCAACCATGAAACCAATAAGGTCGAGCTGGAACGCCTGGACGTGATTGACATTTTTTCGCTCACAGCACGGACACAATTCTTCAAACCTCTTTCGTGGCGTGTTTACACTGGGCTTGAGCAACAAGCCGGCAGCGGTAAAGACAATACCGCTGCACACGTAACAGGTGGTGCAGGCATGACTTATCCATTATTCAATGACGGCCTTTTTTATACCCTTGGAATCATGCGTCTGGAAAACAACAAAGAGCTATCAAACCATTTTATCGAACCAGCAGCCGGAATTGAATCTGGCCTGTTATGGCATTTTGGCAGTTCTACCGCTCGCCTGGAAATAAGTGGAACCAAATTTGCTAATGGCGTGGAGCGCTCAAAACTGCAGTATGGTCACAATTTTTCTCTGGCACGAAACCATGCCATAAAGCTTGATGCCAGCAGAGAGAAAAACTCAGCCGAAATGCTATCCAATGTCAGCATTTCCTATCAATACCATTTTTGATTCGAGATGAGAGTTCGACACCTAGTTATAGCATTACTGACTTTGCTTCAGTCTGGCTGCACCAACCAGTTTTTTATTCCCATGCAACAACTTGTACGCACACCAGCCGACATTGGCCTGACCTACAAAGACATCATTTTTGAATCCAGCGATGGCACACCACTGCATGGCTGGTTCTTACCGGCACGAGGTAAACCTCGTGGTTCCATCCTGTTCCTGCACGGCAATGCTGAAAATATCAGCACCCATATTGGCAGCGTCCACTGGTTGCCAGCGGCTGGTTATAACGTCTTTTTGTTTGATTATCGCGGTTACGGAAAGTCTGGTGGGGATATAGAGCTGGATGGCATTATAGATGATGCTGAAGCAGCCCTGGGAAAGGCAGTCGAGCTCGCAGACAGCACGGCCATTATAGTTTACGGCCAAAGTGTAGGTGCTGCAATCGCCACTTATGCAGTTGCCCATAGTCAACATCGTAACAGCATCAAAGCTTTGATCATTGAAAGCAGCTTCAGTAGTTATCGTGATATTGCCAGAGAAAAACTGTCTCAATTTTGGCTGACCTGGCTTCTGCAATATCCTCTATCGTGGACGATATCGGACCAATACAAGCCCATCAATGCCATACAAAAAATACCCCCTATTTCGTCACTACTAATCTATAGCAATGAAGACGCCATCATCCCTCCCCATCATGGCCAACGTTTATATGATGCCGCCAAACAACCCAAGCAATTATGGAAAATCGAAAATGGCCGTCATATCAGCATTTTTGCCAGACCGGAGCAACAGCAACGACTGCTTGATTACATCGATACAGTTATCAAACCATAAAAAAAGGCCGACCTTTTCAGGTCGACCCTCATCAACAAAAAATTTTTGTTTATTCAGTACGGCTAGTCACTTCCAGCAGGTGATAACCAAACTGGGTCTGCACAGGGCCTTGAACTTCATTCAAAGGCGCAGAGAAAACCACCTTATCGAATTCTGGCACCATCATACCTGGTCCAAATTCACCCAGGTCACCACCCTGCTGCCCTGAAGGACACTTTGAATGCTGTTTGGCCAGATCAGCGAAATCAGCACCGCCTTCGATCTGCGCCTTAATTTCGTTGCACTGCTCTTCTGTTTCTACCAGTAAATGTCTTGCTGTTGCTTTTGCCACAATGGTTCTCCAATTAAATTTAAGTCAGTCTATTTATCCGCCGGATATTGATTATATATCGCAACAAACTCATTTACATTATCGAGAAAGATATCCACTAACGCTGGCTCAAAGTGTTGGCCACGTTGTTCCTTCATCAATTCAACTATCTTTTCTATCGACCATGCTTCTTTATATACCCGCGATGAAAAGAGCGCATCGAACACATCGGCAACCGCAATAATGCGACCAAAGATGTGAATTTCTTCGCCCTTAAGACCACAAGGATAACCTGTTCCATCCCACTTTTCATGATGCTCATAGGCAATAGTTCCAGCTGCTATCAATATATCGCGCTCGGAATGCTTCAGCATTTCATGACCAATCTTAGGATGGTTTTCCATCAGTTTGCGTTCTTCATCATCCAGCAAACCCGGTTTCAACAAAATCGCATCAGGCACCCCTAACTTGCCTATGTCGTGCAGAGGCGAGGCCGCAGTAATCAAATCCACCTGTTTTTCATCCAAGCCAATCTTCTTTGCTAACAATTGACTATAAAGCGACACACGCTTGGTATGATTAGCGGTCTCTTTGGAGCGCTGCTCTTCAATCACGCCCATCGTGTAAACCGTTTCACGCAAGGTGCTCTCGATCTCATCATTCAATGCCAGCAACTGAAGATTCTTCTCTTGCAGTTGCTCCTGATGGACAATGATTTCGGAATTTAGCGAGTTAAACTCATTCGCAACGTTGGTAAATTCTCGTGTCTTAAATTGTTCCGCAGGAACTGGCTGGTGATTCTTATATGCCAGGGCAGCGTCATCCATCAACTCCTCAAGCGGCCGCTGGACGTAATGACGAATGGTCCTTGAGGTATTAACCAATACCAATATCAAGGCAAAAGATGACAACACAAAGATACCCGCCAGCACAAAGGCAGCATGATTACGGTACTCGGATACATCCATCTCGATATCTACAGCCCCCAGCACCGCACCTTCATCGACACTGTGACAGGCAAGGCAGTTAAGCGCCCCCTCAGACGAGGCAATATAGGGAATGATCACGCGAATGGTCGGCTCGAGGGTGAACTCGTCCATAATGAATATTGGCTCACTGGAACTAAACGCCTGCCTGGCCGAGACATCCAGTTCGGTTCGCTCCCAGACCGGATTACCAGGCCCAAACTGATCGGAAACATTACCACCACGAATTATTTTTAATTCATTAATATGATGGAGCTGCTCAATCTCTGCGAGAAAATAATCGCGCAAATCCATGATGCCGGCCTTCATGTGCGAAGTCAGGCCTGCCTTGACCAGCTCGGCGTGCGCTAACGCCTGACTTTCAATTGCGGTTTTCGATAAGGCCCGGAAGTTATAGCCAATGATCAACAGGACCACGATAGCAGTACCCAGCAGCACATTAATCAAATTTCTGACGGTAATTGTTCTTATACTGGGTTTTTTCATACACCATCACCAACAGTAAAAAAGGTGATTATACGCGATGCGCAATTTTGCTGGATAGACAGAAACTAAAAAGGACCTAGCCCCGAAGAGCTAAGTCCTTGAATAGAGTGGAGCTGACGATCTGATTCGAACAGACGACCGGCTGATTACAAAATGCTTTTTTGTGGTTTTTAAGAAGTTTGAAATTCTTTGCGTAACGACTAGAAGTGATTGTTTTGTATTGACTTTTTGTTTTAATACATCATGCACTCCATGTAGGTGTTTTACTCAAGGTGTCTACATAGTGTCTACATTTCAAAACAATCAGCCGGTCAAACTCACCAAAACGGTGGTTGACAAGGCCCCTATACCGGACAGCGGGCAAAACTTTATTCGGGACAATTTACTAAAAGGTTTTGGTCTTCGAATTACCTCAACCGGCACAAAATCGTTCATTGTTGAGAAGCGAATTAATGGCCGCGTCAAACGCCAAACCATTGGCCGCTTTGGCTCACTCACAACCGAAGAGGCACGCCGACACGCCCAACACCTCCTCGGCCAAATCGCCATCGGCAAAGACCCCATTGCCGAACGCCGCAAGAAAAAACCCCAAAGCCACCACCCTGGAACAGGCCTTTGAGGCATTCAAAAGGGCACGCAAATCACTCAAACCCAAAACACTGCGCGACTATAGCCGCTGTATGGGCAGGCTCGAAACTTTCAAAGAATCTAAAAATAAGAGCACGTAGCGCCTCTGGCCACTTGGTCTCGCTCTTGTTTCCCTCTTTGCCTTCTTATCGTTGACCCAGGCCTTTCTCGGAACCGTCTTTGGGATCAGCAAATAAAAACTGTACATCCCAACCTAAACCTTTGGGCCCTGGTTGTTTCAAGGGGTTTTCAGTCCATAGCGGCCCAATGGCTTCACTAGGATATAACTCTATAACTTGGTCAGCCGTATTTATATCAAACCTGTACGTTATACCTAGATGCTCTATTTGATCGTATTCGCGCCAATTCCACCACTGTGAAGTTAATTCAAACTCGTTATCAACAGAAAACTCATTCAAATGAATTCTGTAGACTTTTCTCAGATCTAAAAATGGATAGATAGCAAAATAGTGATAACCATTTTTGGAGCCCATATACTTCCATGGCTCATAGAATTTCATGCCGTTAGCACGAGCAATATCCACTAACCCAGCCTTGTTGATTTCAACGGCATAGACCGAAGGTGGCATACCCGTGGATATCGCAGAACTTTGAATGGAGGCTTTCGAGCCATAGGCAGCACCGTATGAAGCGACCAAAGGTGCAGCAACTGAAACTGCCACACTGTTTTCTATGGTGTCCGGCAAATCAACTGTTGCGCAGGCCGAAATATCAGCAACACAAACAGCCCCTACCAAGAGCCTACATTTAATAAAAACGTGGTCTGTCCCCCATCATTACATCATTGAATTAATTAAATAAACAGTATGCTTATAAACTTAGTTTTCTGCCATTAACTTTACGTAGAAAAGGATTAGTTTTGGTGAGGCTGTATCAAAAGCAAATATTGTAATTCGACTAAACTCATCGCTTAACGGTACGAAAATAGTTCTATTCCCTTGATCTTGAAATATTTAAATACAGATCCAATCAAGTCAGTTACAGATGCTTCACAATCATTAAAGATAAGATTACAAAGCACCCCTGACAGCTATGCTTCAACCGTTTTCCTCCTGCGTTCAACCCCACCTAAACGATAGTTTTTATTTAAAACAAATGGTGATTGGTATGACAAATGTATTTTCCCCCAAGTATAAATTGCTTTACTCTTTATCAATAATTTAGTTTTTTCTTCAATATAAGTAAAACAACTTTCATTAAACGTTCTAATTGAGTATGAGTCCCAGGAGGCATGAACAATGTCATTAATTAGAGCACCTTGCTCATCAAATGACAGGAGGATTTTTAACGCCGCCTCATTCTTTACAAATTCATCCACGGATCTTCCACCGTCAGGATAAAATGCTTTCTCAAATTCTCTATACAGTTTCTTTCTTCCCATATGCACATCAGGTGTTTCAGGATCAATAATAATATTAGGCGTCCATAACATCATAATCTCATCAACAAAACTAAGAATATGTTCATCTGATATTAGATGACTAAAATTAACCTCCCCAGTAAATACTTTGTCTCTGAGCGCATAAAAATCAAGTATGATATTTTCTTTTATTGTGTTTTGTATTTTTTTGAATCTTTTAGATTCTGGATTAAACACTCTAAAACGTGATTGAGTGCTAACTATTGCATCATCTTTAAATCCAAAAGGAATAATTTTAATGTCGGGGATACAGAACTCACCCTCATTCAATCCATAATATTTATTGATAGACAATACTAGGTTGTGAATATCTGACTCACAACACCCTGTTAATGTCCCACAGCTATCCCTCTTATCCATATCTTTATCTAAACCTAAAAAGCTCCATTCTTTATATTGGAGTGGATAGCGATCAATGGGGTCAGAGGATAGCAATCTAGAAAGTCTGAGATGTAAATGAATTCCAACAAATGCGGGAACCCCAGTTTTAACACCATTCTTAAGCTGAGTTTTAAGCTGGTTTATTATTTGATTCGTTAATTTTTCATCGCAACCTTCGACTAACTCTTGAATCCAATAAAGCGTTTTTATTATGCCTAACTTTCTCTTTGGGTTCTTTTTATATTGCATTTCCGCACGCTTGAACAAGGGGGTCAAATCAGCCTCTTGATATACGTAAAACTGCAAAACTTCTTTTACTTTAGGATTGTCACAGATATTGGCAACAAACTCGTAACAATGATTATTTGATAGCTGCCAAGCAGCACAAAACTCAAGAAAACTCGTATGCACAAACCGTACGCTTAAGCTCTCCCAGTCGATCACTTCCACTACAGCTGAATTGTGTATTAAATGCTTCGACAAGTCATCTTTTGATGCAAACCCGGAACCAACAACCAGCCTATCTATCTCTTTTTTTATTTTTATTTTATTGTCATTAAAATACGTTGCATATGAAAGGCCAGACAATATGTCCATTACATTTTTTATTTGATTTTGATTTAGCTCATCCCTATGCCAGCTTATCGAACTCTCTAAAATTGAACCGCATAGTAGAGATTTATTCTCTGGCAATTGTTTTCCGTTGTAATGAAGGTGTAACATAAAAGTTAGTAAGAGTGGGTTCTCGACCATTTTCACAAGAGTTGGATCACTCTCTATTCGTCGCAAAAACTCTTTAAAATATTCCTGAGGATCAATACTTTTAAAATACTTATTTTTTTCGTTTGACGACCTAAAAAAATCGAGAACAAATTTTTCTATTTGCTCTGGCCTAAATCCATCTAACGAATACGCGCATGAATTCCGTGCCTGAAGTTCTTCAAAGGCGTACGGCCTACTAAAAACCACAAAAACACACTTATCGTAATATCTATTTAAACTTTCAAGCCAACGCATTAGAGAAAGACGTTGTTTTGAGCATTCGATTTCATCAAAGCCATCTGCAATGACATAGCAACCTTTTTTTAAATGCTGCTCAAAGAACTGTGGAGGAACGCTCAAATTATTTCTTCTCCAACATTCAACTGCTAACCTTGATAACTTACAAACCGCTCCAAAAGAATCATTATTTTCGTCATTTTTTAACTGTAAAAAAAATTTTTGCGTTTGTTTATCTGTAAAATCTAAAAAAATTGGAATACGATGATTATTGTCAATCAAATCAATACACACTTTTTTTGCGAGACTGCTTTTGCCATATCCAGCAGGAGCTAAAACATATGTAACTTTTCTTGGCAATTCATTGTTGACCACTAAGTTAGAGAAATCTTTTGGGAGCTCGAGTTTTGTAGATGATGCTGCGGAAAACACGGGAGGATCCTGTCTTTTCTGATATGTATGAACATATCTTTTTATAAACAACTCTGATGTGGGGGAAAAATCGGCTGACGCCATCGAATTAATATGGCAATAATTCGACGCATTGATGTGTTTGATTAATACGTTACAGTATGTTTTTTTATAGCCATTCAAAAAAAGCACTACATACCAATATGCTTTCCTCATTCCAATATAAGTGCTATCTAAAAAATTTCGAATGAAATCAGCCGGAATTTTTAATCTTGTACGTGGGTATAAAAGCAAAAAACCCACCACAACACCAAAAATACTCGCAATTTTTCCTGCATTGCCTGTTATTAAACCTATTAAGCCCATATATTACCCCCCCCCGAGAAAATCGTATTAACAAGATTTATAAAGTAAGACGTTTCTCAAATTCTAGAAAATGGACTAACACACCTTTCCCATCTTTTTTTATCGACAAACCGTGTATACAACAATATATCAAACACGCACTTGAGCATATTTATCGCCCTACTCTAAACTAGCCCTCTATTCAATGTACTATATACCAAAGCCTTAACTAATCCGGTTCACCTCGCATCCTTCATGCCAATTGATCAGTAGGAAATGACTAACCACTACTCTAGTCAGCGCCTTCAATTCGGATTATTTAAAATCAATATCCACCATCTTTATCAATGATAACCAAATCCATGCCGAGCCAGAGACCATTAAGTACATAGCCTCCTGTGAATTCACTTTTATGACATTTTGGTTCAGGGGGCGCGTGTTTTACCATAAGCAACAAATATGGATAATGTTTTGGTGGAAGTACTTTCGCTCCTCCCACAAAAGAAAAAAATAAGGCCTAGTGGGGCCATGCGGAAAGCTCTGTCAATAAGGAGCATATTGAGAAGGCTCGGGTCAAGGCGGAAAAAAGCTGGAATGGTTGTTCCATTTCGAATTTTTCCAACGTAGAGATGATCCTTCACGCGAAGCGAACAGTTACATAATTTTCCGCATGGCCCACTAGCTGAATCAGCTAGGCCTTTGGAACTCACAGGGGTGTCTATTTAGACAAATTAGAACTTCTGACCTAGCAATAAGAATTTGCAGGTAAATCGGGATGAACCATATGTCTACATTGTGTCTACACAAACTAAAAAGGACTTAGCCCCGAAGAGCTAAGTCCTTGAATAGAGTGGAGCTGACGATCTGATTCGAACAGACGACCGGCTGATTACAAATCAGCTGCTCTACCAGCTGAGCTACGTCAGCAGCACGGGGCGTACTATACCGGA
>Ga0316207_10004874_pt1 | contig 11389 bp, 9 predicted proteins | sample 6weekpyrite_MG_FD_204943 | JGI IMG/M metagenome (GOLD analysis project Ga0316207, IMG submission 204943) | Microbial mat bacterial communities from mineral coupon in-situ incubated in ocean water Damariscotta River, Maine, United States -... | ecosystem: Environmental > Aquatic > Marine >...
CCGGACTGATTATCTTCAGTCTTCCAGAAGACAGAATTCGCCTGCGCACCACCCTGAATTTAACGGGCGCATTCGTCAAGCTGATTCTGGTCATCTGGATGATATGGGGTGTTTACAATGAGCAGCGCTTTGAAAGCCGCCTGGAACTATTACCCAATCTGGAACTTGTATTACGCGCCGGGCCGCTGTCGCTGTTTTTTGTCTCCCTGTCGACACTACTCTGGCTGGTCACCACCGTGTATGCCATTGGTTACCTGGAAGGCTCGCCACATCGCAGTCGTTTCTTTGGCTTTTTTAGCCTGTGTGTTACAGCAACCGTCGGTGTCGCACTGTCCGGTAACCTGATTACCTTTCTTCTATTCTACGAGCTCCTTACCCTGTCTACCTACCCGCTGCTGGTACACCGTGGCACCGAAGCCGCTCGCAAGGCAGGACAGACCTATCTTCGCTACACGATTTTTGGCGGGGCCCTGCTGCTACTGGGCACGGTATGGCTGTATAGCCTGACAGGTACACTGGAGTTTACACCTCGGGGTTTTCTCGGCGGAATAGATGAACAATATCACCCGGCACTGATCATTATCTTTATCCTGCTGATCGCCGGGCTGGGTGTCAAAGCAGCATTATTTCCACTGCATGGCTGGCTGCCACAGGCGATGGTCGCGCCAGCACCGGTGAGTGCGCTATTGCATGCTGTTGCCGTGGTAAAGGCCGGGGCCTTTGGCATTGTGCGCGTGGTTTATGATGTTTTTGGTGTTGAGTTTGCGTCGGATCTTGGGGTAACGGCTCCGCTGGCCTGGCTGGCGGCATTCACCATTATTTATGGTTCTCTACGTGCCCTGTATCAGGATGATCTTAAACGCAGGCTGGCATTTTCAACGGTGAGTCAGGTCTCCTATATTACCCTCGGTGTGGCCATTGCCGGGCCCATTGCAGCCATTGGCGGCGTGGTTCATCTGGTGCATCAGGGGCTCATGAAAATCACACTTTTCTTTTGTGCCGGCAATCTGGCTGAAACACTGGGAATACATAAAATAAGCGAGATGAACGGGGTTGGCAGACGCATGCCCTGGACGATGAGCGCTTTCACCATTGGGGCTTTTGGTATGATCGGTGCACCGCCCGTTGCCGGTTTTGTCAGTAAATGGTATCTGGGTTTTGGCGCACTGGATGCGGGTCAGGGCTGGGTACTGGTTGTGTTAGCTGGCAGTAGTTTGCTGAATGCGGCTTATTTCCTGCCTGTTTTACATGCCGCATGGTTTCGCGAACCTCAGGGGCCATGGCCCGAAGACCATCATTTTGGCCATAAGGAAACCGCCTGGGCCCTTTTACTGCCACCCATCATCACCGCCATCATGGCATTAGCGGTTGGCTTACTGGCAACACTTCCATTTAGCCCGCTGGAATGGGCAAAGCTAATATCCGTGCGCGAGTTCTACCAGCCATGATGATTGATTTACAGATAAACAATCTGCTGTTAGTGACAGCCATACTCTGGCCGCTACTGCTGGCGTTGCCAGTTATTCACTCGAAACTTCGCGTGTCTCGTCAGCTGGCGATTATACCCGCAGCAATACTCCTGCTCTTACCGGGCGATGCTTCTCTGTCACTCCCCACAATACTTTTCGGCTCGGAGCTTCATCTGGATACAGACAGTCGATGGATACTGGCCATGTCGGTTGTTGTGTGGTTTATTGCGGCGACGCTTTCCAGCTCAAAAACAGCCAGCACCTCTTCCCATGAAACCAGCTTTTTTATGATGACGCTGGCTGGCAACATGGGCGTGATTTTCGCTAATGACCTGGTGACCTTTTTCAGCTTTTCCACACTGATGAGCTATAGCTTTTACGCACTGCTTGTCGACAAACACAATGATCCAGCACACCGCGCCGGTTACTGGTATCTGATCTTTTTAATTCTCGCCGATCTTGCCTTATTCGAAGCCATGTTGCTCGCCGCCTCTATCAGTAGCGACTTACGTTACGACACACTTAGCCAGGAGATGGCGGGCCCCTACTCCGCGTTTTATATGTGGATGGTCGTGCTCGGTTTTGCCTTTAAATCTGGTTTCTGGCCCTTCTTTTTCTGGCTGTCATCGGCATATAGTTCACGCTCGAGGATCACCCCGGTTCTACTAACGGCAGTGCCCGTTGCCATGGGGCTACTTGGCCTGCTGCGCTGGCTACCTGTTGGCGAGCAGGCTGTTTATTCACTGGGCATTGTTTTACTGTGTTCGGGAAGTGCGGCCATATTGCACATGACCTTCGGGCTATTCAAGCATCGATTAAATGCCATGTTGATGGCACGAATCACTGTCATCGTCATTGGCTTATCAGGCACGGCACTCGGCGCGGTTCTCATCCAGCCTGCGCTATGGCAAAGCTATGGCAGCTTTAGTCACCCGATAATTGCATTACTGGGTATCACTCCGGGCGTTCTGAGCATCACGATGCACAGGTTCTTTGCAAAGCAAACTCACGCAAATGAAAAGCCCGCTCAGCTCATGGCCATTTACAAAAGTTGCAAAAATAGCCTGGTAGTCATTAAACAGCCGATCGAGAATTTATTTCAGAACATGCAGACCCTGCGTGATCAGCTAAGTACATTTGCTCTGCAACGATACCAGCAACTATTAAACGCTGAAAAAATGCATACTCTGCTGAGCGGCTGGAAAATAAAAATAACATTATTTGTCATTCTAGGTTTAAGCCTTAGCTGGCTCGCAAGATAATTCGCACAATTATAAAAAACAGGTTCGATCATCTGCCTTTTCTCATTTAATACGACATTAGTTGATATATTACGGTGACAGACAACATCTGAATGGTTTATGTTTAAAAACCGATAAGTAAAAAACGAACAATCAGTTATGGATGGAATCTGGTCTAGCCTGAGCACAATGCTGGTTATTGATACGCAACAGCTGATGCAGGTCGATATGCTCCTGCGCATTGGCCTGCAGGTTATGCTGTTAATTGCTTCGTCATTCAGAAATTACATGTGCAGCGAAACACATAAACATAGTCGGCCATATTGAGTGCTTCCTAAATCAGACATTAGCAGGCATCAGCTGCTTGATATCCGTAACCGCTGTGAAAACTATTCACATAAACCCGTACAGCTAAAGCAAATAGACAGTCGTGAGAATTTTAAAAACGCCTTTCAACACCGATCATTACACCGTACAAAACATAGTTATCGATTTTTTTCGAGGTGCTGCTAATAATATCTTTCACCGTCCAGTCTGCAACATGATAGTTAATTCTTAATGCGTAATTAATATCCCAGTTATCATTCAGGTGCTGCCGAATACCCCCGCTTAAACCGATTAATGTTTCTGTTTGCGCATCGGTTGCAACCTTAAAGCTTTCACCTTCCAGTAGTGGCCCGGTTATTGTATCCACATCAATCGTATTAATACCCAGGCCCGCAGACCAGTAGGCATCGAATACCGGGTTACTGGTTTTAATTATTTTTCCCAGGCGCAGCATCACGATGGTCGAGTTATACACTGCATTAACGGTGGAGGTAATCGATTCATCCTGCGCCAGTTCAAGCACTTTCAACGGGTTATCAAAATCGGCTTCGGTTTGAATTAACTCTATATCTAAAAACCATAAATTTTTTAGCTGATATTGCGTCATAAACCCAATACCCAGAACATCGCCAGAGGGTTGACCACTCGCCCCAAAAACATTGGCATAAACACCGAAAATTCGATCACCCTCAGCCGCATTCACTGAGAAGCTAAGCGAAGAAAACATAATCAACATCAGCAACGCTAGAGCCGACAGGTTCATAACAACCCTTAAAATAATAGAAACAGAAAGCAGATAGTTAAAGACGGCATTGTAACCTGAACTCGTTGGTATGCACTGTGGAACGGCTTATGGGGTGACCAGGTGAAGATATTACCGTAGATTAAACATATCTGACAAACTGGGGGAGGTTCAGATTGCCCTCTATTTAAGATGGTGAGAAAAATCAGCACTTTTCTCGAATATCAGCGAGTGGATTAAATTTATTGTTGTCACCCATCGGTGTTCGCCTTAGTTTGGGCAGTCATTGAAATTTAAGGGTACCGTCTCCTTTATTCCATATTCACACGCAAGGGCCTGTCGAAACACCTCAGGGTGTGATGTGCTGCCAACCGTCAAGCTGACGCTGGATGATATGCACGGCACCAAAGGGAACCACTTCCACTTCGGGGGCGAGGTCGCTCTGCGGAAGCCCGAAGGACTTGAGCGAACGACCGCAGGCAATAACTTTAATACCCATTGCCTGCGCCTTCTGAATAAGTGGAAGTTCATCGCTGAATGCGGACAGCAATTTCACATTAGGCCCGAACACAACCACCTCGAAGCGCGACTTATCGAGTACCTCATGCATGTTCGAGGCAAGTATCAGGGCGCGTTTAAGATTAGCCCTGTCCCCACTGGACTGCACCACGACGCCGAATGGTACTTGCTCATCAACAGCAAAGGCCGAATTGCTCAATGTTAAGAGCAGCAGTAATGGGATCCAGATTTTCTTCAACATGTATATGCCTTTAATAAGTAATGTTATGAGCTTTAAAAAGCTGAAGCCTCATAGACTATAGTGGCGCATTGAAGTTCATAACTGAGATTTAAATTAAATGAGAATGAAAGGGTGTAGTAGCCTAATAGTTTCGGATACTTTAATAAGAGATATTATTTATCAACTATTACAAGGTGTCACAATGAGTCAGAAACGAGCATACATACAAACAGTATTTAAAGGACTTTAAGGAAGAAGCGGCAGGACTGGTACGAGAGCAAGGAAATAGCGTACCGGAAGCCGCAAAATTTCTGGGGCATAGCCAGTAACATGGCTATGCCCATAAGGGTACCGTCCCCATTATTCCTCCGTCCCCATTATTCCTATTTATTATGACTTTAATTATCAACTAATAATCCTGTACGCTCCATACGCATTTTATTCAACTCACTCATGTCTGCTATCTCTTTAGCAACAGACTGCATGATCCCCTTAATTTTTAATAATTCTTCATCTGGATTCGTTATTCTGTCTGCAGCACGACCTAGTTGATACATCTCTTTCACCAGACCCTCTTTAGAATGACTCATGAAATAATCAATATATTCTTCCTTTGAGAATTCAGCGAGTCTTTTTCTGTCTTTTTGAGATAATAGCCGCATATCACACTCTCTTAACACCTGTGAAACATCACGTGTATCTTTAGTATTTTTATTGCGCTCTTTATCTACGAATGCTACGAGTTCCTTGTGGTCAAGTTTTTCACCGAAGGCCGAGCTTTCCTTACTTTGTATATCACCCGATCGAACTGTTTTAAATTCTTCAAACAAGCGATCTGCATCTTCTTTCCGACCCAACCGTATCAGCGACATTAGTGTTATATCTAAACTTTCAAGGGCTATATGCTCTAAGTACTCACGGGTAGCTGTAATCAGTTGATCGCAAAATTCTGTTTCATTCTCAACTAGTGTCCCGTGAAATTTTTGCTGCCATACACTTTGATGATTAGCAGAAATTCTTGCAGATTCGACATCTGAACATATCGCCTCATATTCCATTATTATTTTATCTTTATCTAGCAGGTCTGTTTCAACAAATTGAATCAGAACTTGGTCCACACTATTTGTAGCTATATAGCCATAGTCTGAAATAAGTGAATGCGCATTTTTAGACTCTTCGTCCTTATCTTCATTAGCTCTCATTTCTGCGATCAAGCTCTCATACTCTCGCATGTAATCAAGACTTAAGACTGTGTATTCATGTTGCCCATAGCGAATCCATACATAGAGCATTAATGAATTGAGAATATCAAACAAATATTCCTCATTAGCATGATCAGGAAGAACTTCAACCACTTGCGAATACATATGCTTCACTCTGCTTAGAATGCGATTATTGGTAAGGCATAGTACTCTACATTTTTCTATAAGCTTATCAATATAGCTGTCATTTTCTTCATCAAATATCCGCTCTATGACAGATTTGAGATCAGGTGAGAAACGTAATTGCCAGTCAATCACTTTTTCGTGATAACGTGTATATTCACCATGATTTGACTCAATCACCTGGTCATTGTAAATCAATATTATTTTTAAACCATGATCTTCTTTCAATAGATTTATATAACCCATTAACTCGATTATATTTATTGAATCAGATGCTCTCTCCAAATCATCAATACATAACACCCATCCTTCTTTGAGCATTTTGCTCTCAAGTAATTGAGTCGCCATTTTATCTGGAATACCCATCGTCTCAGATATCTTGTCTGCTACATGATGCCAATTTTCCTTAACAAAATTCGACACCTGACCCAATCTTTTACCACCTGGAATTCTGTCTTTGAAACGCTGTTTGGTTTGTTTGCCAAGTAATTCAATTGCACAAGCAATCACGCGTTGACGAAACTCATCAAGTGAATTCACACCAAACACCGAAATATATCCAGTGTTCTTATCTAAATACTCCTGCTCAATTTCATTTTTCCAAAACCAAGTTTTGCCCTCTCCCCAACTACCAACAATTGACACGACTACTGGCTCATTCTGGTCGAATACGTATTTTTTGATAGCCGCTTTCAGCTGGTCTTGAGTTGCTTGCATATGTAGTTATTCCTTTTAATTCACTCATATTGGATCACTATAGTTTTACTAATTCAAAGAGGAAAATGGCAAATAATAATTATTTCCATTACTCATCAACGATCTAACTTAGCTTATTACCTGGCTTATTCATCATCACTAAAAAGGGGCAATTGAGCATGTACAGGCGTATGTGTTTGGAACTGCTCAATAAGAGCGAGAGCTTTTTTCAATTCCTTATCTGACATAGAAGTATTAAAGGGATCAGAGCCCTTAAATTTCAACTCTAATAAAAATTAACTATAAACATATAAACAAAATCAATCGCTAAACTATTCTTCATTCAAACCAAGCCACCCAAAACGCTGTATACTTATCAGCAGATGATAAGCATTGGATAGCGTGTGGCTCGTAATAAAGGACTTGATACCTTACTTAGCCTGGATGGGCTTACATTTGTTTACCCAAATAAGTACTGGTATAAAATTGAAGCATATCTACTGGACGAACCGAGCAAGGAGCGCCCGCATGGTATTCGCTACAATTTGACACTCCATGACAATCATAACACTCGTATTTTTGGCATGGATAACAAGCATGTACCACCCAATAGACGGCGTGGCTTTCATGGCCAGCTAGTAGAATACGATCATACACACAATGATGCATACGACAAAGGATCACCATATTCATTTGTTGATGCGGAAACATTAGTTAAGGATTTTTTTGAGCGAGTTGATCAAATCCTGGCGGAACTGGAGTAGTAATCATGGCCGCAAAGAAAGTAAAAATTGGCATTATGCCCTCAGACAAATTTCAGCAACGCGTAATCGATATTGCTGCAGGCCGCATTAAGCCAAAACAGGGGGAGCCTAAAATCTGGTTTCACTCTATGAAATCATTAGCAGAGGTTTTGAGTGACAGTAACCGCGCCCTGCTAAAGATTATTGCTGAACAGAACCCTAACACCATCACGGAGCTAGCCGAGATTTCAGGACGTGAACCGTCAAATTTAGGCCGTACCCTGAAAATGTTTGAACGATATGGCTTTATAAAAATGCAACAGGCTGCACGCAGTAAACGTCCTATTGCACAATATACTGACTTTGATATTTCAGTTAGCGCATAAACTTTTTATGTAACCTGTACGTAGCCAAACCAGACAGAACAGCACAAACAAAAACAGCCGCTTAAAAAGCGGCTGTTTTTGCTAAGAATTATGGTGGCAACACCGGGATTCGAACCTGGGACCCCATCATTATGAGTGATGTGCTCTAACCAACTGAGCTATGTTGCCATGCGCCAGCTTTGGAACTATCTGGCGATGAGGGCGCGAATTTTGCTAGGTTTTGCGACTTTTGTCAAGGTTGAACGTCGCATAAGCTTAGGTAAATCAGCGACTTCGCTTTTTTATCCCAGCAACCCGCAGGGTTCGTCGAATATCGCGACATATCTAATTCAAGCGGCTTTCAGGTTGCGCCTGAGTGGCCATAGAGCAAGGCGGGAAATGTGAGTTTAGTTGCCTAAATGTCCATTTCCTAACGCAGATATGCGGCCTGACAGGGTTAAGCTGAAAGTCGCGACTAGACGTTAAATCTAAAATGTAAGATATCACCGTCTTTAACGATGTACTCTTTGCCCTCTACTCGCAGCTTGCCATTCTCCTTACAGCCGCTTTCACCGCCGTATTGAATGAAATCATCATAGGCCATGGTTTCTGCGCGAATAAAGCCTTTCTCAAAATCTGTGTGGATTACGGCTGCAGCCTGTGGTGCGGTGGCCCCTATAGCGACTGTCCATGCACGCACTTCTTTTACGCCAGCGGTAAAGTAGGTTTGCAGGCCTAATAGTGCATAACCTGAGCGAATCACGCGGTTCAGGCCGGGTTCTTCCAGCCCCATTTCTTCGAGGAAATCTTTCTTTTCTTCTTCGTCGAGCTCAATCAGCTCGGATTCTATGGCGGCACAGACGGCCACCACGCTGGCACCTTCTTTTTCGGCTACCTGCTTTACAACATCGAGGTAGGGATTATTTTCAAAGCCATCTTCATTTACATTGGCAATGTACATGGTGGGTTTGCTGGTGAGTAAAAACAGGCCTTTTACAATTTTACGCTCGTCATCGGTTAGCTCCATGGTGCGTACCATGTGGCCTTCATCCAGATGCGCCTTTACTTTTTCCATTACTGCCATTTTGGCTTTGGCATCTTTATCGCCGGATTTCGCCACCTTGCTATTGCGCAATAGGGCTTTTTCTACGGAATCCATATCTGCCAGTGCCAGCTCGGTATTGATTACTTCAATATCGTTTAACGGATCAACCTTGCCTGCTACATGCACGATGTCGTCATTATCAAAACAGCGTACTACCTGTGCAATGGCATCGGTTTCGCGGATATTCGCGAGAAACTGGTTGCCCAGGCCTTCGCCTTTCGAGGCACCTTCTACCAGGCCGGCAATATCCACAAATTCCATGGTGGTCGGGATCACTTTTTGCGGCTTCACAATGTCGGCCAGCTTGTCCAGCCGAGGATCTGGCATGGGCACCATGCCGACATTTGGCTCGATGGTACAGAACGGGTAGTTTTCCGCCTGTATTCTGGCCTGTGTAAGTGCATTAAACAGCGTCGATTTACCTACATTGGGTAAGCCCACGATACCGCATTTAAAACCCATGGTTTGCTCCTAATTTTCCCCCTCCCTTTACGGGAGGGGGTTAGGGGGAGGGAATTAAAAAGGAAAAGCTCCCCCACCCTGGCCCTCCCCCGCAAGGGGGGAGGGAATTAAATGTTATTTACTGTGCAGCCGATGCACGGCTTTTTCCCAGCTGCCTTCAGCCAGCAGGGGTAATACACGTAGTGCATCGTCTATTGAATTTTCTATACTGATCTGCTCATCCTGTGAGGCCCGATGCAGTACATAATCGGCCACCTGATCTCGATGCCCGGGATGCCCTATGCCTATACGCAACCGATGAAACTCTTTTCCCAGATGCGCAATAATATCTCTTAAGCCATTATGCCCGCCATGACCGCCAGCGGTTTTTAAACGCGCAGTACCTGGCTCTAAATCTAGCTCATCATGAGCCACCAGAATTTGTTCAGCGGGAATTTTATAGAATGAGGCCAGCCTGCTTACCGCCAGACCACTGCGATTCATAAAGGTATCCGGTTTTAGCAGCCATACATCACGGCCTTCCAGCACCACTTTACAAACCTCACCTGAAAATTTGCTCTCAGGACGAAAATGCGCGCCCTTGAGGCGCGCAATTTCTTCGACAAACCAGAAGCCGGCATTATGTCGAGTTTGCTCATATTTTGAGCCCGGATTACCTAAACCGGCAATCAGGCTGATATCAACCAATTTACCCGACATTACTCGAAGCCTTACTCTTCAGTAGCTTCTTCTTCGCCTTCTTCATCGGCTGCTGCTGCAACTTTAGGTGCATGAATAGCCGCTATCGCTGTATCATGATCGCCACCCTGTTTCAGCGCCATTAGCTCAACACCTTTAGGCAGCTTCATTTCAGTTAAGTGAATAGAGTCACCTGTTTCTAAAGCAGATACATCTACTTCGATGAATTCAGGGATATCTTTTGGTAAACACTCAACTTCTACTTCTGTTGCCACGTGGCTGAGAATACCGCCTGATTTAATGCCAGGTGATTTTTCTTCGCCAATGAAGTGAATAGGCACATGAATGTGCATAACGTGCTTTGGATCAATACGCTGGAAATCCATGTGCATTACATCTACTTTGAAAGGATGGTGCTGCATATCACGCACAATCACTTTCTCTGCTTTGCCATCTACTTTCAGGCTAACCACTGACGAATAAAATACTTCGTTATCAACATGCGGACGAATCTCACGCAGATCAATTGAAAGGTTAACCGGTTCAGCATCTGCACCGTAAACGATTGCAGGCATTTTCTCTTCAAGACGCAGGCGGCGGCTCGCACCCTTCCCCAGGTCTGTACGCGTTTCAGCGTTAATTGTAATAGCCATTTGTATAGCTCCAAAATGTAGTTGCCGAGGCCACGCGACCATAGCCAGGGCGAAAAAAGGACTGCGGATTATACATAATACAGCCGCCAAAGGCACGGTTTTATTGGCCTGGTGAGGGAAAAACACCCATAAAAAACCCCGCTAAGAGCAACTCTAGCGGGGCTTTTAACAAATAGACCTGTGCGATACAGGCCTAATCCATATACATGGAACTCACTGATTCATCGTAATCGATTCGCCGAATCGTTTCGAGCGGCATCAGCCAGAAGCTAAGCAATTGATTATATTATTAAAAACACGAGAACGAGGGAACGTTCAGCTGTTTTCTTTTACTCGGCCGCATTAACGATGGCTTCTTCTGGAATTGAATCAAAAGAATAAACTTTTCCACCCTGCTGACTGGCAAACTTCTCAGCATTAACTTTTGTGGAAAACGGCACTGCCTCAGGCGCACCCATTCCCCCTTCGCGATCACTGCCAATCACATACATGGCCGTATGGGCATCTATCCAGTTCTCGGCACCGGGGTTATCCCAGTTGGCATTCGACATATCATTGACATAAATAGCGGCAATATTTTTGGGTTCTTCTGGCGACAGGGTAAATGCAATGGTGTCTCGTACCGAGGTAAACCATAATACTTTTCCATCGTCGAGAATGATCTGGCCTTTTGGGCCCTTGTGATAAACCACGGTCATTAAACAGTAATAACCACTGGCCTCTGTTGTAAGAGTTTGCGCCGCTGGAATCTCTGCAGGTTTGTCTTTTTCGCAACCCAACAGCA
>Ga0316207_10004875_pt1 | contig 11389 bp, 12 predicted proteins | sample 6weekpyrite_MG_FD_204943 | JGI IMG/M metagenome (GOLD analysis project Ga0316207, IMG submission 204943) | Microbial mat bacterial communities from mineral coupon in-situ incubated in ocean water Damariscotta River, Maine, United States -... | ecosystem: Environmental > Aquatic > Marine >...
CGCTAATGTTGGGAACGAACAGCCAGTGTAGAACTAAAACTGGCAATAGAACGAAGAGTGAATTATGAAAATTACACGCTTTTTTGCCAGAAATATTAGTGAAGCAATTCGCAATGTCAGAGAAGAATTAGGACCGGATGCGGTTATTCTTTCAAACAAAGAAGTCAGCGGTGGTATCGAGTTAGTTGCCGCGGTTGATTATGACGAAGCATTGCTCGACAAAACTAATCCAGCTGCTTCATCAGCAGCACCCCAGCAAACAGAATCAACATCTCAAACCGAGCAACCGGCCAAGCAAAATCAGGCCGCTAAGGTTGAATGGTCACAAGAACCTACGCTGGTCGAAATGCGTCGTGAATTAGAAAGCTTACGTGGCATGATGGAAGATCGTTTGACTGGTCTGGCGTGGGGTGAGCAAGCACGACGTCATCCTGCACGTACGCATTTAACACGTGAATTAATGTCGCTCGGTTTATCGCATCAGCTGTGTCAACAGCTTGCCAATGAGCAAAAAGAACAAAAAGAATTTTCAATGATGTGGCGTGCGACAATGGGTCGCCTGGCACAGCAACTTCCCGTTTGTGAAACCGACTTTCTTGATGAAGGTGGCATGATTGCCTTGCTTGGCCCGACTGGCGTTGGCAAGACTACTACTATTGCAAAATTAGCAGCGCGTTTTGCATTACGTCATGGCAAACAAAATGTTGCGCTTGTGACGACTGATAGCTACCGAATTGGTGCACATGAACAACTTCGTATTTATGGTCGTATTCTTGATGTTCCCGTCTTTATCGCCAACGACAGTAAAGAACTTAACAGCGTATTAAACAGTTTGCAGGATAAGCGTCTGGTCTTAATTGATACTGCGGGTATGAGTCAGCGTGATGTGCGTTTGTCAGAACAATTCTCTGTTATCAATCAAGGTTCACCACTTATTCGTAGTTTCCTGGTGTTATCGGCAACAACACAAATGACTGCGTTGGATGAAACCGTCAAAGTATTTAATGCAGCTGAACCGGAAGCATGCATTATTACCAAGACAGATGAAGCAACCAGCTTAGGGCCAGTTTTATCGGTGATAAGTAAGTATCAACTCCCAATGGCCTACGTTACTGATGGCCAGCGCGTTCCTGAAGATATTCGTCTGGCGCGAAAAGGTAATTTGGTTAAGCAGGCAGAGCAATTAAAACGCAGTCAGGATGAAGATATGCGGGGGTACGAAACACATGTACATGGCTGAAGCGAGAATTGATCAAGCCGAAGGGATGCGACGTATGACTGATCCGAAGCCAGTACGCGTTATTACGGTAGCTAGCGGCAAGGGAGGTGTTGGTAAAACTAATGTCTCGGCTAATCTAGCTATGTCACTGACCAATATGGGCAAAAAAGTTCTGTTAATGGATGCCGATCTTGGTCTTGGTAATGTTGATGTCATGCTAGGTGTGCATCCTGTTCATAATCTATCTCATGTTATTAGCGGTGAAAGAACGTTAGAAGAAGTCATCGTAGAAGGTCCCGCCGGCATTAATATTATTCCCGCTTCGTCGGGGATGAAAAACATGGCGGAATTAACACCTGAAGAACATGTCGGTTTGGTGCGTGCATTTAGTGAAATAGGTAATGATCTTGATGTGTTACTAATTGATACGGCAGCGGGAATTTCCGACAGTGTCATCACCTTTAGTCGGGCAGCACAGGAAATGTTAATTGTTGTTTGTGATGAACCTGCTTCGATAACAGATGCTTATGCACTAATGAAAGTACTCAATCAGGAGCATGGTATACAACGTTTTAGAATTCTGGTGAACATGGTTCATAGCGTACAGCAGGGTAGAGAGTTATTTGGAAAACTGCTTAAAGTCACGGATAAATTTCTTGATGTAACACTCGATTTTGTTGGAACCGTTCCTTTTGATGATTACCTGCGCAAAGCAGTACAGCGCCAGAGAGCAGTTTGTGATGTATATCCACGTAGCCGCTCGTCGCTGGCATTTAAAAAATTAGCACAGGCGGTTGATAAATGGCCAACAGCCACTCAGGCAAGTGGTCATCTCGAATTTTTTATTGAAAGATTAGTTTATAACGAACCTCAACAATGGTTAGCGGAGAATGTGTCATGAATGGATTGGCCATGTATGTAGAAAATCAGGGTGCATCGCATGATGAAATGATTATTGAACATGCACCACTGGTAAAAAGGATTGTTTATCACATGATGACTAGATTGCCACCGAGTGTGCCGGTTGACGATCTTATTCAGGCAGGCATGATTGGTTTAATTGAGGCGTCACGAAATTATGATGCAAGTCAGGGCGCGAGTTTTGATACCTATGCAGGTATAAGAATACGCGGCGCGATTGTTGATGAAATACGTAAGAATGACTGGGCTCCCCGTTCGGTTTATAAAAAATCCAGAACTATTTCTGAAGCCGTTCGCAAGATCGAAAATGATAAAGGCCGTGATGCACGTGATTATGAAATTGCTAATGAGCTGGATATCAGCATCGATGAATATCATCGCCTGTTGCAAGATGCCAGCGGTTATCGCGTCACCAGTTTTAATGAAGTCAGTAGTCAGGATGAAGCAATTATTGATACGCTGGTTGGTAACCACGACACCCCATTCGATGGTGTTCAACATGATAATTTCAGAAAAGCACTGGCTCAATGTGTCTCAGATTTGCCTGAACGTGAACGACTGGTGATGGCACTTTATTACGATGAAGAGCTTAATTTGCGTGAAATTGGTGAGGTTTTAGGTGTGACAGAGTCTCGTGTTAGTCAGATTCACAGCCAGGCAATTGTTCGGCTACGTGCCCGCATGTCAGATTGGATCACTGAAAACTAAACTATTTTCATCTTCTGCCGAAAACTAGGTTGTACGTGAAAAAATTAGATTTAGGAGCTGGTTTTGAATAAAGATATGAAAATCCTGATTGTGGACGATTTTTCGACAATGCGTCGAATAATCAAAAACTTACTGAGAGATCTCGGGTTTAGCAACACACAAGAGGCGGATGATGGCCAGACGGCACTTCCCATGTTGCAATCCGGAAATTTTGATTTTCTGGTGACTGATTGGAATATGCCGGGAATGACCGGAATTGACCTGCTCAAGGCCGTTCGGGCCGATGAGAAATTATCAACATTACCTGTCCTGTTGGTGACGGCAGAGCAAAAACGCGAACAGATTGTCGAGGCAGCGCAAGCGGGTGTTAATGGCTATATCGTTAAGCCATTCACAGCAGAAGTGCTGAAGGAAAAAATCGGCAAGATTTTTGAGCGTGTAGGTGCAGCCTAAGCAATAGGGGAAGGGATTGTGAACGATACCAACGGTATAAATGAAGAGTACCTTGAAAAGGCTCGCGACATTATTAATGAGGTTGAGTCGGGAAACCTTGAAGCAGCAGATAAACTGGTGGAAGAGTTATCACGCAACCGTGATAAAAGTTTATTTCAGGAATTGGGTAAATTAACCCGTGAATTTCATGATTCATTAAATAATTTTAAGTTGGATTCAAAACTAACCGAATTAACAGGAACAGAAATACCGGATGCCAAAGAACGTCTTAAACACGTTATTGATGTAACAGATAAAGCAGCACATAAAACCATGAACGTGGTTGAAGATTTATTACCTATGTGTGAAACATTGGATGGTCAGGGCGAAGAAATACGAGGTTTGTGGCAGCGCTTTATGAAACGCGACATGGAACCACAAGAGTTTCGTGATTTATGTAAAGAAATTGAAATTTACCTTGAGGAACAACATCAGGGTACAGGTCGAGTTAAAAGTGGTTTAACTGACATATTAATGGCTCAGGACTATCAGGATATTACCGGACAAATTATTAGCCGTGTAATTAATTTGGTATCAGATCTGGAAGTGAGTTTGGTTAAGTTAATTAAGGACAGCGGCGCATTGATGGAAGATGGGCAACCTACATCAGACAGTAAAAAAGAGAAATCTTCATTAGAGGGGCCACAGGTTCCAGGGTTAGAAAGTAATGATGCGGTTTCTGGACAAGATGAAGTCGATGACTTGTTATCAAGTTTAGGATTCTAAGACGATGGGAAATGGAAACATGGCTTTCGATGGTGATGATGAAATCTTACAGGATTTTCTCGTGGAAGCGGGCGAAATTCTTGATGATTTAGGCAATCAACTTGTCGATTTAGAAAACAGCAGCGATGATCCTGAATTACTCAATGCCGTGTTCCGCGGTTTCCATACCATTAAAGGCGGCGCAAGTTTCCTTAATCTCGATTCTCTGGTTGCCTTATGTCATCGTGCAGAAGATGTTTTTAATGAGTTACGTAATGGTGCTTTAGCTGTCGATGCACAGTTAATGGATATCATTCTTCCCGTTCTTGATAGCTTGAATGATATGTTTGATGAGCTAAAAAATGGCGAGGCACTTTCCGAGGCAGATCCTGGACAGTTGGAGGCACTCGATAGCTTGTTAGGTAAGGAAGCAACAGCAGAAACAACTGAACCAGAACCTGTTGCTGCGGTAGAGGCACCTGTTGCCAGTGAGCCCGAACCGAGTGCCGATGAACTTGAAGATGAATTTGAAGCAATTCTTGCTGCATCGGCCGCGAATAAACCTGCTGAAGTTGAAGAAACTAGTTCAGAAGCGGCCTCAGATGAAATTTCAGATGAAGAATTTGAAGCGATGTTGGATCAAATGCATGGCAAGGGAAATATTCCTTCAGCGACTCCAAACAAAACCGAAGCGATAGAGTCAAAACCAGAAAGTGAAGATTCGTCGAGCAGTGGTGATGAAATTTCCGATGATGAATTTGATAATTTACTGAATGAGCTGCACGGTGAAGGTGGTGTGCCGGGTTCTAACACGGCTGCAACAACACCGGCTAATGAAAAAACTGAAGCTAAGGCAGAGCCAGTCGCTAAAGTGCCGGCAGAAGAACCTAAAGCCGAACCAAAACCTAAACCCGCCAAGAAAGCAGCAGCGAAAAAGCCTGCACGTGATGCAGCGCCACAGGCTGAAACATCGGTACGTGTGGATACCAAGCGACTTGATGACATTATGAATTTAGTGGGTGAACTCGTTCTGGTAAGAAACCGCCTTACTACATTGCAATCGACTGTTGAGAGTGAAGATGTAACCCATGCTGTAACGAACCTGGATGTCATTACAGCTGATTTGCAAAACTCTGTCATGAAGACACGCATGCAGCCAATCAAGAAAGTCTTTGGTCGTTTCCCTCGTGTGGTACGAGATTTAGCACGTAGTCTCAGTAAAGATATTAAACTTGAGATGGAAGGCGAAGAGACTGATCTGGATAAGAATCTGGTTGAGGCGCTGGCCGATCCATTGGTGCATTTGGTACGTAATGCAGTCGATCACGGTATCGAAATGCCAGATGATCGAGAGGCTGTCGGTAAACCAAGGACAGGTACCGTTCTACTTAGAGCATCTCAAGAAGGTGATCACATTGAACTATCAATATCTGATGATGGTAAAGGCATGGATCCTGATACCTTACGAGGTATTGCAGTTAAGAAAGGTTTGATGGATGAGGATACAGCGGCAAGACTCAGCGATCATGATTGTTATAATTTAATTTTTGCCCCAGGTTTCTCCACCAAAGAGGAAATCTCTGATATTTCCGGTCGTGGTGTGGGAATGGATGTTGTTAAGACACGTATTATTCAACTTAACGGTTCGGTAGAGATTGACTCTAAACTCGGTGAAGGCAGTGTTCTAACGATTAAGGTTCCTTTAACTCTGGCTATTATGCCGACTTTAATGGTTATTTTAGGACGTCAAACTTTTGCACTGCCATTAGTTAATGTTTGTGAAATATTTGATCTGGATTTGAGCAATACTAATGTTGTTGATGGACAAAAAGTAGTTGTGGTTCGAGACAAACCTGTACCTCTTTATTTCCTCAGAGACTGGTTAGCTAAAGATCCTCCACCAAGAGAAGATACTGATACCAGTCATGTTGTCATTGTTGCTATTGGTACACAACGAATTGGTTTTGTCGTTGATGAACTATTAGGACAGGAGGAAGTTGTTATTAAACCATTAGGTGAGATGTTGCTGGGTACGCCGGGAATGTCAGGTGCCACGATAACTGGTGATGGTAAAATAGCGTTGATCATCGACGTGCCAGGGTTGCTAAAAGCCTACGCGCGACGAATGTAAGGGGTTATCACATGGTCGCGCGAGTATTGATCGTAGATGATTCCAGTTTCTTCAGACGTCGTGTCAATGAAATATTAGATGCTGATAGCCATATTGAAGTGATTGGCATGGCGAAGAATGGCCTTGAAGCGGTCGAGCAAGCCGAAAAGTTAAAACCTGATGTCATCACGATGGATATAGAAATGCCAGTGATGGATGGTATTACTGCAGTTAGAAAAATTATGCAGAAAACGCCAATTCCTACTTTGATGTTCTCCTCGTTAACTACCGATGGTGCACAAGCAACACTGGATGCATTGGACGCTGGCGCAGTTGATTTTTTACCCAAAAAATTTGATGACATCTCCAGTGACCGTGAAGAAGCAAAACGATTGCTTTGCGCAAGGGTTAGGCTTATTGCAGCACGTGGTTTACCGAGAACAGCATCGGTTAGCACCTCAAGTCCCAAAGTTGTTACAAAAAAAGTTTCGGAAAAACCGGCGACGATGCCGGCTAAAGGTAATTACCAGTTAATTGCCATTGGTACATCAACAGGTGGGCCCGTTGCGCTGCAGGATGTGTTGACTAAATTGCCAAAAAACTTTCCTTTACCGATTATATTAATTCAGCACATGCCCGCAAGTTTTACCCCAGCCTTTGCCGAACGCCTAAATGGTCTATGCCAGATTGAAGTACGTGAGGCGGTTGATGGTGAAGCACTAACACCAGGTGTTGCTTTACTTGCACCCGGCGGCAAACAGATGGAAATAGTTAAACGCGGTGGAGTTAGTCATATCAAGATTAGTGAACCACTTCCCGGGCAAAATTATAAACCATCTGTCGATGTTGCTTTTAGCTCGGTTGCGAATACTTATCCAGGTAAGGCATTAGCGATTATCTTAACAGGTATGGGTGCTGATGGTCGCGAAGGTGCGAAAAAAATGAAACAGGGCGGCTCATCACTTTGGTCACAAGATGAAGCCAGTTGTGTTGTTTACGGTATGCCGGCTGCGGTCGCTGATGCGGGTTTATCCGATCATGTTTTACCGCTCTCATCAATTGGCGAGAGCCTGGCTCGTAGCGTCTAGGATTATTATGGACTTTTTAAGCATATTCGGAATCATTATCGCACTGGGTGCCATCATTGGAGGCAACTTCCTCGAGGGTGGTCATTTTGATTCTCTGGTGCAAATCACTGCTTTCGTTATTGTTGGTGGTGGCACCGTGGGTGCTGTGATGTTGCAAACTGAGCTAGCCGTTTTTGCTCGTGCGTTAAAAATGTTGATGTGGATTTTTTTTCCACCGAAGCTGGGTTCAAATGCTGCGGTAGAGAATATTGTTGAGTGGAGCAACATTGCCCGTAAAGAAGGATTATTAGGACTTGAAGCGATTGCCGAGTCTGCAGAAGATCCTTTTTCAAGTAAAGGGCTTCGTTTACTTGTTGATGGCAGCGAACCTGAAGTGATCAGAAATATTCTTGAAGTTGAAGTAGATGTTAAAGAGCACCATGACACAGAAGCGGCGAAAGTTTATGAAGGGCTAGGAGGCTATTCACCAACCATCGGTATTATTGGTGCGGTGATGGGGCTTATTCATGTCATGAATAATCTGGCAGATCCAAGCAAGCTAGGTCCGGGTATTGCGGTGGCATTTGTGGCGACAATTTATGGCGTAGGTTTAGCGAACCTATTGTTTTTACCTATCGCGAGTAAATTAAAAGCATTAGTGCATCATCAAACACAATATAGAGAAATGGTTATCGAAGGCATTATCGCCATAGCTGAAGGTGAAAACCCACGAAATATTGAAACTAAATTGCAGGGTTACCTGCAGTAATTGGTTGCAGAATATGGCACGTAAGAAAAAACAGGAAGAACATGTGAATCATGAACGTTGGCTGGTTTCCTATGCTGACTTCATTACACTATTGTTCGCGTTTTTTGTTGTTATGTACTCCATTTCATCGGTTAATGAAGGTAAATATCGTGTTTTGTCCGATACATTAGAGTCTGCCTTTCAACGTTCAGGGAAATCGGATCAGCCAATTCAGATAGGTGAATTAGCGCGGACGCTAACACCATTTAATGATGGTGTACAAAGCCCCTCTTCAAAGAGTCAAGACAGCAAAAAGATTATCACTCCGATTAAAGTGATAGAGCAGCAACAAAATAATCCAGGGCAGGGTGAAAGTGGCGAATCATCAAAAATGCTTGATAGTTTGCAGGATGAATTAAAAAGATCACTGGCAACATTTGTTGATCAGAATCTGGTGACGTTAAGAAAGGGCAAAGATGGTTTGGAAGTTGAATTAAAATCCAAGCTTTTATTTGGAAAATCCAGTGCGAAGTTATCGATTGAGGCTGAAAAGTTATTAATTAGGATTGCTGCAACCTTATCACGCTTCCCGACATCAATGCAGGTTGAGGGGCATACTGATGACTCTCCGATTAATTCGCCACTCTACCCAAGCAATTGGGAACTGTCTTCGGCGCGTGCTTCAACAGTGGTGAGTTTATTCGCAGAACACGATATGGCACCGGAGAGAATGTGGGCAATTGGTTACGCGCAGTATCGTCCCTACTCCACGATTGATACAGCCGTAGAGATAATTCAGAATCGACGTGTGGTGTTGGTGATTAAGCCAGCCGTTTCTATACAGCCGGTTCGTTCGGATGCCACATTGGGTCAGGCAAAAACCTTTGCAGCCCCCGTTAAAACAAATAACAGCAATCAGCAGGAAGCGATCACTCCAATTCAATTACCTGCAATTATTCCTATTGGATCTAATGGAGCAGGCCAATGAAAGTCTGGTCTATCGCGAATCAAAAAGGCGGCGTGGGTAAAACCACCACGGCGGTGAGTCTTGCCGGTTTATTATCAGAGCGAGGCTCGCGTTGTTTATTGGTTGATGCGGATCCGCATGGTTCCTTAAGTGTTTATTTTGGTAATGACCCGGATACGCTAAGAGGTGGTTTGTATCAGTTGTTTCACCATGAAGGCGAGTACAGTAAAGCGTTTGTAAAAGAGCAAACCGTCTCAACACAATTTGATAACATTGATGTACTTCCTGCCTCAACATCCATGGCAGCACTTGATCGACAGATGGGAACCAAGCCCGGCATGGGCCTGGTGTTTGGTAAAGCCTTTAAATGCCTGAGTGACGATTACGATTTTATTTTAATTGATTGCCCACCCCAGCTAGGTATTTTAATGGTGAATGCCTTAGCGGTTTGTGAACAATTATTAGTGCCGGTTCAGACAGAGTTTCTTGCACTAAAAGGGCTAGAACGGATGGTGCATACCCTGCATATGATTATGCAGTCTCGAAATACAGTGTTGAATTATACAGTGATACCGACCTTATATGATAAACGCACCAAAGCATCACGAGGGGCCTTAGAAGTGCTACAAGAGCAATATCAGGATAACTTGTGGCCTAGTGTGATTCCTGTTGATACACAGTTCCGTGAAGCGAGTCGTCAGGGGATTCCATTATCATTACTTGCACCACATACTCGTGGCGTTGAGGCCTATACGCGTTTGCTTACGTACTTGTTAGGTGAAATAGAAACACTTGATCAGGTGGTGTCGATATGAGCAAACAAGCAATGAAAAAGGATACGCATTTAAGTGAACCACAACAGGTTGTTATGGAGTACCTTGATGCCTTGTTGTCAGAAATAGAACCTGAAACAGAACAGGTAGTCGCTGAGCAGCTGGTTGTAGAAACAGAAGTTGATACATTACGCGAAGCAAGAGAGATTGTTGAAAAGAGTGATGTACCGGTCTTTACCGAAGGCGAGCAAGCTTTAGAACAGGATGAATTTCAAATTTTGTTATTTGATGTGTCAGGCGTTAAGTTTGCTATTCCGCTGGATAAGCTCAATGGCATTCTGGAATGGTCAAATGATCTCACCCCCATGCCGAACCGGTCAGATTGGTTTTTAGGTATTCTGGCGGAGCGAGAGCGCCAGATTAAGGTAATAGATATTGCGCTGCTAGTGGTTCCCTCAAAGTTCCGGGAACAACATACGCAGGAGAGTTTAGAAAAGATCATCCTGATTGGTGATTCACAATGGGGCATGGCCTGTGATGCTGTCTCTGAGGTGATTACATTACGTAAAAAAGACGTGCGTTGGCGTGGTGAAACAACAAAGCGTCCCTGGCTTGCTGGGACGGTGATCGAGCACATGTGTGCCCTACTGGATGCAGATGAATTTGCAGCAATGCTGGGTTCAGATCAGCTCATGCCAGCTAATTAATTTGGCATGATAAATGCTTAATATTTATACAAATACGCAATTTGACGAAATTTTGGCGCAATAGGGCGCATTATCTACAATTATTTGAATTATATTGTTTTGTAAGAGGTTAAAACCATGAGTCATTTAGCAGAGAACGTCGACGATGCTGTTTTGCAATGGGTTACTTTCAAGCTCGAAGGTGAGCTATATGGTATCAACGTTATTCAGGTACAGGAGGTCTTGCGTGTCACTGAAATAGCACCTGTACCCGGGGCTCCTGATTATGTACTCGGTATTATCAATTTACGTGGTAACGTGGTGACGGTGATTGATACACGCCGTCGTTTTATGCTCAGTGAAAGAGAAATAGATGATAACACGCGCATTGTTATCATCGAGGTGATGGGCCAGATTGTTGGTTTATTAGTTGATGGCGTTGCTGAGGTTGTTTATTTACGCGAATCAGAAATTGAGTTAGCTCCTGATGTTGGTAATGATGAAAGCTCAAAATATATTCAAGGTGTTGTGTCTAGAGAAACGGGGCTGTTGATTATGGTTGATGTTAATAAATTACTCAGCACCGACGAGTGGCAGGAGATGGCTGAGTTGTAATTAGCTTATTGGCATATGGCTGATATAAGAGACATTCGCCCATTAAACCCGGTTTTCCCCAAGCGCCCGATGGATCGGATAGAAAAGCATCAAGATCGAAAGGATCAGGAAGCCAGGCATCCAGCCCGTGAAAAAGATAAAGAAGATGATGATGGACAGCCTCATGTTGATGAATTTGCCTAAATAACGGTATGACATTATGGAAATAATTATGGACATAGAACTGACAACCGCTGTACTGGTAGGCATGGTAGGCATGGTAGGCATGAGCCTTATTTTGAGTGTGGCACAAATGTTGAAAACACGTTCAGACAAGAAACGTATTATTGCGTTGGAATCCACATTGAGCGAGTTGCAGAATAATTTTAATGCTTTATG
>Ga0316207_10004876_pt1 | contig 11388 bp, 7 predicted proteins | sample 6weekpyrite_MG_FD_204943 | JGI IMG/M metagenome (GOLD analysis project Ga0316207, IMG submission 204943) | Microbial mat bacterial communities from mineral coupon in-situ incubated in ocean water Damariscotta River, Maine, United States -... | ecosystem: Environmental > Aquatic > Marine >...
GATCATATCAGATAAGAGCCTCAAAATATTGAGGAAATCCATCAAATATCTAAATACTTCTAGGATTAAGAAGCCCTTTATGGACTTATCTGCTATTATGCGCGGCCTTGCCAATCGACGATAAAGACTGACTTCACGTGACTAATACCGCTTTTTCATCACTGCCCTTAGCCCCTGAGATACTCGATAATATCCAATCTCTAGGCTATGAGGTCATGACACCAATTCAGGCGCAAAGCATTCCACGTGTGTTGGATGGGCAAGATCTGCTTGCACAAGCTAAAACAGGCAGCGGAAAAACAGCTGCGTTTGCTATTGGTTTATTAGATAAGTTAGACATCCAGTCCTATCAGACTCAGGCCTTGGTGCTTTGCCCTACACGTGAGCTGGCTGATCAAGTAAGTAAAGAAATCCGTCGTCTCGCACGCGCAATACCCAATACTAAAGTATTGACCCTATGTGGCGGGAAACCCTTCGGTCCACAACTTGCTTCACTAGAACATAGGCCCCACATCGTGGTTGGCACACCGGGTCGTATTTTAAAACATCTACAAAAAAGCTCTCTCAATCTTGAAAATTTAAATATGCTAGTACTGGATGAAGCTGATCGCATGCTCGATATGGGGTTTCACGAAGATATTATGCAAATTATTGATATGATGCCTCGACAACGACAAACATTATTATTTTCTGCCACTTACCCTGAAGAAATAAAAGATATCAGTGCGGCTATACAAGATGATCCTGTTGATGTGCGTGTTGATGAAACAGTTGATAAGAATAAAATAAAACAAATCTTCTATGAGATCGAACGAAATGAAAGAACTGAAAAATTAATTGCTCTTCTCCATCACTATCGGCCTCAATCTACCGTTGTATTTTGTAACCGAAAACACCAGTGCCAGGAGCTTGCTGATGAACTGTGGCATAAAGGTTTTCATGCACTCGCTCTACATGGTGATCTAGACCAAGATGATCGCGATAGAGTGCTGGTACAATTTTCCAATAAAAGTAGTTCAATTCTTATTGCTACCGATGTAGCTGCACGTGGTCTCGATATAAAAGATTTAGAAGCTGTTGTTAACTTTGAATTGTCTCCTGATCCCGAAGTGCATGTTCATCGAATTGGCCGTACCGGGCGTGCTGGTAAAGAAGGGCTAGCCTTGAGTTTATTCATGGCATCAGAATCTCCAAAAGTTAGTGCTATTGAAAAGTATCAGAATAATTCTGTGCGAATAGATCATACTGCAACCCTCAAAGCACGTGAACATTTCAAACTCATACCACCGATGGTAACTCTCGCAATTAATGGAGGGCGTAAAGATAAAGTACGTGCGGGTGATTTACTCGGCGCATTAACTGCCAACAAAGCTATCCTTGGCAAACAAATTGGTAAAATTGATATTTCCGACCACCTTTCCTACGTGGCCGTTGAAAGAGCTATTTCAAAGCAAGCTCTCAAAGTACTTTCTGAAGGAAAAATAAAAGGGAAAAAATTCCGTATCAGAAAATTAAATTAAATTTTAATACCCCAGTAAATAGCTAGGGTTATTATACTACCCCTAATACACAAGAATAATAGTCCGTTAAAGGTCATTTTTCGCTCTTTTTACATTCAAGTTTCTTTTATCCCTGCCGATATATGCCTACATAGAGAATAGTCGCTAATATAGGCATTGTTACTGTACCTACACAGAAATCGAAATAATTTATATATTTAGATCAAGCAATACAGCTGGAGCAACCAAATGAAAAAGAATATGCCCATCACAAACCAGGAGAATGACTACCCTTCTGAAATGCGTGTCGTTTCAACAACTGATTTAAAGGGTATTACTGTATATGCAAATGAAGATTTTCGAGAAATCAGTGGCTTTAGTAATGAGGAATTAATTGGCAAAAGCCATAACATTGTTAGGCACCCAGATATGCCGCCCGCAGCTTTTAACGATTTGTGGGAAAATATAAAGGCCGGAAAATCATGGATGGGGATTGTCAAAAACAGATGTAAAAATGGCGACTACTATTGGGTCGATGCCTTTGTCACTCCAACCATTGAAAATGGTACAGTCACTGGATATCAATCAGTCCGTCTAAAACCCCAAAAGAGCCATGTACGTAGTGCAGAGAAATTCTATAAGACGTTATGGTCACCCGCCTCTGCAATCAGTCAATTAATTGAAAAAATAACACCTAATCTTACCGGTAAGATTGTGCTTACTAATATTGCATCATTACTTAGTGGTATCATCACTATGCAAGCACTCAATAGTAATTCAGGTGCAACTTTATTCATACCTGCTGCGGTTATGTTGATCACAGGTATCGTACTGGCAAGTTTCGTTGCAAGACCATGGGTAAAAGCGGCTAAAGAAACTAAAGATATATATGACAATGCCGTTGCGAGACAGGTATATACTGGCCGACAAGATGAACTTGGTCAATTGCAATCGGTTATTAAAATGCAACAGGCACAACAGGAAACAATTGTTTGGCGAATTGGTGACTCAACACAAAATTTACAAACCATTTCTTCACTTGCATCACAGGCCACATTGAAGACAGAGCAAGAAATGAACAATCAAACTATGGAAGTTGAACAGGTCGCCACTGCCATGAATGAAATGACAGCAACCGTACATGAGGTAGCACAAAATGCTGCGCTAACAGCAAACTCAACGGAAATGGCTGATCAAGAAGTGATCCATGGTAAAAATACTGTTGATCAGACAATCGATCGTATAAATAACCTGGCTGAGGAAGTTGAAACAGCAGTGCATACTATTAATAAATTAGCTGAAGATACGAACCAAATTGGTAGTGTTGTTGATGTTATACGTGGTGTTTCAGAACAGACAAATTTGCTGGCACTCAATGCTGCCATTGAGGCTGCTCGTGCGGGTGAACAAGGTCGTGGATTTGCTGTTGTGGCTGATGAAGTACGCACATTGGCTGGGCGAACACAGGCTGCGACTACTGAAATACAAGAAATGATTGAATCTCTTCAAAACTCTGCAACACAAGCAGCAGATGTAATGAAACAAAGTCAGCAATCAGCAACTGACAGCGTTGAGAAAGCACAAGAAGCAGGACAATCATTAGAAACCATTACTGATGCGGTTAAGACAATCAATGACATGAGTGCTCAAATTGCAACTGCTGCCGAAGAACAAAGTGCTGTTTCGGAAGAAATTAACCGAAATATTACTAATATAAGTATGGCCACAGACCAAACATTAAGTGCGACTAAAGAAACTAGTCAAACGAATAGTGAGCTTTCAGATTCAATACAACGACTCAACACAATGGTTAAACAATTCGGTATTTAATTAATATCAGAAAAAAATATTAACGGGTAATACTGTGCGAATCAGCTCGCTAATATTATTAAAAGCATCTTCACGATAACTGTTTTTTCGATGTAACATCCCGATTCGACGGTTTGGCTTTGGATCACTAAATTCAATATATTGCACTGCATCACGCTTGTGTTTTTTAACTGGCACAGCGAGTTCAGGCATTAATGTCATCCCCATTCCCTCGCCAACCATATGTCGCAAAGTTTCTAAACTGGTTGCTTGGAATTGTGAACCTTCTTTAGCCCCAGCTAATTGACATACATCCAACACATGGCCACGTAGGCAATGCCCTTCTTCAAGTAATAATATTTCTTCACTGGCAATATCACCCAAGGTAAGTACACCCTGTTTCGCTAAAGTTTGGCCTCGTCCTACGGCAAGCCTAAATGGTTCACGGAATAAATCTGTTTCTACGAAGTCATGCCGCTCTATGGGTAACGCCAATATCAAACAATCCAATTCGCCTCTCGCAAGCTTTTTTAGTAGAACATGCGTTTGATACTCGTACAGCCAAAACTTCATCGCCGGAAATGATTTATTTAAACCGGGCATAATTATCGGTAGTAAATAAGGTGCAACAGTTGGAATAATACCCAGATGCAAATCACCCTTCATAGGATCCTGATAAGCCTGACTAATATCCGTGATCACCTTAACCTCAGCCAAAACACGTCTAGCCTGCTCACTAACCGCATCACCTACCTCTGTCATACTCACTTGTCGATTGGTTCGTTCAACAAGTAGAACACCCAATTCTTCTTCAAGCTTCTTTAGCTGGCCACTGAGTGTTGGCTGACTGACACAGCACCGTGCAGCCGCCTTGTGGAAATGACGTTCCTCCGCAACTGCTAATAAATATTCTAAATCACGTAACTTCATATACCACCGCACAATAATAGGTTATACCTATCATTATAGTAGTAATAAACGATTTTCACAATCAACCTAAAGTCTTCATAATTGTTAAAAGTTCAGCAAGATGCTGTTCACCATATTCAATCAATTTGGAGAATTAGAATGGAAAATCATGAAGGCCAAAATGTACCTAGCGTTACCTTTAAAACTCGCCGAGATGGCGAATTTGTCGATGTGACTACAGACACCCTATTTAAAGATAAAACTGTTGTCGTTTTTTCATTGCCTGGCGCATTCACCCCAACATGTTCTTCAACGCATTTGCCGCGTTATAACGAACTAGCCAATGTACTCAAAGAAAATGGTGTTGACGAGATTGTGTGCATGTCTGTGAACGATGCCTTTGTAATGGATGCATGGAAACAAAACCAAGAAGCTGAAAATATTACTGTTATTCCTGATGGCAACGGTGAATTTAGTGCTGGCATGGATATGTTGGTAGACAAGTCTGACCTTGGATTTGGTAAACGTTCTTGGCGTTATTCTATGCTAGTAAAGAATGGTGTTGTTGAAAAACAATTTATTGAACCTGATGTGGCTGGCGATCCATTTGAGGTATCAGATGCAGACACCATGCTAAATTACATAAACCCACATGCAGTAAAACCACTTACTGTTAGTGTGATAACGCGAACTGGTTGCCCATTCTGTATAAAGGCTAAAAAGATATTGGAGAAACATAGTATTAGTTTTGAAGAAATTGTATTGGGTGAAGATGCAAGTCTACATTCTGTCCGTGCAATGACTGGTTTAGAAACAGTACCGCAGATATTTATTGATGGCACACATATTGGTGGCTCAAAAGAACTTGAAGCTTATCTTGCAAAAGAACAGGCTGCATAAAGTATCATGATGTCAAGGTGGCCCCGCATGAGGGTCACCTTTGAATCACTATGTATTATAATGTGGAAAAAATAATCTCAAGCCGGGAAAGTAGTTCTGATGTATTAATTGGTTTTTTCATAAACAGCTTCGCACCAATACTCATCGCTTTGTCATGGTCAATCTTTTCGCTATACCCGCTACATAAAATAGTTGGTAGTTCCTGTTTGACTGACAGGATCGACGCAATCAATTCATCTCCGTTCATACCGGGCATTGTTTGATCTGTGATGACAACATCTATGCTGTTCGCATTATCGAAAAAGTATTCTTCAGCAATACGCCCATTAGCCTTTGTAATTACATTATAACCTTCTAGCTCAAGGAGATCCCGCAAATAAATCAAAATAGATTCCTCATCATCAACAACGAGAACCGTCCTTTTATTGCCTCCTTTTGATGTCACATAAGGAACTGTAATTTTATCTACTTGAGAAGTCTTACACTCAAACTCAGGGAGTAAAATTCTGAATTCCACGCCTCTTCCTTGCTGACTCGCAATGACAATATGCCCATCATGCTTGTGGATGATCCCATGCGCAATCGACAAACCCATCCCTGTTCCCTTACCCACTTCTTTAGTTGTATAAAATGGATCAAACACACGACCTAATACGTTTTTATTAATGCCCGTTCCGGTATCAGCCACACTGATACTGATAAAACGACCCGAAGCGCTTTGGCCGCATGACGAACAAAGAATGTTATCAGCACTAACTCTATTAATAGATAAGTTTATTTTACCTATTTCATTCTCAATCGCATCCCTCGCATTGATACATAAATTAACTAAAACCTGTTCTATCATAAGCGGGTTTACATTAACCGCTGCATCACCCACATTATTTAATACATCAAACTCAATGCTACTAGGAATCAATGGCTTCAACATTTTTGCAGACTGATTTACCAGTGATATAACAGCAATATTTTCGAGATCATGTATGTCATCTTTAACTCTACTAAACGTTAGCATTTGACTCACTAATGATGCGGCTCTTTCACCCGCATCATCAATTTGATCAAGATATGATTGGAGCTTTTCGTCGTGGTAATTCTTCGCTACGTTCTTTGCCAGACCAGTAAAACCAAGTATGCTCGCCAGAATATTATTAAAATCATGTGCGATGCCCCCTGTCAGCTGACCAATTGATTCCATTTTCTGTGATTGTATTAGCTGCATTTCTAATGCTTCACGCTTAACCTGCTCATCTTTGTGCACAGTAATGTCTTGTGCAATACCATGCATCACGGTATCTATATCTTGCGCCCCATGTTCAATATACCCTTCTTCGTGTAACCATTTAACTGAACCGTCATTTAATACAATTCGATGATCAACACTATAATCCTCATCAGTTGACAGTGCCGTCTCTATCGCCTCATTAACCCGCGCAACATCATCTGGGTGAATTAAAGTCAGGAAATTATCTAAGGTTACATCAACTTCACCTTTCTCATAGCCAAATATTCTGAACGTCTCATCAGACCAGGTAAGCTCTCCAGTATGTATAGTCCAGTGCCAACTCCCAACTTTTGCAATTCGTTGCGCCTCAGCAAGTGATTTAGTGCGTTCTTCAATGCGTTCCTCCAGGCTTTCGTTTAGAGCGCGTAAATTATATTCTGATTCTTCTTTTGCTTTTATAAAATCACGGATGCGCAAGCGCATTTCTTCAAAAACCAGGCTAAGATTTGAAATTTCATCATCACCGATAAATTTCACAGACTGATTAAATTCACCCTGACCAAGATTCTTCGCTGCTTTTGTTAAGGTAGACAGCCGACGTGATACCAATAGGTGTAATAAGATGGTTACAATCACCGCTGAAACCAGTAATACGAGCGAATAAAATACTGCCTCCTTTTTCAATTCTTGACGCTTTTCGTACAAAGCATTCTTCATGCTGTATTCCATATAAAGAATCCCAACATGCTTCATCTCAACATCGATTACTACAGGATAATAGCCAACCAACACCTCACGCTTATCACCTATGAAATCAATTTTAGGGCGATTGCTTTGCGCAACTATACGTGCATTGCTATTTTCGTAATTAGAATAGTCTTTTGCTTGTTCATTTTCTTGACTATAACGATTCGAGATTAGTATGTTGTGTTCATCATCAACTAGCAATAACGTCCTGACTGCTGCATCCATTGCCATTACTGACATATTCAACCTGGCATCAGCTAGGTGTCCCTGAGTAACCAAGTTATGAAGAATGTTTTGCAAACGGCTAAGATCGAGATTTATTCTCGATGATGCTCTGTCCCGAACTTCAAACTCTTCAACCGCCTGATGGTTAACAAACACAAGTGCCGCACCGATAATTGATGTCGCTATCAATACCGCCGGGATCAGATATGTAATTCTTAATTTCATTTTTTATGACAATCAGCAAAATCACTATCAATAGCAGCGGATGCATCAACTGGCCCTGATAATTGCTTTCCTTCTACCATTATCTCGGATAATAGCTTAATCGGCTTGAATAGCGCTGGTGTATTCCCACCCAAAAACTTAATATTGTCTTCTCGTGTCGGCAGTATAATCCCTGACATCATTTTATCGAATTCTGATACATCAAGATTTAAGCGGCGTGTGATTGTTTTTGCTGCATTAAGTTTATTTGATTTCATATATTCCAGAGTTTTATACCATTGATTAACTACCTCACAAATATCATCCCGACGTGCATTAAACACATCATCATGTACTACGAGTATGTCAAAAATTTCATTCGGTATATCACTACTATCAAATAATACATGTAACCCCTCATCGGCGAGACGAGTTTTTATCGGATCAAATGTAATAATTGCATCCGCCTTACCTTCTTTATAAAATTGAACCTGCTTCGTTTCAGACATTGGGAAAACTTCAACTTCATCACGTTCCAATCCGGCCTTTGACAGTAGCCGATTCAACATATAGAGACCAAGCGGAATATTCATAATAGAAATCCGCTTACCTTTTAAATCCTGTAAGGTCTTAATCTCTGGCACAGCCATTACCGCATCGCCACCATGTGAAATATCCATAATCAATAAGATTTTCATCTTGGTTCCGTTATGTAACAGCTCCAGTGTTTCATCCAAGGTTAAAGTAGCTAGATCTGTCGAATGGTTTCGAAAAGATGCCATCGTAATATCTGATGATGGTAGTTCAAATAAACTCACCTTTTTTTCGTCAAGGTAACCTAACTCGCGTGCTAAATGGAGTGGTTCGTAACCAGGCCAAGGGCTACTTGCTATGCGTAATGGAGGTTGAGGGGGTTCAGAACAAGAAATGAATAGTGAAAAGGTAGATGCTATGATAAAAAATCTAAGAAAATGTCTATATACATGTTCTAAGCTGCCCATCTACTTACCCTCTTAAGTTTGTTAATTAGGAAATATAGTCGTTTCCCTATTTTTTTCTATAGTATCAGGCACATATATACCATGCTACTAATTTATTCCAGAATAAATCAGGCTTTTTAGTGACAGGAACAACTAGAAATTGAGTATTATCTTAACGAATAGAACGGTAATCACCAGAACGAGCTCGCTTACTTAACACAAGTTGCCATACTTGTCCTTGCCGGCATCGAAAGAATCCGGCACAAGAGAGTAAATAATATTTCCACATTCTATAGAAACGTTCACTATATTCTGACTTTAATACAGGCCATGCCTTGTCAAAGTTTTTCATCCACGCCATCAATGTCTTATCGTAGTCTTGGCCAAAATTATGCCAGTCTTCAATAATAAATTTATTCTCAATAACTGAAGACACTTCACGAGCTGAAGGTAATTTCCCATTTGGAAAAATATATTTATCTATCCATGGATCAACCGATTTTGTAGTGCGATAATTACCGATTGTATGTAATAAAAACAAACCATCTTGTTTCAGCAACCTTGCCGCGTTTTCAAAATAAACTGGATAATTTTTCGCGCCTACATGTTCAAACATGCCGACTGAAACTATCTTATCAAATTGACCCTTTAAATCCCGGTAGTCCATTAGTTCAATTTTGACTGGCAAGCCTACACAGCGTTGTCTGGCTAGGTACTGCTGTTCTTTGGAAACGGTAATGCCTGTAACTTCCACACCATAATTTTCTGCTGCATAACGCGCAAGCCCTCCCCAACCACAACCTATTTCTAATAATGTTTCACCCGGCTGTAAATCCAACTTACGGCAAATCATTTCTAATTTATCAATTTGAGCTTGCTCAAGCGTTTCTGCTTTTTTCCAATATCCACAGGAATAGCTCATTGTCGGATCAAGCATCGCTTCAAATACATCATTGCCCGTATCATAATGTTGCTCACCAACTTGAAAAGCTCGTTTGGTGGATTGCAAATTAAAGAACTTATGTCGACAAATTTCAGCCCAGAGTCGCAGCCTTGCCCAGCCAACAACTTTACGACCAATATTAAAATTTATAAGACGCGTAAATAGTTCATCTAAGGAATGCGCATCCCACAAGCCTTCTACATATGCTTCACCTAAACCAACAGAGCCTTTTGACAATATCTGTCGGTATGCATCTTTATTATGAATTTGGATATCCCAAGCAGACGTACCATTAAATACGATGCCCGCCTCTTGAATAAGTGCGGTCAATACTTTTGGAGCCTCTATATGCTGGTGGTCACGCTGCCCGCCTGCAAGACTCAAATTCCCTGTCTTTAGCATTTTAATCTCTCGATGTTGTCATTCCAAGATGTTGGTATTAACCGGCCCAACTGAACCTAGTCTCAATATAATAATATTTTTCACGTTTGTGAATACCCTGACCAATCTCTGTTTATTATTTTTTATTTAGTAAAAATCACATATATATCAATATGTTGAATTAGAAACCGTTGTTTGAATTAAATATTTATTGCAAACGCAAATGATAACTATTAACATTTACGACCGTAAAATGACATTGGCCGGCATACCCGCTACCTATAACTTCTAACATAAAAAATTACACCACTATGAAACTCATACACATTTTAATTCTGTCGTCCCTGTTCACTACAACAGGAAATGGTTTTGCCGCTGAGGATGCGCCGGCAGAAATTGCAATTGGTGAACGGTTATTTTTAGAAACTCGTTTTGCTCAAGCATGGTATGCCAAGCCTGGTTCTGCCGATCCTGCATTAAAGGAAACAATCACAACTGGGAAATCACTAAAAGGCAGTTTTGCTGGCAGCACAATGAACTGTCGCGCCTGCCATATGGTTGACGAGCATCAAGATGAACTTGGCATGCGTACTTATGCAGACTATGCCATTAATAGTCCTATTCCTAATCGAAATGACGGTAAGTATCTAACAGGTCGTAACAGCATGAGTCTTGTTAATATCAGCAAGTCTGATGTTGACAACATCTTATTCCACTTTGATGGCGAGTTTAATAGCCTGGAAGATTTGGTTGTCGGCACATTTACAGGTAGAAACTTCGGTTGGCAAGCAACTGAGAAAGATACAGCCATTAAGCATATCGCCAACATTATCCGTAGTGACGACGGCAAAGGCGCTCTCGCAAGTGAGTTTGGTGGTAGTTATAGAAAGATTTTAAAAGGTACTGATAGTTCACTGGCTAAAGAGTTTCAGCTCCCTGCTGAATATCGCATTGATGTAGATGCTGCCTCCGATGAGGAAATACTCGGTGCAGTAGCAAAACTTGTTACTGCCTACAGTAACGACCTCAGCTTTTCAGTCGACAGCAACGGTTTCTACAATGGCAGTCCCTACGATACTTTTTTATCTATCAATAAACTTCCACGTGCGCCTAAGCAAAATGAAACATCTCTTGCTTATGGGCAACGATTACTTAAGGAGTTAAATAAGTTAACAAAACCGACTTTTGTTTCAGCATCACACGGCAAATTCGAAACCCACAAACAGGCATTCATATTTGCAGAAAAAGAGTTAAAAGGTCTAAAATTATTTTTACGAAGTGGTAATACAACACAAAGTGGCGGTAACTGTGCAAGTTGTCACCAGGCACCTCACTTTACAGACTTTCGCTTTCATAACACCGGAATTAGCCAAAACCAATACGAACTATTACATGGCGCCGGCTCATTCAGTAAAATTGATATTCCGAGTCTCACCAAGCGAAACAAAAATGCTCAACGCTACTTGCCTGCTAGCGAAAAACAGCCAAATGCAAAATCTATATTTCGCAGCCCCGCAAGCAAGCAAAAAATTGGCTATACAGATCTTGGTCTTTGGAATATAACAG
>Ga0316207_10004877_pt1 | contig 11388 bp, 10 predicted proteins | sample 6weekpyrite_MG_FD_204943 | JGI IMG/M metagenome (GOLD analysis project Ga0316207, IMG submission 204943) | Microbial mat bacterial communities from mineral coupon in-situ incubated in ocean water Damariscotta River, Maine, United States -... | ecosystem: Environmental > Aquatic > Marine >...
ATCCCAATTAAGCCGATGCCATGATGAATCAAACTCATCACACGCCCAAATAGCTTCAACATCATAACGCGGCCCACCTGAATACAACCGGCCTGGTCCTTCGGGTGGATCAATGATCAAACCACCGTACATACCCATTTCAGCATGTAACACCGTGTTGGTATGGCAATGATAAAAATACGTACCGGCATGTGATGCAACCCACTGGTAGGCATAGGTACCATCAACATCAAACGAATAGTGACCGACCCCATCATTTTCTGTGCTTGGTTCGATGCCATGATGGTGAATTGTGTGCAACCAGTGCATACCGTTGTTCTGTAAAACAGTATGGACTATCTCGCCTTCACGAACACGAATAGGTGGGGAAGGAAACGTGCCACCTTGGTGACCATTTTCTCCAGCAGTGAAGCCCCAAACTCTTATTCCGTTACCGTCATCCATTGTCATGGTGCCGTTCATGTAAATACCGCGCGAAAAACTCACATCGGGTGTGACTCGGTTTGGTGTAGCAGGTGCACCTGGGTAGACATAACAACCACCACCCATGCCTCCCATACCACCGCCATCGGCCATGCCGCCACCATCACCGCCGCCGCCATCGTTCTTCTTACGTCCCATTTTTTTGTGCTTAAGCTCAAACATATCTCACCCCCTACTTAAATTTAATTGTTGTGCCAGCACCAAATTGGTACAAACCACCGCCGGCTGTTTGGGTCATTTCGTCATGCATATGCATGGGGAATGATCCTGTCGTCACCGGTGGATAAGCATCAGGTGGGGGAGAGAAAGGATAAATGACATCGGTACTGCCCATATCATTAGGCAAGCGAACAGTATCTTTTAACCAGACATCACGTGACTGATTGTTTACCGCAAGTACCTCAACATGGTTTGCATGGAAGTGCATCGAGTGCGTACACAAGCCCGCATTTTGCATGCGCACCAATGCCCGATCGCCGATATAACCTTCTAAACGGTTCTCGGGTGCATAACCTGAGTCGATATCAGGATCAGCATAGTCTGGGTGACCTGGTACACGCATACTCTTGCCATTAATCGTAAAGTAACGAGGGACAAATGGATTTTGCGGCGTATTTCCATTACTGATATCGGCGTGCCAAGTCGGATCAATGTCATTCGTTACCCAAGAGTATTGCTGAACAAATCGGTTACTGCCTGAGAAAAGTTCATCATCACTACCTGAGGGCATAATGGCTAAGCCACCATGTAAACCGACAAGACGGTTATATGGTGCATTACGTCCATCGTAATACAGGTATGAACCGGGGTTCTTTGCTTCGAAAGTAAAGCGACGTGTTTCACCGCCACCGATACGGCCTGTATCAACCATGCCGTCCACGACAAAACTGTGGCTTGTTCCCAGTGTGTTAACAATGGTGATATCAATGGTATCGCCTTCTTGAGCGATGATGTGTTCGCCTGGTGTGTTCAGGCTATCTTGATCGCTACTGAATCCTCGGAAATAAACATCGACGCCATCGGGTTGGGTAATAAATCCTTCGGTGATGTAAAACGTTCTACGAATTGTTGCAGCGTGTGCGCGCGGAGCCCATGTAATGAGCCCTGTCGTTCCTAACATCGCGCTTGCTATCCCTGCACTACTGAACTTTAAAAAGTTTCTTCTGTTCATAGTGCTACTCCTTCCATTAAGTATTTTTTTTATGCACTTATTATTTTTTTATTGTGCAGGCGGCACTATGAATAGCGATGTAGATGCTGTAAATACCCTAGATAAATACTTAGGTATATAATAATTATCTGAAATTTATTAATTCTTTTTGAAAACAAATAACTATCGGCAAAAATTATTTTTTACATTAACTAAAAAAAATGACGATTATGATGACAATAAAGTTGCAAATTACCCTGTTTAAAATTTAAACAAATAAACAATATTTTATAAGTTATTGATTTTTATAAAGTATGATTAAAATTTAATCAATGTTGTAAAATGCAAAATTGGTTTCACATTGCAGTATTGATAAACGTGTCGCTGACTTAGTGATTGCACTTTAAATAATTTATATAAATCTTTATAAATCATAAAATTAGAGTTTCCAGGCCGAGAAGCTTTCAGGAGATTTCATGGTGCACTGACTTTATCCTATGTGCCTATAAGCAATTCCATTGCATAAAGACTTGCCTGTAATGTGGAAACTTCATACTCTTTTGGCCGCACTAAAAACGCTTTAACGGGGAATAATAATGAATAACATGGATCATCAACTCGCTCGCCACAACATGGTCGTACAACAGATTCGCCCTTGTAAAGTGAATGATCTTGAGCTGCTTGATTTACTTGAAAGCGTGCCACGTGAAAGCTTTGTTCCCGCAGATTGTGAAGGACTTGCCTTTGCTGATACTGAAATTCCACTAGGCTATGGCCAGCATATGATGAAACCCTTGGTTGAAGCGAATATGCTACAAGCACTTAATGTGCAGCCAACCGAAACCGTACTTGAAATTGGTACTGGTAGTGGTTTTATGACGGCCATGTTAGCTAAGTCTGCCCGCCATGTGCACAGTATTGAAATTTGTCCTGAATTAAGTGCAGCGGCAGCACATAACCTCGAACAACTTGGTATTGTGAATGTCAGTTTAGAAGTGGGTGATGCTTGCACCGGTTGGGATGTACACGCTCCTTACGATGTGATTGCTGTGACCGCCTCTGTTCCTTTGCTTGAAGAGCGTTTTCAGCATTGCTTAAAAGTAGGTGGTCGCTTATTTGTGATTATTGGTGAAGCACCCGTCATGGAAGCCGTCTTAATCACCCGACTTTCTGAAAATGAATGGCAACATGAGTCGCTGTTTGAAACAGACGTTGACCCACTACAAAACGCACCCACGCCACAACACTTCGAATTCTAAGCTAATACAAATATCTATTTAATTTTAGGTATAATCCTGTTCCACAGGCGTTACCCTGTGGGTGACTAATGATACTCAAAAGCCTAATAAGCTTATGTGAGATAAAAATTAGATTCGAAGGGATTCTACGTGAAAGAATTAAGCGCCAGCCAGTTACACGATTATTTGCGTACTACCGACAATGCACCCTTGCTACTCGACGTACGTGAAGAATGGGAATTTGAGCGCTGTAAGATAGATGGTTCAATTTTGATCCCAATGGGACAAATACCCCAGCAATTAGATGAACTTGACCCAGACCGTGTTACTGTTGTGATATGTCATCATGGTATTCGCAGCCGTCATATTGGGATTTATCTTGAACGTGAAGGCTTTGAGAATATTATTAACCTAAGCGGCGGCGTGGACGAATGGGCTCGTGATGTTGATCTGGATATGGCCGTTTATTAGTTAATTGTTTTAAGGATAGTTGCATGAATTTACGTTTCGCCTCGAGTTATTTATTACTTGCCCTTGCTGCACCGAGTAGCGTCATGGCAGGTGGCTTACTGGATAACTACCTTCTTGCTCGCGATAACGATCCACAACTCAAGGCGGCTGATGCAACACGCCTTGCTCAAGGTGAAACAAAAGATCAAAGTGTTGCTTTGCTATTACCCAGCATTACCTTATCCGCCAATGCCGACAAAGTTTCCTCTGAAACAAATAGTAATTTTGCATTTAACCCATCACGTGATGAAGATTTTCATACTAATGGCTACAGCTTAGTACTCACTCAACCAGTTTATCATCATGATTACTGGGTAGGCCTACGCCAAGCCGATGCCACTGTGGCGCAAGCAGAGGCAAACTATGGTGTTGCTAAACAAGATTTGATGATTCGCCTTGCGAGTGGTTACTTCGACTTATTGGCTGCGCAAGATAATCTTGATTTTGCGCGCGCAGAAAAAGAAGCCACTGCCCGTCAGCTGGAACAAGCCAAACAACGTTTTGACGTAGGCTTGATTGCCATTACCGATGTGCATGAAGCACAGGCACAATATGATCTGACCGTGGCACAAGAAATCAGTGCAGATAACCTACTTGCTAATGCACGCGAGGCATTACAAGAAATTACCGGCCAATATGAACAGAGCCCACAGTTATTACAAAATGACATTCCATTACTCAGCCCTGACCCAACGGATATTGAACAATGGGTTAGCAAGGCAACCGATCAAAACTTAAGTTTAAAATCAGCACAATTTGCCAACAACGTAGCCAGTGAAGAGATCAATCGCCAACGTTCCGGACATTTTCCGACACTGGATATTGTTGCTAGCAAAAATCATTCTGATTCCAATAGTGCCTTTGGTAGCGAGCGAGACTCCGACCAAATTTCCTTACGATTAAATGTACCCATTTTTGCTGGTGGTGCCGTTAACTCACGCACTCGCCAAGCAGCCTATCGGGCTGAAGCTGCAAAACAAAACTTAATACAAACTCGTCGCAGCGTGGTACGCCAAACTCGCAATGCCTATCTTGGTGTGATTGCAGAGATAAGCCGTGTCAAAGCATTAAAACAAGCCGTTATTTCAAGCGCCAAAGCCAATGAAGCAACACAAGCTGGTTTTGAGGTGGGTACTCGTACGATTGTTGATGTGCTGTTAAGTCAGCGTGAATTATTCCGTGCAAAACGTGACTATGCTCGTTCACGTTATGACTACATTTTAAATACACTACGTTTGAAGCAAGCCTCTGGTGCACTCGTTCAGGCAGATATCAAAGCCATTGACCAATGGCTTAAATAAATAATACCGACAAAAGCTTTATGGCTATCTTAATGAAGCCATGCTGACAAACAATCATGCACGTAATTTGATTAACGAGCATGGATATATTGAATTTGACGTAACATCTATTACAATTGATAGTGAATTTCGTTTATGATTTCCTTTAGCTGACAATATTAATAACAATAATACTGAAAAAATAGAGTCTACTATGCCAACAGAAAATTCAACTCAAGATAAATCAGAAAAAACCAATGTGCTAGTTGTCGATGACGAGAGCGCTATTGTTGCGCTCATGGAAGAGACATTAACAACTGAACATTTAAGTGTTACTGGATTTTCTGATAGCCAACTCGCACTTAGTCATTTTAAAGACAATATAAATAAATACAGTCTTGTCATCACCGATCAAACCATGCCGAATCTTACCGGCGTTGAATTAGCAAAAGAAATCTCGCAACTGCAGCCCGATATAGCCATTATATTGTGTTCAGGCTATAGCGAACATGTAAATAAAAATAATTTAGAAGGGACGGGTATTACTACTTATATGAGTAAGCCCGTTAATATGAACGAGCTAGAGGAAATGGTAAATAAACATATTTAATAAAATTTCGTGTTAAATTACAGCCTACATTAATTCTGTTTTACTGATATTTTTTCGTCAATGTGTTTTAACAATCTATCCATTGCACCACGATTGCGCTGTACAACGGCATAAGCATTTTCACCTCGCGTACCGCGTAATGTTGCATCGCGAAAATAATCTAACACTGTTGCTGAAAGCTGCTCACTATCGTTAACAACTGTCAATGCTTCTCGTTCACGCAACATGCGCGTGACTTCAGAGAAATTATAGAGCGATGGTCCCATGATGACTGGTAAACCTAGCGCTGCTGCCTCAATCGGATTTTGCCCACCTGTTTCTACTAAACTACCACCAATAAAGGCAACATCGGCTGCTGCATAAAACAATGTAAGGTCACCCATCGTGTCACCAAGATAAATATCGATATCCTTATCGCATGCTTGATGTTGGCTACGGCGTTGGATTTTATAACCGCGCTTCTCACAAAGCATGGCGACACTGTCAAACCGCTCTGGATGACGAGGCACCAATACAAGTAGTGCCTCTGGACGTGCGTGACATACTTGGGCAAAGGCATCGAGAATTTTTTCATCTTCACCTTGGCGAGTGCTCGCAGCAATCCAAATACTACGATTCACACCCCAGTCTCGGCGTAGTACCTCACCTTGTTCTTTTATGCTAGCAGGCAAATGCATATCAAATTTCACACTACCCGTGACATGAACTGCATCAAGCTTGGCACCTAAACCGATTAACCGTGCGGCATCACTTTGTGATTGTGCTGCAATCAAATCAATTTGACTCATAACATGGCGCATAAACCCACCCAGCTTGGCATAACCATTTGCCGAACCTTGAGACATACGTGCATTGGCAAGCACAACTGGCACATTGCTCGTTACACAGGCATGGATAATATTCGGCCAAATTTCAGTTTCCATAAAAATGGCAATCGATGGCTGCATGGTGCGCATGAATCGAGAGACGGCACAAGGCACATCGTAAGGCGCGTAGACATGGGCCACTTCATCACCTAATGATTCTTGGACACGAACAGATCCAGTTGGTGTGGTGGTGGTTACGAGGACAGGATGTTCGGGGAAACGATCTTTTAATTTTTGAATCATAGGCAAGGCAGCTTGCGCCTCGCCTACTGATACGGCATGAATCCAGATAGCGCCTTTTTGAATATCCGCATCATAGTAACCAAAACGTTCTGCCCAACGATCACGGTATGCTGGTGCACGACGTCCGCGCCAATAAAGATAAGCTAAATATACCGGCGTCAGTAAATAAAGAACGGTGCTGTAAAGATAACGAAGCATAGTTGTTTATTAACGCGACAATTTATTTGTTCGCATTTAATACCTGCATATATTCTGAGACACCTTGTTCGACTGTCTTAAAGTCTTGGTCGTAACCGGCTTCACGTAATTTCGTAATATTAGCTTCCGTAAAACTTTGGTAACAACCCTTCAAGTGATCTGGGAAAGGAATATATTCAATTTCTCCTTTACCATGATGCGCGATCACTGAATTCGCAACATCGTTAAATGACTGCGCCTTACCTGTGCCCACATTAAAAATACCGGATGCCTTAGGGTTATCCATAAACCAAAGATTGACATCAACAACATCACTGATATAAATAAAATCGCGCAACTGGCTACCATCTTCATAACCATCCGTGCCGGCAAATAATTTTGGATTTTCACCTGCATTAAGTTGGTTATTCAAATGGAAGGCAACACTCGACATACTGCCTTTATGCTGTTCACGTGGACCATAGACATTAAAGTACCGGAAGCCGGCAATTTGTATTTTTGCAGTGTCGAGATAACCGCGAACATACTGGTCAAATTGAAACTTTGAGTAACCATACATGTTGAGTGGCTCTTCATTATCACGATCTTCTACAAAAACGCTGCCACCACCATATACCGAGGCAGAAGAGGCATATAAGAAAGCCGCATTTTGTTCCATGCAATAATGCAGTAGTGATTTTGAATAGTCGTAATTATTATGCATGACATAACGACCATCCCATTCAGTTGTTGAAGAACATGCACCTTCGTGGAAAATAGCATCGATATTTGAACCAAAATTATCATTGGCTTTCACACGTTCTAGAAAATCATCTTGGTCAAAGTAATCAGCAATATCGCAATCCACAATATTACGAAATTTTTTACCATCAGTAAGATCATCAACCACGATAATATCAGTGCGACCGCGCTGATTCAGAGTCTTAACGATATTGCTGCCAATAAAGCCGGCGCCGCCGGTAACGATGATCACTGTTGTACTCTCCGGAATTCTATAATTGAATTAATTTTCACTAACGTGCTGGCGAATGCTGTCGACGATACGTGTTGTTGATACGCCTTCTTCATAGTCGAGCACGATCACTTCACCGCCTTGCTCTTGCACACAACTGCCACCGGCAATGTCTTCTGGACGATAGTCGCCACCCTTGATCAAGACATCTGGTAATAATTTGCAAATAAGGCGCTCAGGGGTATCTTCACTAAACGGCACAACCCAATCAACACACCCTAAGCCTGCTAATACCGCCATGCGTTGTTCAAGTGGATTAATGGGGCGCTCTTCACCTTTGAGCCTTCGCACTGAGTCATCATCATTCACCGCAATGATAAGTCGATCGCCCATTTTACGCGCTGCTTCCAGATAACCAACATGACCTGCATGCAAAATATCGAAACAACCGTTTGTCATAATAATTCGTTCGCCATGTTCGCGTGCATCATGAATTGCTTGTAACAAGCTATCTTCATCAATGCTGCCCTTGGCGACAGATTGCTGGCTAAATAGTGCTCGGCGAATCTCACTAACACTTGCTGTTGCTGTACCCAGTTTGCCAACCACAATACCTGCGGCAAGATTGGCAATTTGCATCGCTTGTTCAGGTTCCTGACCGGCAGCAATGCTCGCACCCAATGCAGCAATGACCGTGTCACCCGCACCCGTCACGTCATAAACTTCTCTTGCTTGTGTTGGCAAATGCACAGGTATCTTGGCATTACGCAATAAACTCATGCCTTTATCACTGCGTGTTACCAGCAATGACTCAATATCCATACTGCGACAAAGTTCTTCGCCACGCTCAACAATATCAATTTCATCTTTGCATTGGCCCACCACACCCTCAAACTCAGAAAGATTTGGAGTGATCACTGTGGCACCACGGTATGGCTCAAAGTTCTGGCCTTTGGGATCGATTAAAATAGGTTTGCTTGCAACCCGAGCATGCTCAATCAATGCTGCCGCACCTGCCAGCGTTCCTTTACCATAGTCAGACATCAACACGGCATCAGCATCCGGCAAATAACTGCGGAATTGCTGCAGTAAATCAGCTTGTTCAAATTCAGCAAAACTGTCTTCAAAATCAAGACGGATCAATTGTTGATGACGACTTAACACACGCAATTTAGTAATGGTCGGCAGGCCACCAATACGTAGGAAATGACATTCCACACCAGCCGCTTCAAGGGTCTGCTGCAAGGTATCTGCCGGTTCGTCATTACCAGTAACACCAAGTAGCGTGACTCGGGCACCCAGCGCAACAATATTGAGGGCAACATTCGCTGCGCCGCCAGGCCGCTCTTCAGCATCAACCACGCGCACTACCGGTACCGGTGCTTCTGGTGAGATTCGTGAGGTGTCACCATGCCAATAGCGATCCAGCATGATATCGCCGATCACGAGTACGTGTGCGTTAGAAAAATCGGGTAAACTAAGTGTCATGTTTGTCATGATCTGGCTGTAACTATCTGCAGTTATTAATAATTTCGCATATAATAGCACAGCCGAGAGATGATTTATGGCTCTGAAATTAAACAAGAATGACTACATAGGCAAGCTTTGACTCTAACTGTAAGACACACCAGCATAATGCCAATTTTACGCTCCATTTGGGCCTTATTATGAGTGCCGACAACTTCAAATCCCCTCAATATTGGCCACTTTGGCTAGGTTTGGGCGTCATGCGTATCATTGCCCTGCTACCATTTCGCCTACAAATGGCCTGCGGCAGCCTATTAGGCTGGTTTATGTACAGCTTCTTTCGCGAACGGCGCATCTACGCGACGATTAATCTTGAACTGTGTTTTCCTGAGCTCAGCGCTACTCAACGAAAGAAAATGTTAAAAGAACATTTTGACGCACTCGGCAAAGGCATGATCGAAACAGCAATTGCCTGGTGGACACCTGCAAGCCGCTTGCAAACCTTGCACAGTGTTAAGGGACTTGAGCACCTCGATGCCGCTCTCGAACAGAACAAAGGCGTCATTTTACTAGGCGCTCATTTTACCACTTTAGAAATCGGTATCCGCTTATTAGCCTTGCACCGTTCTTACTCTCTCATGTATCGAGAACACAACAACCCACTGTTCGATTCTGTGATGCGTGAACGCCGTGGCAGTTATATGAATCACACTCATGAAAGAAGAGATGTCCGTGGCATGCTTCGAAGTCTTAAAGAAAATCAGGCCATTTGGTATGCAGCCGATCAGGATTATGGGCGCCAACATAGCGTCTTCGCACCTTTCTTCGGTGTCCCTGCTGCATTAATTACAGCAACCTCCCGTTTGGCAAAACTCTCTGGCGCACCTGTTGTGCCCTTTTTTCAAACTCGTCGTCGTGATGGAAGTGGTTACGATCTTCACCTGCTACCACCTGTCGAAAATTTCCCATCCAGTGATGATGTTGCGGATGCCGTCACGATTAATCATATTCTTGAAGAGGAAATACGCAAACAACCAGCACAGTATTTATGGGTACACCGCCGTTTCAAAACACGACCTGAAGGCATGCAACGCCCTTACCCCAAACGCAAACGCCGTAACCGTCGTAAAAAGGAACCACAATGATCCCGACACGGCGTTGTGCGCATATCATTCATGGTGAAAAAGTTTGGTATAAAGATGGCTGGCAAAAAGTACTTGATGAAGTAGGCATCGCCGAAGGTGATAATTGGGCTCGCTTATGTCCTGGTCAACATGTCTCAGGCGGCTCATCTATCACCAACTGTTATCGCGTTAAATTAAGTAATGGCGAAGTCATTTATTTCAAACGCTATGTTTATAATAAACCCAGAATCCAATTTTGGATGATGCCTAGCAAAGCAGCCATTGAAATATTTAGTTATGACTTTATGTCCCGTCGTGGCATGGAGGTTCCTGAAGTCGTTGCCTATGGTGAACAACGCTTTCGCGGTACCTTATTTGCTGCCTTTATTGTCACAAAAGAAATTCCAAATACAATTAACCTTGTACAACTTGCACGCGACCAATGGTTCGATATGAGTGAACCAGAAAAGAATGCTACTTATACACAAGTTGCAAAACGTCTTTGTGAACAAACACGTCATATGCATACAGAAGGTTTTTTTCACCGCGATTTGAAATGGAAAAATATTCTACTACGAGAAGATGAAAATGGTTGGCACCCGATCTGGATTGATAGCCCACGAGGCGCACATGTGCGATTTAGAAAACACCGTTCTATCATTATCGATTTAGGGCGACTAGGAAGACTCGGGCGACATTATCTTAGCGCCAAACAACAACTACGCTGGCTTCATGGTTACATGGGTACTAATGCCAGCAAGCAAGATGTAAAGAAATTATATTATGACGTCAAAGCTTATTTAGATAGACAGCGTCCTCCGCATGACTACGAACTGCCGCAAATAAAATAAACTAAGGTGTTAATTTAAAAATAAGTACCTTGTCACCACGCTCATTACTCGTTCGATGAATTGGCTTACTACCTGTCCAAGCAGTAATTTTATCTTCAAAACCCTTCTGTTTATACTTCACCCTTACAGCAAGATAATCAAAGTCCTGTTCTTTAATAATATTTACATCCGGCAGTTCTTCATGGAGCGTTTTATGATACAAAACGACCGAGTACTCCCTGTCAACAAAACGATCTGCATAATAATAAATACTGGTTTCATTCGCCCAAAGCTTATCCGTTGATGATATATTATTTTTAAGCCATATACCTGACTCACTTAAATAACGTTTACTAGCACTAGATGATATAACGCCATCAAGCACCGTATAAATCAATATTACACTCAAGAAAATTTTCGTTCGCTGCTGCCATACT
>Ga0316207_10004878_pt1 | contig 11386 bp, 10 predicted proteins | sample 6weekpyrite_MG_FD_204943 | JGI IMG/M metagenome (GOLD analysis project Ga0316207, IMG submission 204943) | Microbial mat bacterial communities from mineral coupon in-situ incubated in ocean water Damariscotta River, Maine, United States -... | ecosystem: Environmental > Aquatic > Marine >...
TATACCAATCATCAATAGCCATACGGTATGCTCTTGCTACCATAGCCACATAATATTGACTCTTATTTCTACCCTCAACTTTAAGGGAATCTACGCCTATGGAAAGATAATCATTTAGTTTAGGCATTAGACATAAGTCTTTGGAATTTAAGATATAAGAACCTCTTTCATTTTCCTCAAAAGGTAGCAATTCACCAGCCCTTACTCCCTCTTCCAAAAAGAACTCGAACATATCCATATTCTCTTCTGTAAGCTCTAATTCCTTCACAGTTCCATCTTTCAGCTTCATATGTACTTTATAATTCCAACGACAGCTATTAGCGCAATTACCCTGATTAGCTCCCCTCTCAGACATATAATTAGAAAGCAAGCAACGACCTGAATATGTCATACACATTGCACCATGTACAAATGCCTCAAGCTTTATATCTGGACATTTTTCACGAATTTCTGATAGTTCGGCAAATGAAACTTCTCTAGCCATAACACATAGGCTTGCTCCTTGGTCTTCCCAAAATTTTACAGAAAGCCACGAACAAATATTAGCCTGAGTTGATACATGCAACTCTAACTCGGGAGCATTCTCTTTTACAAACTGAAATACACCAGGATCAGCAATAATCAACCCGTCAGGCTTAACAGTACGAACAGTTTCGATATATTGCTCTAGCTTAGGAATATCTTTATTATGCGAGAATAGATTAAGCGTAAGATATACTCTCTTTCCATGCGAATGAGCAAATTTAACACCCTCAATAACATTCTCCAGACTGAACTGTGATTTTGTACGTAATGACATATCTGGCGTACCAAGATAGATAGCATCAGCGCCATAAAGAACTGCCATTTTAAGCTTTTGAAGATTACCAGCAGGCATTAGAAGCTCTGAACGTTCCGGTCTAATACCTATATTTTGTTTGGATTTGTTATTATTCATTATCCCTTTCTTCCTCATCATCAAATAAAATTCTTGAAGCTGCTCCATCCAAATCTTCAAATTGATTATTCTTCATAGACCATATAAAAGCACATAATCCTATTATTCCCATAAGAAGTGCAATTGGAATTAAATAAATCAATATATCCATTTTTCAAAAACCTTATTTTAAAACTATCTGGTTAGTCTTAAAGAATTAACTATAACTACAAGCGATGATCCAGACATAGCAATTGCTGCAATCATAGGCGTAACAAAACCAGAAAACGCAATAGGTATGGCTATCAAATTATATACGCATGCTATCATAAAATTCTGCTTTACCAGATTTAAACTGCTTTTGGCAACAAAAATAATATCTTCTACAGATTTAAGGCCCTCGCCTTGGAAGACTATGTCAGCAGTATTCTGGGATATGTCCATCGCAGTTGAAGGGGATATTGAAACATTTGCAGCAGCAAGAGATGGAGCGTCATTTAAACCATCACCAATGAATAAAACAACTTTACCTTCGGATTTAAGCCTTTCAACATACTTATATTTATCTTTTGGTGACATTTCATACTTATAATCATCGATATTAAGCTTCTTTGCAGTATTTTTTACAATATTCTCCCTGTCGCCAGAAAGAATTGTAAGTGCGTAATTTTGTTTCTGTAAACTTCCTATAACCTCATTGCTATCAGCTCTCAAATCATCTTGAAATATAAATTGTGCGTATTCGTTAGAAGAGTTTTTTAACCATATTTCCATATACTCATTTTTATTCGATTCTTCTATAGAATCATTAATATTTTCTTCCCCTTCAAAAACCCAATTTCTTTTACCTAATTTACAATTAGAAGATTGCAAACCTTTCCCAGAAAATTCTATTATATCATCATATTCATCAACTTTACCATTATATATATCCATAATAGCTTGCGATAATGGGTGCTTACTTTTTGAGGCAAGAGAAGCAGCTAACCTTAAATCACCTTCACTTATATTATCTATATTAATTAATTTGGGTTTCCCTAATGTAAGTGTTCCTGTTTTATCAAAAATAATATGATTAACCTGTTCTATTTTTTCCAAAGCATTAGCTGATTTTAATAAAATTCCTTTTTTCATTAAATTACCACTAGCAACAATTTGTACAACAGGAACCGCAAGACCTAATGCACATGGGCAGGTTATAATTAATACGGTAACTGCTATCATTAAAGAAGGCTGCCAATCTAAACCAAGTAATAGCCACCACATTAAAAATGCAGCTACACCTAAAATATGTACCACTGGTGTATAATAACCAGCAATTTTATCTGCTAGAAAAACATATTTAGCTCTTCCCTGCTCTGCATTCTCCATTAGTTTAACAATTTCAGCAAGCAAACTATTTTCGCCATGTGCTTTTACTCTAACCGTTAATGGCGAACTAATGTTTATATTTCCCGTAAAGATTTCATCGCCTTCACATATTTCTCTTGGTATTGTTTCTCCTGTTATAAGACTGGTATCTATCTCTGACTTTCCATTTATGACAACACCATCAACCGGTATTTTTTCACCAGCTGAAATAATTACCTCCATACCCTCTTTTACATCTTTTAACGGAATAACTCTATGAATGCTATTGTCATTAATTTTAACAGATCCCGACATAAGATATAATAAGTCATGTGCGGTAGACCTTGCTTTACCTTTAGCCTTTATGTCAAGATATCTACCAATCAAGAGGAAAAATAGTAGCATGATTGCAGAATCAAAATATATATGTTCTCCATGATTAACTGTTTCATACAAACTCATAATTGTTGCAATTATTACCCCTACCGATATAGGGACATCCATATTGGTATTTTTACTCTTTAAAACAGATAAGGCCGAATAAAAGAAAGGCCTTCCTGCAAAAATTATTGCTGGAACAGCTATTAATGCAGAAAACCAATGAAAGAAATCCCGAGTTGCCATACCCATTATTATTTTATCGCTTGACCATATAGAAACCGAAACAAGCATAACATTACCTGCAGCAAAGCCTGCCACTGCCATTGACAACAGAAGTCTCTTTTCTTCTTTTTTATCTATTTCTTTAATAATTTCAGGATCATATGGCATTAGTTTGTAGCCCAAACTATTAATTAGCCCAACAAACTCATCACCATTTTTTATGTCGCCATTCCATTTTATTACAAGCCGTCTTGTCGTCATATTAACTCTTGCAAATAAAACGCCATCTTGTTTATTTAATATAGACTCTATAAGCCATATACATGATGCACAATGAATTCCACTTACTATAAGATTAAGGTTAAAATTTCCCTCTTTATCCTTATGAGAAAAAGCAGACATATCAACATTCTGGACATTTTCATCTGGCTTTAATATTTTCTCACCAGATTTTAATTCTCTTGTTCTATAATAAGATTTAAGTCCAAAATTATTTATTATATTATATGCTATCTTACAACCATTACAGCAGAAATAGTCACCTGAATCTGTATCAGATGCTTTTTCAGAATTACTATAGACTTCCTGAGTTTTCAAACCGCAATGTAAGCATTTATTCATTTTATATAATAGTTTTTCTCTTTAGTTTAAACTTTATATAGTTTTATAATAAAGCCGTTCTAGTCAATATCAATTCTCTTGGTCATACGGAAAATATTCCCATTTTTTTCTGCCAAGATAAACACATCCCATAATCCCTCAAAAGGAAGTTCAGTTGAATAAGAATATAGACCATTAGTAGTGTTATTGAGCTGAATATTCTGATCATGCCCTTTTTGCGTAGGTCTGGAGATTTTGGCAGAAACTATGTATCCATCTAAAGGCTTATTATCCTTGTCCAACATAAAAAACTTGATATTTACATTCTTATTTTTACTTTCAAACTCTAGCTTAGCATTAATACCAAGCTCTTTCTGAGTTGCGTATTCAGCTAGAGTATCATTATAATTAACACCCTTCTCATAAGAATTTTCAACTCTTACTCCAGGATGTGTAGAAAGGGCCAGATATACAAAAAAACCATCAGCGCAAGCAAGAACTACGAAAAACAGTACTATTAACCAAGGTATAAACCTTCCTTTTTTATTTTTAACTTCATTTTCCATTTTTAACTATTTCTTGCTTATAAATAAATTTTTAACTTCTTTTTTAGTAATAACATCATTCTCATCAGTTAAAGATATTTCAAAAATCAAATCAACCTTTTTTATATCTTGAACAGGGGCAGTAACAAAAACCTTGTAATCTCTAACAGAATCAGCTTTCACTTCTATTTCACTAATTTCCTGACCAGCTCTACTTTTTAACTTCGCACCTTCAAGATTTAAAAGTTTAATAGAATATATAACATCAGAATGACTTTTATTCATTAATTTTAAATCATATCCATTTCGTATATTGCCATCAGATAGAGCAACAAAAAGAGGATTTCTATCATGCAATATATTTAGGCCAATCATATCACGATGAAGCAATTTATACACCATAAGGGAAAAAACTATAGTAAGAATTATGGCATAATAAACAGATCTTGGCCTGATTAACTTGATTTTGTCTTTTTTGCCTTCTTTCCTGCCTTCGAAATTTCTTTCAGTATCATATCTGATAAGACCTTTCGGTAAATCAATTTTCTCCATAACATTATTGCATGCATCAATACATAGCCCGCATGCAATACATTCCATCTGCAAACCATCTCTTATATCAATACCTTGTGGGCAAACATTTACACATTGAGTACAATTAATACAATGTCCTCTATTTTCAAAACTTTCGCCCTTATTAAGCTTTCCTCTTTTTTCACCTCTTTCAGTATCATAACTTACTATCAATGTATCCTTATCAAACATTCCAGATTGAAACCTGGCGTAAGGACACATAAGACTACAAACCTGATCTCTTGCAAAACCTGCCATTAGATAAGTGCTTAAAGTAAGACCAATCACCCAACCAACTACCATAGGCGATGCAGAAAAACTCAAAAGCTCAGAAAATACCGTAGGAGCATCATTAAAATATAAAACCCACGCACCACCAGTAAGTAGCCCAATAATTAACCAGATTGAATGAGTAAGAAGTTTCTTCCAGATTTTCTTAAAACCCCATGAAGATTTATCAAGTTTCATTCTGGCATTTCTATCACCCTGAACTATTCTTTCTACCCACACGAATAGATCAGTCCATATTGTTTGAGGGCAAGTATATCCACACCAGACACGACCAAACAAACTTGTAACAAAGAAAAGTAAAAACGCTGATATAATTAATATTCCAGCAAGATAATAAACTTCTTGAGGCCATATTTCTATATTAAAGAAATAGGCTCTCCTGCTAGGTAAATCTATTAAAATTGCCTGATTTGGAAAATTTTCGCCTCTATTCCATCTTACCCATGGCAATAAATAATAAAGCGACATAACAGAAATCATTATTATCCATTTTAGTTTTCTATATCTTCCCCAAACTCTTTTTGGATATATAGATTTCTGCTTCTCAAATAATTTTATTTTCTCGCTCAAATTTTCAACCTATGTGCTGTGTTTATTCACCACCACCTAGCGAATGTACATATAAAGTTAGCTGCTTGATTGTTTCTTCATCAAGCTTATCTTTCCATGCAGGCATAACGCCTTTTCTCGAGTAAGAAATAGTCTCAACTATATTTTCTTTATCACTACCAAACAACCAAATAGGATCAGTTAGATTAGGAGCACCAAAATCTCTATCACCTTTTCCTTCTACTCCATGACAAGAAGCACAGTTATCAGCAAATATTTCTTTACCTTGATCGTTATAACCTTCTCCAGTTGATAGTGATATAACAAAATCTGCCACTTTTGAAATTTCTTCAGATGTTAAAATTTCATCTTTACCAAATGCAGGCATTTCAGAAGTTCTAGCATCTTCATGTTCAGAACGAATACCATATAATAAAGTGGTTTTAATATCCTCAATAGATCCACCCCACAACCAATCATCATCATTTAAATTTGGATAACCTTTTGCTCCAGCCGCACCAGAACCATGACATGTAGAGCAATTAAGGGCAAAAGCGGATTTACCTCCTGCAATAGCAAACTCATATAATTCTTCATTTTTTCTTATATCTTCAAGAGATTCTGCTTTAGAAATTTGATCAATATATTTAGCTTTTTTAATCCTAATTTCTTCCATTGATTCTTCAAGCTGTTTTACAGATGTCCAACCAAGTGACCCTTCAGTATGACCACCAGGTACTGGCCATGTTGGATAGAAAAACATATATCCAACTGAATATATTATAGTTATAAGCCATGTTATGAGCCACCATCTAGGTGCAGGAATGTTTAGTTCTTCTATACCATCCCATTCATGACCAGTAGTATTAGCACCACTAACTTCATCTTTTCTACCATCTTTCACCATTAGTTATTCTCCTCATTACCATCTAGTGGAATTCTTGCATATGATTCAAATTTTTCTTTACTACCAAAGATAAAAATCTTAAAAAAAATTGTAATAAAAGTTGTAAAGAAAAAAACAAGACCTATAGCTCCAGCATTTTCTACAATAAAATCCATCATTTCGCCTCCCCTTTACTGTCTCTAGCAGAATCTGTGTTATCCTCAGAAATACTATTATTCTTAGATAAACTAGCGTCAAAATCCTTCAAATCCACTAATGTTCCTAGAACTTGAAGATAAGCAATTAGAGCATCAAACTCAGACACGAAATCACTATTTCCGTCAAAATCTCTAACATTGACTTTTTCACCATATCTAGCTAGTAAGCCTTCAGATTCCGAGTCAGGATTAGCCTGATTAATTGCATCTTTATATGCATTTTCTATCATTTCATCAGTATAAGGAACACCAATTTTCCTTTGTACTTTCATATGATCACTAATTGCCTCCAGATTAGCAGCTTTCTTGCCCATAAATGCATATGCAGGCATAATAGATTCAGGAACTACATCACGAGGATTAAATAAATGGGTTTTATGCCATTCATCTGAATATTTACCACCCACCCTTGCAAGATCAGGTCCTGTCCTCTTTGAACCCCACTGGAAAGGAAAATCATACATACTCTCTGCTGCTAGAGAATAATGTCCATATCTCTCCATCTCATCACGTAATGGTCTGATCTGCTGACTATGACAATTATAGCAACCTTCACGGATATAAATATCATACCCAGCAAGTTCTAAAGGAGTATAAGGTCGCATTCCCTTCACTTTTTCAATTGTTGTTTCAATTCTGAAAAGAGGTGCAATTTCAACTATACCGCCGATTGATATAACTATAATTACCAATACAAGCATCAAAATTGAATTTTTTTCTATATGTTCATGTTTAAGCATTAGCTTTAACCTCCTTAGAAATTTCTACTTTGTTTTCTTTGCTTGCTCCCTTAATTGTCATATAGAAATTATAGGCCATAATTAAAGCACCTATTACATATAACAATCCACCAAGCATTCTTGCAATATAATAAGGTTTCATTTCTATAACAGTTTCAACAAATGAATATTCCAAGAATCCATGTTCGGTATATGATCTCCACATTAAACCTTGCATAATTCCTGATATCCACATTGCCACAATATAAAGAACGATACCAGTTGTAGCTATCCAAAGGTGCATTCTTATTAATTTAACAGAATGAATTTTAGTTTTCCACAGAACAGGCACCATATAATATAAAGCACCGAAGCTAACAAAGCCTACCCAGCCAAGCGCACCAGAATGCACATGACCAATTGTCCAATCAGTATAATGGCTAAGTGCGTTCACTTCTTTAATAGCCATCAAAGGCCCTTCAAAAGTACTCATACCATAGAAAGCAAGAGATATTATCAAGAATTGTAGCACCGGATCTTCTCTAAGCTTATGCCAAGCACCTGAAAGGGTCATCATTCCATTAATCATTCCCCCCCATGAAGGCATCCATAGCATTATAGAAAATGTCATTCCTAAAGTTTGTGCCCAATCTGGTAGAGAAGTATAATGCAAATGGTGTGGACCAGCCCATATATATATAAATATAAGTGACCAGAAATGAAGTATAGATAATCTATAAGAATAAACAGGTCTTCCAGCTTGCTTAGGAACAAAATAATACATAATACCCAAGAACCCGGCAGTCAGGAAGAATCCTACAGCGTTATGACCATACCACCATTGAACCATCGCACTTTGAACACCACCCCATAGAGGATAGCTTTTTGTTGATGAAAGAGAAATTGGTATGGCTACATTATTAAAAATATGTAACACAGCAACTGTAACAATAAATGCAAGATAGAACCAGTTTGCTACATAGATATGTTTTTCTTCCCTATTTTTAAGAGTCATTAAAAATATAACCAAATATACTACCCATACTATTGTTAGCCATAAATCTGTATACCATTCTGGCTCAGCATATTCTTTACCCTGAGTAATACCTAAAACATACCCCGAAGCCGCAAGCAGAATAAATAATTGATATCCGTAGAATGTGAACTTGGCCAATCCATCACCCCAAAGCCTTGTTTTACAAGTTCTTTGAACTACAAAATAACTTGTTGCAAATAAAGCATTTCCACCGAAAGCAAAAATCACTGCAGATGTATGTACAGGACGCAAACGACCAAAAGTAAAATACTCACCTATATTTAACCACGGAAATATCATTTGAGATGCGATAAATACACCCATGCAAAAACCAACTATTCCCCAAAATACCGTAGCTATAGTAAATAGTTTTACTATATCATCATTATAATTTAGTGTTTTTGTTCCACTGTTTGACTTTGTCATTTAAGCAAGCCTCCCGCAACATAAATTAGAGTAAAAAAACTAAGAACCATAAAAAATGGAACCAAATATTTGCCAATTATCGGCATATTAACGGGCGCGAAACTAGCACCCAATCCTACTAAAAGCAAGCCAGGAATCGTAGAAACAGAAAATACAATCATAGATATTGCTGCAACTGCAACACTTCCTGTTGCAGAAACAACCATAATTACCGAATAAATTAAGCCACATGGTATAAAACCCAAAATCACCCCCAATAAATACCCTTTAAGTCCAACTGGATTTTTAAATAACTTTTTAAGGAAATCAAACTTTATATTTTTAGTAGCTGAGATTGATAAACTGTATTTACTACCCCATAGGTTGCTTCGAGAAAAAATAGATAGAAATATAATTACAGCTGCACTGGCCAAGAGAGAAAATGATATCCATTTAAAAAAATTATATTCTATCAAATTACTCATTAAAAAAGCAGAAATCATGCCTATGAGACTATATGTAGTTAATCTTCCCATATGATATGGAAGTAATGAAGCCCCTTTTAATCTTGTGAACATACTAATTTTATTTACACCTACACTATCCATGTTTCGAGCTACCTGAGTAATAACAAAAGGTCCACACATGCCAGCGCAATGACTTAGACCACCAGAAATACCAACAAAGAACATTGTCATGACAATTCCGCCATGTTGCTCAAAAACGAACTGACACTGACTCCATAAAAAGTGCATTTTTCTTTTCCAAATGTTAACATTATATGGATTTTATTTCTTTATATTAAAAATTACAAAAACCATATATATCATCCTACTGCACCCCAAATTGATAAAAGTCAAGTAATGCATTTTTATTATATTAATTTAACATTGCTTAATATTATTAGTAAGTATATTAAGCTTACTAATTGAATGAATTATTATAGGAATATATAATATATTCTTAGCCTAACCAATTGGGTATATATATAAATTCGGGGCGTAGCGCAGCCTGGTAGCGCACTAGTCTGGGGGACTAGGGGTCGCAGGTTCAAATCCTGCCGTTCCGACCATTTATTTCAATATAGATTTTGTATTTTTTACAATAACGAAATTATGAAAACTGATAAAATTAAAGAATTAGTAACAAAAGATATTCCTATTGAAGAGGAAATAATAGGAATATTCAGAGCAACCTATTCACCATCATTATACTGGCTATTAATTATTGGACCTATGGCCTTTTTAGGAAATAGAGATTACATCATTGTAATTACTGACAAACATATCCATCTTAATAGAATTGATTTCTTTTTTGATGATATTGAAGCTAAAGATATATTTAATTATAACGAAATATCAAATCTTACACTTGAGAAAAATCTTGTTACTCAAAATTTGCTTATAAATTTTAATAATGAAAGAATTTTAAAATTAAAGGCATATTTACCTAAGAAAAAGAAGAAAAAAGATAACTTGCTTATAAGTAATGAAGTTCTTGATTTTCTTGCTTCAGAAGATAGACATTACGTATGATATTTTTTACATCTCTGTTAATATACTCATTACTTATTATATTCATAAGAATAAAGCCAATATATTTACGAGAAAGAAAGCCTAGCTACAAAGATAATTTTTTATCTATAAAGGGAACTTTTATTCTGGGATTCGCCATGATCTGTATTTTTGGCGCTACTAGCGGATTCACGATGTCTAATACTTCCCATATAACTTTATTAGAATGGGGACTGAATAAAGATTCAGTTTTTCAAGGAAAATTGCATCTACTAATAACCAATAACTTTATACATATAAACGCCTTTCATTTATACTCCAATATCGTAGGACTCCTAATATTATCTCCATACGAGAAGAAAGTAGGAACATTACGTTTTATAACAATTTTTTTATTTAGCGGCATATTATCATCTATAGCAAGATTATATATTGGTAGCCCTCTTGTATCTGCTGGTGCTTCAGCAGGTTTATATGGCATTATTGCAGCTTATTTCCTGGATATTGAAAATATATGGCAAAAGAATTGGAAAAGAGCACTATTAATTTTTTCAATTTTTATAGCCTTTATGCTGTTCATAAGTAATTACGCAAATACATATAGTATCGACGTTGATAATTGGGCACATGCTCTTGGTTCTGCCGCAGCAATAATATATATTAGAATTAACCCGCTAAAACCTTCACCTAAGAAAAATAACAAAGATGATAATTACAATTTTTTCTACAATCATTACTGTAATGATAACAGCAATAATGACACAGAAGAAATTATAGGAATTTCTTCAGCATTAATATGTATTACATTTTGTACAATAATATTTGTGTCATCAGGATCAGATGCCTCCTCAAACACCTACCTAACAAAAATCATGCATAGTAAATTTGCTAATTTAAAAAAAATTGAACCAAAATGTAACTTTGAACAACTCAAAATAGATTCTAAAGTTGGCTTAAAAGCATGTAGTGCTCTTGCCGACAAAGGCAATAGTGATGCATTATATGTTATTGCTGAAGTTTTTCATTTATCTAATCAGCCCAAAATATCAAGACAATTATTTTATAATTCGGCACTTAGAGGTAACCCTGATGGACTTTATAGATACGGTTATTATCTGGAATACGGCAAGGGAGGCGAAAAAGATTTAAAACGTTCAAAAATTTCTTACAAAAAGGCTGCA
>Ga0316207_10004879_pt1 | contig 11385 bp, 5 predicted proteins | sample 6weekpyrite_MG_FD_204943 | JGI IMG/M metagenome (GOLD analysis project Ga0316207, IMG submission 204943) | Microbial mat bacterial communities from mineral coupon in-situ incubated in ocean water Damariscotta River, Maine, United States -... | ecosystem: Environmental > Aquatic > Marine >...
AAAGATAAAACAATTGCATGAGAACAGTCATTGGAATATATGGGTCTCCGCGAATATAAGAGGATTTGAAAGACTTAGGTGAGTTGGTAAGTTAGAAGCGTGTTGCTAGATTGATGAGAGAAGAAAATTTGATTGCAAAGTCGGTTAAAGCCTTTAAACGAACCACTAACTCAAATCATGAATATCCAGTAGCTGAAAATATACTCGAACGAGATTTTACCGCAGATGCGCCAAACCAGCGCTGGGTAACTGATATAACCTATATTCAAACCGTTGAAGGTTGGTTATATTTAGCTGTCGTTATGGATTTATTTTCTCGAGCAATCGTTGGCTGGGCAATGGATAAACAAATGACGGTGGACTTAGTAAGCAATGCATTGTTAATGGGGTTAAGTCATCGAGAAATAGGCGATAGTATGATGGCACATTCGGATAGAGGTGTTCAATATGCCGCAAATCAATATCAATCATTACTTAATGATCATGACATTGTTTGTAGTATGAGCCGCAAAGGAAATTGTTACGACAATGCTGCAATGGAGAGTTTCTTTCATTCACTAAAAACCGAATGGACGGAGTACTGTCATTATGAATCACGGTCACAAGCCAAATTGAGCATATTTGAATACATAGAAATGTTTTATAATACAAAGCGCCGGCATTCTTATACGAATCAAATGGCACCGTTACAATTTGAAGAACTGCATGCGAAAGCGGCTTAACTAATGTGTCCGTGAAAGTGGGTGAAGATCACCTTTTGTTTACAGGAATGAAGAATGTTATAGCATATTAATTGATTTGTGTTTTTATAATGCGTTCTGAGTATAATACTTAAACCGAAATTAATATTAAGCTAATGTAAATCAAATAGATGTTTTGCTTGAAAATTAAACAGTTTCTAATAAAATTAGTCCAAATTATTGCAGATTGTTTTGTGACATATAATATGTCATTAAAATTAATGGAGTATTCAATTAACAAGTAAAGAAATCTATCATAGATTTCCTTTCAGTATCTGTGCTCTATTTTATACGTGAAGTTATTCCTTCATGCTTGCATATGCAAGAGAAAAATTAATATGTTTTAAGAGGTTGGATTGGTGGAAATTAGAAAGGTATTGTCAGAATTAAGCAATATCGTATTCTTAATTATTTTTACTTACATTCTCACAGCTTGTGATTCTAACTTTAAAAAAAATAACTTTAATGATTTTACAGACTTTGTGAGTGATAACTCTACTGATGCTCTTGATAATAGTGTGGAAACTGAAGATAATTTTGTTGCGGTATTAGATAAGAGTGTTTTTTTTACTTTCCCTACAAAAAAAACCTTATTAATTAACGCTGGCGGTTTAACATTTCTCGATAGTGTAGGTCAAACCTGGTTAGCAGATAATATTCAGAACGCTAATAATATAGAAACTACAAACCTGGAAATTAGTGATACCACTCATAAATACCTTTATCAAAGTAAGCGTGTGAGTCGCACACCTACATCAAGTCTAAATTACAATATTTCGCTTTCCGCGGGTAGCTATATAATTAAACTTCATTTTGCAGAAACTTGGAGTAATGCATTTGATATAGGAAAACGGGTTTTTGATATAAAAATTGAAAATGAAGTTGTATTGAAAAACTTCGATGTATACAAAGAAGCGGGTGCTAGCAAACCCTTGATAAAAATTATTCCTGTAGTGGTAAGTGACGAAGAGCTGAATATTACTTTTAACCGAGTACTTCTAGATCCATTTGTAAATGCCATAGAAATTGAATCTCAGAATAGTACAGAAGAGAGTGCGCCAATAATAATATCAAATCCGGCAACAGAAGTAATTGAAGGTGAAAGCTATTTTTATGACGTTGATGCATTTTATGGAAATAATAAAGATAATTTGTATTTTTCTTTAACTGGTTCTCCTTCAGGTATGATTATTGACTCTGCTACTGGACAAATTAGCTGGTCACCAATAAAAGAGCAAGTAGGTAGGCATGATATTAAAGTTAATGTTGCTGGAATTGGAAATCCAAATTTGCAAGATGAACAAAGTTATGTAATTGATGTTTTGCCAAAGAATGATGTAATCATGATAAGTACTACGCCACTGAATATTGCTAAGCAGGATGTACTGTATACCTATGATCTAAATGTTTCTGATGAAAGCGTCCAAAATGTCAGTTTTGAATTAGTTAATGGTCCACCGGGTATGGCAATTGATAAAGTTAGTGGTTTGATTAGCTGGGTGCCAACGTCAGATCAAATAGGAAATCACAATGTTAGTGTGATAGCAATAAAGAGCGAGACATCAATAACAGATGAACAAATATTTATTATAGATGTTTTGCCCGTTAATAATGTACTTGTTATAAATTCTAACGCAGTGAATACAGCTCAGCAAGGTGTACTGTATTCCTATGACGTAAATGTTACTCATGAAAGTGTTCAAAGTGTCAGTTTTGAATTAGTTAGTAGTCCTTCAGGTATGACAATTGATAAAATTAGTGGTTTAATTAGTTGGGTGCCAAATTCTGATCAAATAGGAAATCACAATATTACTGTAAATGTAGCGGGGAATGTTAACTCATCTTTGTCAGATAATCAGAGCTTTTCTATTGGTGTAATTGCTAGTGGTACATTGGTGGGAAATTCAGCAATACCAACTTCAAAAGTTAATTTAACAAGGGAAGGTAGTGCTGATTGGATTCATTGGGGATTAAATAATGAATCAGGTATTAATCGAAAATTTGGTGTTGTTCCTCAGATTAGTAATTATATTTCTATTAATGACGCTGTTGCACCACAGGGTATCAATAGTTTAACCGTTTACTCTTGGGTTGATGGGGCTCCTACTATTAAAGTGAGTAATACTAAAACTGGCCTTCGAGCATATAAAGTCAATAAAGGTTTTAGTTTCACTGTGCCTGCAGACACAACAAATAAGACTTTAAAAGTGTATGTGGGAGTTAAAAGCGGAAATGGCTTATTTGAAGCAAGTCTGAGCGATGGTGGTACGACAATTTTTAGAGAGCGGATTGATCAAATAAGTGGTATTACAAGTCGAGTGATTACCCTAGATTTTAAATCAGCCTCAGCTAACCAGGTTCTAACTGTTCGATATACGCTAGATTCTTTAACAGGTGATGTTGGAGGAGGGTGGATCAGTTTGGAGTCGGCAGCATTGCAAAGCCAACCAACTACATTAAATGTTTTTTATAGCGAAGATTTCTCATCAGGTTTGGCTTCTGATTGGGTTGTTGTGGATGATACTGGAGAAATATCTAATTGGAGTGTGAGCAATAAAGAGTATCGTCAAGATAACTTTGTTGGCTTCGGTAGAAGTGCTATGGAAGGTGGATATCATCTTGGGACTTACAGCGTATGGAGGCCTGGAGTAGCACTAACTGACTATCAGTTTAACGTAAATATGGTGCCACTTTCGGATTCTGGTCAAGATATAGGCGTAATGGTACGCGCAGATTTTGCCACGGATAGTTACACTCGTTTGTCGTTAAGTGCGGCAAACGGGTTTGCTCGTCTAGAAACAAAATCCGGTGAAGTGTTCTCAACTTTAGTAAAAAATGCTCGAGGTTATCAGCCAGATAAATTATTGAATGTTACTATGGATGTACAAGGGCCAATAATTATCGTAAAGATTAATGGAGAAAAATTGTTTGGAGCGTATGATACAAGTCTCTCAAGCGGCACAATCGGCTTATATTGTCGAGATAAGTGCGCGTTTGACGATATCATAGTACAAGAGAATAGTATGACACCCACTGTCGTAATTTCTGAGCCTGCTGCTTATTCTGTTTTGGTAGAAAAATCATTTAATGTTGGTGCGGTTGCGTTGAATCCTCCTCCTGATGCGACAGTTGAATTTCAGTTGGATGGACAATCTAGCATGTGTACTAGTGCAAGTGAATTAGACCATCCAAACTATTTTACTGCCAGATGCGCTGCTAATGCTAGCGGTACCTATAAGCTTACTGCCATATTAAAAGATCCGTATGGTTTTCAGTTGGATCTTGATGTTAACCAAAGCGTGAATATTGGTGATAATTACGTCGCGATTGGCGATAGCATTAGTGTTGGATTGGATGATAATACAGCAAAAGACGGAGAGTCACAAAATGGCTTAATGAAATCCTCAATGGGTTATGAAGCTATCTTGATGGACCTTCTTTCTGAGCGGCAATCTCAGCCCGTTATTGTACACAAAGCTGCAACTCCAGGTGATACATCGTTAGATAGCGAATCACAACGTTTGCCTTCCATTTTAGAGCGTCATTTTGATGCAAACAAGGCTATCATAACCTTGGGAGTTAATGATTCAAGTGGAATTAATTTTATTCCAAGTGGTTTGGGGTGCTCTGGTGTTCCATGTAGCGGAACCTATAAAGGTAATCTCCAGTCCTTGATTGATCAACTGGATGATGCTGGTAAGTTTTCGATTGTTGCGCTATCTCCGCCTAGGTTTGGTGACCCGCGAAAAACACCTTATCCTAATCCTGAAAAACACATACGAAATCTATTGATACGTGACGAGTATAATGTAGTGATTTCTACAGAACTCCAAAACTACCAAGTAGGGCCAGACTTTTATGACTATTTCTTAGGTAGCGAAAACCGATTTTATTTATATGCAACAAATTTACACCCTAATGCTTTAGGGTATGCCGTGATGGCACATTTGTATAGCAATATTATTAACGGGGTAACTATACCGCCTTTTGTAGTTAATAATCTTTGCGTCAAGTTATCAGAAGCGGGTTCATGTTTAAATCCATTAACTTATAAAGAAAACTTACTAGAGGTTGGAAATACTTATTACATTGATCAACCTTATACTTTATTGAATACAATTCCTAATATATTAACTGATGGGCGTTGGATAATGACGAGTGACCAGGATCGTAACTTAACAAATACGAATTATCTTAATTTTAATGTGCCAGAAAAAGCGACCTTATATGTGGCATATGATGAAAATGCAACAACACTTCCGACTTGGTTAGCGGGAAACTTTACAGATACTGGAACTAATTTAGACACAAATAATCCATCTACAGTAACTATGCGATTATATTCGAAAAAAAATGTGCTGGGACAAGTACAGTTGGGTGGAGCGGACGCAGCAACAAACCATGCTATGGCAAACTATCTAGTAATTGTCGTTAAAGAATAGAATTTTACTTGGCATTTTTGATAACAAGAAATATAAAATTTATTGAGTAATTAACTCGGTTATGTCTCAAGTATTATTTTAACTTGTTGATATCTGAGATTCGATATAGATTGTTAGAATATCATTTAAGTTATTGATTATATTACTTCTAGAGTTTAGAGATTTCAAATCTTAAAAAGGAGAAAAATTTCAGTTAAAGCCCGACATAATTGGTCATATCGCGTTGCCGCCCATTAAATAAATTTTTGAAAAAAGAAAATTTATTTAATGGGCGGCCTCCAGAAAGAAACGCAATTCTACTGGAGGTCACCATGCGCACAAAAGGATATTCGCGTATCCCAAGTGAACTGTTTCATTGGATCACATTTTTAGCTCAAGCTCTACCGATTCGTTCAGTTAAAACATTTGTTGAGCTGTTAATCGGTGTTTTACTGACACGATCGGGTTTTGTCTGTGACACCTATTTAAACGTCAGAATGCGCAATCATTGGAGTAGTTACTTTAAGTGGCTAGAAACCGGTAAGTGGTCTTGGCTTCACTTGGCACATCGATTTACTCGGCCGCCTTAAAGCAACACAACGAGCCGGTGGTTCATTTGGTAATTGATGATGCATTGACCCTGCGTGCATCGAAAAAAGCGCCAGCCTGTCAACACCATCATCAACATGTGAATAAGCCTAACCTGGCAGGTTATGTATTAGGCCAATGCTGGGTAAGTTTGGCAATGATTGTTACGCGATATGATAAACAGTCCATTGCGATACCGTTAATCATGAGACTCATGCCAAGTAGCGGAAACACGGGAAAACTAACTGGGGCAAAAATATTATTTCGTGCTTTAAAAACGCCGTTAAAGACGTAGAAATTGGACAGCTGGTTTATGCGATCGACACTGATCAAAGACTTACTTAAACAAAATTACACCGTCATAGGGCAAGTCAGGCGAGATACGCGTTTATATGAAAAACCTGAGATGAATGATAAGCCTGGTCGTGGTCGGCCTCGAAAGTTTGGAAAAGTCATAGACTGGGATGTGATAAAATATCGACCTGTTGAGGAAATAAAGCTGATACTTTATGGCAAAGAGCAAACCGTTCACTGCCGATCTCGTGTGTAAATGGCGTGTTTTTTAGCTAGCCGTCAAGTTAAGGCACTTTGGTGTCAGCTGGAAGATAAGGACGGAAATAAGCGCCCTTATCGGCTGTTTCTGAGTGCGGATGTCTCGCTAACGACAGAAGAAATTTTATTGAGTTACGCCAAACGATGGTCAATTGAATCGATGTTTCATCAACTCAAGCATGACTGGGGGATGAAAGACATGTGGCAGCAAACGCGGCAAGTGTTACATCGATGGATTCAAATTACACAAGTTGCCTATGGTTTAACACAATTGTTAAGTACATTAAAAACGCGTTGCATTAATGATTTAGGGAGTCATTCACCTTGGCGAATGAAAATGCCAATGACGGCTGGGCGAATTCGTGAAGGCCTGATCCGAGAATTAATGCATGTTAGGGTTGCTGATTGGTGGGATAGTAAAATGAAAATATTCAGACCACCCGAACCGCCAATATACTCGTAAAATTACGACTGCCTATAAATAACGGGTAGTCGAGTAGTAAAATGCTTAAACATTTTTACCTGACGAAGGTGAAAATAGGTTGAGTTTGCACTTCAGGCTCTAAACTCTAGTATTACTTTCATAGTTTAAAAAATGGGGCTAAAAAAGTCCTTTACTATGTTACAATGTACCTGTTGTATTTTTACTTTATAAGGGGCCTTGATTACCATACTTGGTATAATTTGTTTTGGGAATGTAGATAATTTATTCGGTGTTTCAAGTGCTTATTAAAAATACAATCTTGTTCCACTAAAAACATTGGATTATTTACTTTCATGAATTTCTTGTTCGATGATTATAAGAATTTAAAGACTTTGTGTAAATTTTTAATTATTACCAAAATACTTGCGCCACGCATAAATACTAAGTTGAATAGGTGTTTGGTTTAAATTTTTAAGTTTAGATTGATCGTTAGGGTATCAATTTTGTCAAATAAATATTTATTTATTTTTGTAGTATTACTGATTTTGAATGCTTGTGGTCTTGGTGAGCAAGGCGTGGATATACCTGAAAATCGCCCTAATGGGATAGTTCAAGGTAAAGTCCTTGGTGGACTTTATTCTGGTGGAACTGTTAGTGTCTATACCTTGAATGACATTGATAAGCGTCAGTTTTTAGCAAGTACTACAGTTCAGGAAAATGGTGATTTTGTTTTAGAATTTGCTTCTCAAACCCAACCTGTATTGATTGAGGTAAGAGGTGGAAGTTATCTTGACCCCAGTAGCCTTCAAATAATTAAGACAGAGCCAGATTTTATTATGAGCACATCATTGATGTTTAATTCTGGTGATGTCCATAATATTCCGATTACCCCTTTTTCTCACCTTACTACTGGATTGATGCTATATTTAAGCGATGGTCTTACAGAGGATATTGATGAAGAATTTATAAAATTGGCTTACCAAAAGATTGGTGAAATATATTCAATCATTGTTAATGATCCGAATTTAAGTATTTCACTAGAAGAGAATTCTAATGAGTTGATATTAGAAGGGGATAAAAAGTATGGTTTATTGGTTAGTGCTTTAGCACAAATTGCCTTTGAAGAAAGTTTAGAAAAGGAAGATGCTCTTAAGAGTTTATATAATTTGTCATCTTTGAATAATCTTATGTACGAGGATATTCGATCAGATGGAATTTTGAATGGTAAATCATTTTATGAAAATGAAGGCGGCGTTAAAACCTTGGCTTTTGGTAATCAAATCATTGACACTAATTTTTATCGATTGAAAATTGCATTTGCAATGCAAAAATCTCTTGATCAGATATCTACTACAGAGTCTAGCTATATAAAAGAACAGGAAGATTACATTTTATTAGTAGCCCAAAGTGAAAGTACTTTATTTAGTGAAATCAACAATGAGGCTCTAAATGAAATCGTTCCAGAAATAAATCTGATGACAAGTTTGGCTGATATAGAAAAAGAAGAGTTAGTTCTTGAATTTAAGGTTGAGAAGGCATTTAAGATAGCTAATATTAAGCTACAAATTGATGAAATAGAATATGATTATGAGCCAGATTCTATTTATATCCCATCAACTGGATTGTATTCGTTTGCTTTTTCTACTACTTTTTTTAAAGACGGTCCCCATCAGTTAAGTATCATTGTAAGCGATACATTTAATAATATCGGAAATATTCAAATTCCAGTTACGTTTGACAATACTCCGCCTGATTTAACAATTAGTTCAGCAAGTCTAACAAATAGTAGAAAATTTTTATTACAGGGGACTTTTAATGACTCATTTTCGAAAGTTAAAAGTATTACAGTTGATGGAGATCAAGCAGTAATTTTAAATGATAATCGTTGGGAGAAGCTTGTCACTTTATCCAATGGGCGCAATGGATTTTTAATAGGAATTGAAGATGGGCTTGGTAATTATACTGAAATACTTACAAATGTCTCTTTCGATGAATCCGCACCTATTGTTACAATCACATCACCAACATTAACGAATAATAGTCAATTTAAACTGAATGGAGAATATATCGATGAGCAGTCAAATATAATTGGTATTACCGTAAATGGCTATGATGCAACTATTAATATGCTTGATGAAAAATGGTCGATTTCTCTTGAACTTGTGAGTGGAAGTAATAAATTTTTAATTACTATTGAAGATGATGCAGGAAATGTATCGGAGTTCTCGACTCATGTGATATTAGATGATTTGGCTCCATCTATAGCAATGTCCTCTTCACTAATTACAAATTCTAAACAGTATACGTTAAAAGGAGGCTATGACGAAACTCAATCTGGCGTCAGTCGTATATCTGTTAATGGTGATGATGCAACAATATTTGATGATGGAAGTTGGTCTAAACCAGTAGTTCTCAGTAGTGGAACTAACGAATTTGCAATTCGTATTGAAGATCATGCGGGTAATTTTAGAGAAATTTCATCCAAAGTTATTTTGTATGAAGATACCCCCGTCGTCACACTGAGTTCTAACGAGTTTGCTAATACAGCCGAATATATTCTAGAGGGAGACTATGAGGATGGTGGCTTTGGGATAAATTATTTTGTTGTCAATGATGAAGATGTGAATATTGTTGCAAAAAATAAGTGGTCAAAAGCTGTTTCGTTAAAAAGTGGACTTAATAGTTTTATTGTAAGGATAGAAGACAAAGCTGGAAATCTAACCGAGTTTGAAACAGAAGTTATCTTAGATAATTTAGCTCCTCTTATTAAATATGCTGATCCTGGAAATGTTCGATTTTCAAACAATGATGGATCTTACTTTAGTAATTCATTAGAGTTAGAAAATGATGTTCCATTATTCATAGAATTAAATAAGTTGTCATTATCAGGAATGGAAGCAAGTAAAGCTAACTTAATTGCTGAAAAAATTCCTTATTTTGCTTTTGATATAAAAGATCAATCACTTGAAGGGGTAAAAACTAATAAGGAAAATTTATTAGTGGAATATAGGTATTTAATTTCCGATTTCGAGATTATTCCCTGGCAAACTAAATCGCTTCAGTCTGATAGCAGCGAGTTGTTGTTACCACTAGTTGCAGAAACATTGAGCAACGCTTGGTATAAGGCAAATCCTGATGATTTACATAAATTACAAATTAGAGCAACAGATAATGTTGGAAATGTTGAAATAAAACAAACTACATTTAAAACCCAATTTTATGTTCCGTCATTAAATCTTCAAGTAAATAGTGAATTAGACTCTATTAGTAATGGTGATTTTTCGACTAGATCAAATTACATTGATAGGGAAGTACTGGCGGTAAACTATAATTTGAATAATTTCTTAGACCGAAGTTTTAAAATCCGCATTGATGATGATTCACTACACTCAGTGATTCAGCAATTTGATGAAGTACAACGTGTAAATAAGATGGAAAAGCATTCTAAAGAAGTGTGGAGAAAAGGAAAAATCAAAGACTTAGATAAAAATAAGTGTCCTTCCGTTGAAGGATCAACTAATGTAAGTGATTGGCGAGAAATTAAGAAGCTTTGGAATTTTGTTAACGATAGTTGGGAAGAAAAGGTGCCTCGACTTGATATAGAAATAATATCATTTAGTGAAGATATGCCAGTCCCAGATTTGCCTACAGAATGGTTTAACTATAATAGTGCAGATAGTGATGTTGACTTTTTTAGAATTAGGAAGGGAACTAGGTATACATTAAGTTATGAGTTTGATTATATTTTAGATTATATCGAAGGTGAAGAGCCATTACCTAGAGATAATAATCCCGGTGCGCTCCAAGCAGTAATTTTATTTAAAGAAGGTGTACTGGTACCTTGTCCTACTAATATCAACGCTATTAAAACAAGAACTGAATATGACTATATACCTATCGATGAGAATAAAGATGGTGTACCCGATTATCCAAAAAATAATATGAATTTAAAGGTTAAGGATGCGATATTTTCCAGCAGTAACTTTGCGATATTTGCTGAAGACGGTGCTGAAATAGTGGCCCAATCCGGTTGGTTCGAAGTTCCCGCCAATCAAACAGTGACGATTAAAAAATACGTAAAGACACCATCACTTAATTTGTATACTGATAACGCAGTTGCCAATCCGGAGACCATTAAGGATTATAAAATGCATCGATTGGATAGAAAATTAAAGTGGACCATAAGTCAAAATTTGATAGTAGATACGCAGTTTAACCCTGACGATATATTGTTAGATTCTTTGGAAAATATTAAACAACAGGTATTTCAGCTGGAAGATAAAGTAGAAGTTTTTCAAAGAAACTAATTAATTGCTGAATTTAGAATCAAAAAGTGATTTAAAATAAAAAGCCAGACTTTATAACATTGAGTTTGGCTTTGTTAATTATTATCAATTGATATTAGATAACAACTTAGGATTAGTCACTAACTTTCTAACCCCATGTGCATGATCCTCTTCAAAGGTATTTCTTTTGCACCACTGAGCTAAACTATTGATATCAACTTTGGCGCATTGCGGGCGGACGCTCCAAGTAACCTGATAAGGTGAGCAGCTTTGCTCAGTATACTTGGGGCCTGTTGTTGAACCGGTAAACTCAATGGGATTACCTGTCCCAGTAGGAAGCATTTTAGCTTGATGTAATCCACTAGCCATATTAC
>Ga0316207_10004880_pt1 | contig 11384 bp, 13 predicted proteins | sample 6weekpyrite_MG_FD_204943 | JGI IMG/M metagenome (GOLD analysis project Ga0316207, IMG submission 204943) | Microbial mat bacterial communities from mineral coupon in-situ incubated in ocean water Damariscotta River, Maine, United States -... | ecosystem: Environmental > Aquatic > Marine >...
AAAGCCCTTTATTTGTGTTTTAATTGTCTACTAATATTTACAATATTGACTATAGTTATAAAAAACACGCTCTCAACTACAGGATTGCAAACATGAAAAAAATAATTATCTTACTTAGTTTTTTTCTCACTTCTGCATGCAGTATGCCCATCAGCATTCCTTCGGATTCAATTAAAAATAGACTGCCAGTAGGCTCTATCTTACGGTTAACTCAAACAATTACTATTCCTGCTGATCGTTCATATATGTATATTGCTAATGGAGAACTCAAACAACTTAAAAATTATAATACCGTGGATATCTACCACCCTTATTGCACCATCCATTTTCACAAAGAAAGTACTCAAAAACGTCAAATAAAACCCGATTCCTTTGAAGTGATAAAAATAGAAGAGTGGGAAAGAGACTTCGGAAGAATTTTAAATAAATACCAAAGATATGTTAAAGGTGGCGGTGCTCGGTTTATCAAAACAAGTTCCGATGCTGGTGGGCCAAGTATTGTGATGCACGCCACCATAATTAGTTTACGTTCAAAAAATCAACCCGAGGTAAATGAACTTGTTTGCGGCCACTGGAATGATGCGTGGGAACTCAACCCCTTAACGCTGCAAGAAATGAAATCTGCACTCGGTGGGTTGATAGTTATTTCAGCTACAAACGCTAAGAATATTTAAATTTTAAATTGTTTTAATTCTAAGATAAAACGCTGTCTGTCTACACTATTTTTTGAAAATACAGGTTCACAACTAAGGCCATGTTGAACAATGTAGACAGAAACTCCAGGAAAGTGAAATCCTGGTTTACAGCGATAACAACTTCCTTGTGTTACCTATTAGTAGTAATCTGACTTTCTGCCAAAAATTAAAACTATGACAAAATAAATTATTTATAAATAAAACATTTAAAAAGCTCTGGACTTCCTCTATTACTGTTTTTAACACTAAACCGCTTTAATATCCTCGACCGTTTGGCGCATATCCCCCTGCAATCAATCCAAATTGTGGAGGTTGATAAACATCCTTTGGTATAATTTTAAAAGGTTCAAAATATTTCAAATATGATTCATGTATGAAAAATAAATTTGCACCGGATAATTCGCCATAAATTAAACGATAATTTTTAGAAATAGCCAGATTATAATATGACAAAACACTTGCATTTTCTTTATGTGTTCCAGCAAACTCAGCGACCTTATCCCTAGGTACAATATATTCTTCGTCAGGTAATATGCTTGAGTTATATTCAATCATTACAATTTTTGGAGTAAAATCTACCAGCGCCTCCCAAACGTAGTAGTCAATACTGTCAATATCAATTGACAGTATTTCAAAGTTTTCCGGAACACCTGCACTCTTAAATAATAAGTTTATATTATCTTCATCAACTATAGCGTTTTCATACGTAATATGACTCGTACTTTGATAAAGTTTTTCTAGCCTTTTAAAAAACCGTTTGTCAGCTTCAATTAAATATGCGGACCAGTTTTTCTCTTTAATCCAGTACCGACTATTACTCATGCAAATCCCATCATATGCTCCGAACTCAACAATATAATTATGCTCTGTTGGGATACGACTAAAAATATACTCTAAAACACCATCTTCGCCATGCTGTGAAAAATAACTTTTCTCTGCACGTTCTAGCTCAAGAATTAACCCTGGTGTATTTGACGAATTATAGTAATGCTTAGATGGTTTAACTATAGTGTTTTCTGTACCTTCAAGGTGGTATTTTTCAATTGTTTTATTATTAGGAATTATACAGAACAGATTTTTATCTATAATCACCTTGCAATTTTTTGATGAAAAATATTCATCCCATATAGGCACATCGCCTCTATTAACATAAAAACTATAACCATCTTTTGTTTTTAAATGCCATTTAATTTTCAAAAAACCAGAAGCGGCAAACAAAGCTACTAAAGGAAAATGGAAATCTTGTTTTAATTTCTTATACTTTATTAAAGAAAAAACATTATATAATTTTTCTAACCTCAATTTATCTCCTGAACATAATTATCAAAACATTACTAAGACTTAACATATACATCTACACCTTTCTCATTTAAAAACCTGAAATGCTCTCTAATTTATCAATTGAATTTTCATATGTCACTACCTTGTTATATTGAAACTTAATTAAGCATATAATCAATAATAACTTAGAATTTTATATTAGCATTTAATGACCGACCAGAACTCATATTTTGAGTCGGGAAGTGCTCGATGAACACCGAGGGTGTTCCTAAGTGCGACTAGAATGAACAAAGTGAGGTCAGGAAGTGCTGAACGAAACGCGTAGCGGCTCTATAGTATTCTGACCCCATTTATTTTATCTGTCCCGATTTTTATTCATCCGCATACTTCAAAGCATGCCAGATAGATCTCACATCAGCATGCTCATGTTTCATCATCAGGGTTATTAATATTTCTTCTATTGCAGCGAGAACTGACACGGCAGCGGCCAGATAAATTGGCCAGCGTTGCCAGTCGAGGAATACCACGATATAAGAGATAAGAGTGATAAATACGGCTAGCTTTACTGACCACGTGTGATAGCTGGTTAATGTATGAAATTTCATTAACCCAATAATTACGGGGAGAACAAAGCTTAAAATGATTGCCATGACATAAATAATTTCTTCTTTAATGATCTCTGGCCATAACCACCAGGCAGAAATTGCCATAGTTGTATAGATAATAAAATCCCCCCAGCTATCCAGATGTGAACCCAGTTCAGTGATCATATTCAAATAACGCGCCAGGAAACCATCCAATACATCAGTAAACAAGGTAAAACACAAGACAATAAAATAAAGGGTAATATGCTGTGAGAAAGCAAGACATAATAATACTGGCGCCATGAAAACACGGATTAAACTAATGATGTTTGGTGGATTTAAAAAGTCTTTTTTATCAATCATAACTGGCTCTTTTAATAAGGGTGTTTTCTGATACCAACGCGAAACAGTAGTACTGATAATAATAGCTCTATAATAATAAACCCTGTAATAATTGCTATGACCTGCATCAAATCAATATGATGAAGGTATAACATTAGCAGGGTCGGCATAGTCGATTCAGGTAGCTGATCAAGCAACAATATTTGTGAACCAGGCGCTTTTTTTAAACGTCTTTTAATAAAACTGGAAAATAGATCGCCACACATCGCCAGTAAGGCAATGGATAAACCAATAGCAACCTCATGATACAACAGGTAGCTGACAGCGACTGTTGCTGCTATTGAAGCGATTATACCTCGCCATGTTTTGGTAGCACCAAATATTGGCTGCTGATCTTTTAATTGAACACCAAAATCAACGGGTAACGACATGCGATGAGAAAACAAATAGCTTATCAACACCGGTGCTCCGTTTGCTACCAATATTAATAATAGGATTTTAAATATTTCTTCCATTCGTTTTTACAATTAATCAGAGGCGAAGAGCCACTCTCTAAATATAGAGACCAGACATATTAGAAACAAATGATCCCTGACGCCAAATATTAAAAGTGATGAAGGGCTTAGTTTTATACCCTTCATCAATAAATAGAAATTACTGATTCAATGCCATTGGAATATTATTTGTAATAATTCCATCAGCGCCAAATGACTTAAGTAACTGCCATTCTTCAACAGTGTCGACAGTATAAGGCAACACTTCAAAACCTAGCTGATGAGCCTGATTCACTAAATAACTTGCGCTACCGTGCTGCGAGTGTTCTGCCTGAAAGAAAACCAACTTATCCATAGTTAAAAATTTTGCTCCCAACTGATAAGCCACACCAATGTATTCATCTAATGAACGATAACCAGGTAACCGAAACAAGCTTCCGATTTCAGCCCACTGCAGACCATAGCCAGCTTGCTTATCAATAAGGGTAACCGGCAAACCTGTGGCCGCTTCAACCACTTCAGGTGCTAATAATTGCAGTATATTTAATGTTAAGTTACGTTTTAAATCTGCCGCCTCAGTAGCAAACAAAGCTAACAAAGCAGGTGAAAAGCTTTCAATCACAACTTGATTTTGCATTTTAGTATTCTTAACCGCTTTGATCACTGAAGAGGCCAATGCAAGTTCAGAGCTATCATTCACATCACAAAATGGTGCCGCTGACTTCACTTCTATATTTACCAGGCCACTAACATGCTCGCTTTTTCTGGCAAACTTTTTTGCGACATGCAACACATGCGATAGTTTAGGTACGTAAGGTAAACGCTCCTTCAATTGATCGTAAGTCAGCGTATTAACACAGGTATAATCACTTAAGTAATCATCGTGTAATAAGACAGCCTTTCCATCTGCCGTTACGGTAACATCGACCTCAACAATAGCAACGCCCTCTTCAAATGCACGAACTACAGATTTAATTGTGTTTTCAATAGGAATAGCTGCATTAGGATCAAGGTTTTCACCATAACCTCGATGCCCCATGACATAAGGCTTCTCAACCTCCGTAAGAAGATCATCGATCTCCCATAGCGAACGCTTTTCCGACGCATAACCAGCACTACTAAATAAAAAATATAAACTCGTCCCTAACAAAATCAAAATAGTTTTTTTCATACTAATATTCCCTTATTTATTATTAAATCATGAATAAATCAATTGCATCATATCCCATATCCCACATCCAACACTCTTACATCGTACCCCGATCTAATTTATCCTATAAGTTAGCAAGTGATCGGGGACAAACCACGTTTAATTAACTAAATATCCTCAGTGTTAATTTTTTATAGGAGGAGTCATTTCATAACTGCTTAATATTTTAAGAGCAGAATCTTTTGCGTGCTTAGCAGCATCTTTATAGCCAATTGTCATAGCCATTACTATCGCGCCTTCAACTAGCATGTGAATGGAGCGGGCAACATATGGCGCATCCTTCAAATGTAAATCAGATAACAATTCTTGCAGCATTTTAATCACGAGCTTTTTATGGGCTGATGACGCTACATGAATAGGGTCATCTTCTCTTTTAAATTCAATACTTGCACCAATAAAGTTACAACCAAAAAATGCATCGCTATTAATCCATTCATCAAGCGCATCAAAAAATGCAACTAATCGAGAAATTCGTGGATCAGTGTTTAATTGTTGAGGAATTAATTCCTTTATACGTTTGGCTATCTGCATTGAAAAATTTTCATCACGCTTACGTAAAGCAGCAATAATCAATTCATCTTTAGATTTAAAATGCTTATACATGGTCATTTTAGCCACACCCGATTCATCCAGAATTTTATCAATCCCAGTTGCTCGGTAACCATTTTTACTAAATAGATCTAAAGCGGTGTCTACTAAAAGGTCTCGTTTTAAGGATGCCATTATTCTCAAAGCCTTAATAAATACAATGATTTAACTATACCAGTCAGTCTATATTTTTTCCATTTCTTAAATTTAAAATAAAACGTTAATAACCTATCTTGTTATATCTGTTTGTTTTTATTGGTATTTTATAACACTAATAAAAATAGTTGACTATACAGATCTGTCTAGCTATAGTGCTTACCGCATAGACAGACCTGTATACTTTATTGAAAATGAAATACAACAACAAGGAGATAGACCATGATTAAGCTTTATGATTTTCCGTTATCAGGACATGCACACCGAGTAAGGTTGATGCTGTCGTTGCTTGATTTACAGTATGAAAGTATTCATGTGAAATTAGATGAGGCAGAGCATTTAGGTGCAGCATTTACAGATCTGAATCCATTTCAACAGATACCAGTACTAGACGATGATGGTTTTGTTGTACGGGACTCAGTTGCGATACTTTGTTATCTTGCAAGAAAATATGGCCCACAGTGGTATCCGCAAGATGCTAAATCAATAGCACGAATTCATGAATGGTTATCAATAGCCACTAAAGAAATTGCAACAGGGCCTGCGTCAGCAAGGTTGGTTAATGTCTTTGGTGTAAAGCTAGACCATGCTGCAGCGATCGAACAAAGTAATAAGTTGTTATCAATTATAAATGCGCAACTTGAAGGAAAAGATTGGATAGCAATTGATGAAGCAAGTATTGCAGACATCGCTGCCTATACTTATATCGCACATGCGCCAGAAGGTGGTGTTTCACTTGCACCGTATTCAAATATTATCGCCTGGTTGTCACGCATTGAGGCATTACCTGGTTTTGTCGCAATGATGAAATTTGAAGCTAAGAAAGCAAGTTAAGCAATGGGTTCAAGCTTTAAAAGCTTGAACCCCTTTTACTGCGAGTAAAAAAGAGTAAAGACAATGACAAGTTCATATATGTTTAACCATGGCGAGTTACATTTACAGAAGCTTTCAGGAGTCGAAAAAAAGGTCTCGGCTCTTGTACCACATTTAATTTCAAATGAAGTGCCAGCACAACATCAAGAATTTTATGCAAATCTAAATATGGTATTTGTTGGTACGGTTGATGAAACCGGGCAACCATGTGCGTCTGTGCTTTGCGGAAAAAAGGGATTTGTTAATGCTATCAATGAAAAGAAAATCCAGATCAATGCACAGCCAATCAAAAGTGATCCTTTGATCAACAATACTAAAAATGGATCATCGATAGGGTTGTTGGGACTAGAGTTTGAAACACGTCGTCGTAACCGCGTTAATGGACAGGTGGTAACTTTTGACAATGAAAAAATTATTTTTGAAGTAAACAAGGCGTTTGGAAATTGCCCTAAATATATTCAGACGAGAGATATTAAAGAGTTCGTTGTGAATAGTAAAAATGTGTCAAAGAATAATGTAGAGGTAATTGACTCTATAAATGGCGGAATAAATCAGTGGATCACAAATGCGAATACTTTTTTTATCGCAAGCTATTATCCGCAAGAAAATCTTCGTGGTGTAGATGTTTCACATCGAGGAGGAAAACGAGGCTTTGTAAAAGTAATAGATAATAAAACGATGAGTTTCGATGATTATCCAGGTAACAACGTGTATATGACGCTCGGTAATATGCACAGTAATCCGGTGGTGGGTTTATTGTTTATAGATTTTAACACCGGAGATGTGATGCAACTTGCATGTTTCAGTGAAATAATCGAAACCCCTGAAGAAGAACATGCTCGTAAAGTTATACTTAAATTAAAAAGTGGGCAAATTACAAGACAGGCATTAATAATAGATAGTGAATTTTTGGAGTATTCCCGGTTTGTATGAAGTGATTGCTCTCTGACTCAGGTTTTCGTTAGAAGCAATTAAGCTTTATTTACTATTACCATTAAAAATGGCTTCACCCCCTTTAATAGACCCTATTTATTACTTTTAAAAATCACGAAGAGTAACTCATATGCGACAAGCCGCCGAGCCACTGAACTCAGACGAGTTCAGCTTATAATATTTCTCCTCCACCTTTTTCGACTGCTCGGCATATCAGACTCAACACCTTGCACGTTCCAAACATGCAAGCACGCTTTTTCTAGCAAATCAGAAGTTGATGAAGGTGAAATGAATTACTGACGAGATTATCGATATATTCTGAAACAGAATATTGAGACGTTATATTTTTTTTTGCTTTACATTTTTCATGGTGAAGTATTAAAAATAAACAGAGTTAGAAACTCATTGTTTATAATGTTAGAGAAAAGGACTGTGACTCCATATATTAAATTTTATGTTTCACGAATACAAAACCGACAACTGTCACCCCCCTTCACCATACACTCTTGTTGTTCAATACGGGTATCAAGTAATGAAGAAATAAGAGAACGATCCAATTCACATACAGCAACGTTATCTACGGCCAAGTCATGAAAAACACAATTCTTTGCGATGATTTCTGAAGAGTTATTGAGAGAAGACTGTCTGGCTTCATAACCCAGCTCTTCCATAATTTTCGTGACCTCTTCAATCTTACTAGCACTATTTTTCACTCGCTCTATAAAAGGCAATGCCAAATCACGACCAATAGAGGCAAATAATTTTTCTAGCTCATCACCTTTAATATTTTCACTAACTGCTTTAAGCAGCATCGTAGAAAATAACGCGTACTGCTTAGGAAACATCGCCATTCCGGTATCTGTAAGGGTATATGCCCGGCTAGGTCGGCCGCCTGCACTTGGCAACATGCGGCTTTCAATGCAATTGAGTTTTTCCAGTCCCGAAACATGTTGATTAACGGCATTTCGAGAAATCTCTAATAAATTAGCAAGTTGGTCGAGAGTTAGTCCTTGCTCACTATTAAGCAAGTGGCGTAGCAAGGCCTGTTGACGTTGGCTTAGTGAGGCAAGTGTTTCCATATAGAAAGAGTACCACCAAAATAACACTAAAGAAACTTATAACACATATAACTTGTATAAGTTATTTATCAAGACTATAATCGCCTCACAATTCAACACAAGGAGAAAAACATGATTTCATCTGCCATTATTATTTTAGCCATCACCGCCGTCGGTGGTGTATTACTCGCAACAAAAGTACTCGCAGGAAAACAAGCACCGTGGTTTTTGTCGATAGTCCATGCATTACTCGGCGCAACGGGGCTGATTTTGCTTTCAATGGCCGCGATTGAATCTGACTGGGCAGGCCGAATAAGTGCATCACTTACTTTACTTGTTATTGCAGCACTTGGCGGTTTTTATCTCGCATCATTTCATTTACGCGGCAACGTATCACCAAAAGGCATTGTTTTAATTCATGCTGGCGTGGCAGTCGTAGGTTTCTTATCGTTGTTAACGGTATACTTTAAAATATGAACCACCCTGTTCACCCTTTAGTGGTTCATTTTCCAATTGCGTGTTGGTCGCTTAGTACGCTAGGCGACCTACTGGGCATTTTTTATTTTCATAATCAAACACAAGCAATCGGACTTTTATTATTCATTGGATGCATAAGCGCAATAGTGGCCATGACCGCAGGTTTATACGAGGTAATAAAAATAAAAGACATTGAACCGATATCAACAACCGTTGACTACCACATGTATGCCGCAATGATTGCATGGAGCTTTTATTCAGTCAGTTTATATTTACGCTGGGATGATCACTTATTTACAAAGCCCACCCTATGGGCAATCGTCACTTCAATAATAGGCTTTGTCAGTTTAGTTATTGCTGGATGGTATGGCGCAACACTAGTTTATCGACATGGAGTAAGCGTTAAAAATTAATTAAAGGGCTGTGCCCCCTTTAATAATCAACCTTTTTCTCCACTACTCCAGAAAGCATGCTCTTTATTCAGGAATTCATCGTAAGGCATGTAATGTGAACCATCACATGAGAAGTTAAGACTGATAATGCCGTTAAAAATATTCAAAGCACCCGAACGTAAATACAAGGTGTCATCCATAAATCTTAAGTGTCGTAAACTGTCAAGAATGGGCCGAATTTGAGGCTTTGGAATAGCAGCATCACTGGGATACTCCCTGTTTGGATAGGCCAGGCAAATAGTCGGATCAACCAGTGCATCCAGGCTGAGTAATCGATAACGAAAGGGATCATCAAAGTGCCATATAACAGAACGATTACTTGAGAAATGAAACTTGGCATGGAAGACGCCATGTTCGATGATCAACTCTTCAATGACACCAAATACCGAATCAATGTGACGATCCATATCACTATCACTACGTGTTTGTGAAAACACATTTCCGCGGATAGATGGGTCCCCTTTAATTTGTGTCCACTCACGTGGCTCTTCATATAAATCACGCGTTAAAGGTAAATCACGTAAATCAAAGTCTGCACCAATATAACCGATGATGTTTTTATCTTCATCACGCACCAGTTGTATTGCCGTTAACGACGGGCGTTTTTCACGCAAACTCATATAAGCCGTCGATAACATAAACTCACTACCCGATGTCATCTCTTGCATATAAGGACGATCTGAACGATCACGATCAAAATGTCTTGTGACTATCCCTTCATGACTCGCATTATCACTAATTTGTACCGCACCTTTATCTAATACATAGAGGTACTTACAATAAGACATAGTATGTAATATTTCAGTTAGCGCATGATTCAATTTTTCACGATCACCCCAAACCTTGACACATGACTTTGCTGCCCTTTTCATTGGATCAGCCAACATCGTGATTAACACTTCTCTTTGATGCAAGACGCTTTCTTGGAGTGAAGTTTGTTTATCTGACATTAAAAAATATTTCCTGACAAAATGAGTAATACTGTTTTATTGAGAATCTATTATTCTATTACTTATAACAGGTAAGGCCCACCGCCAATCACGATCACAACACAAAATCCCAACACCATGTTAACGATGCCTAAGTGGCGGATAACACGTAACTGATGGCGACTACCTTCCACGTTCCCTGCTTTTAAATCGTGCAGAAAATTTTGGTAAAACACAAAATAGATCACGACAAATAACAGAACCATCGATATACCAAAGCTGGCCATCACCAGAATATACAAAGGTGCATTGGCCAGACCATCAAAACGATAAAATATCATCCCGATACCTGTGCCCAATAAACCAATAACGGCTGACCAAACCCAGAAGAAAAACCGTTCTAGAATGTTTTTCCAAAAAGCCTGTTGCTCGGGCACCTCAAATGTTGAGACCACCTTACCCAACACCATAATGATAAAAAACATACCGCCCACCCAAATGTTAATGGCGATTAAGTGAAGGATGATGGCAAATGCATTTAACATATCAATTAATTTTTACTCTGACCCTAAATATTCTTTATTATTCGAATAATTCATTTTCCACTTCGGTATACAGTTGACTGGTGTAGCAACCAATCTGTTTATCAAAGCCACTCCCGACTTGACTTAGACTTAAAGGGTCAGAGCCCTTTAACTAAATGAACACTTATGTGTTCAACCCATTTATTAAAATCATGAAGAGCAACTCATGTGCGACAATCCGCCGAGTTCATCAAACTCAGTCGGCTTCAGTTTATAAAATTTCTCTTCCACCTCTTTCGACTGTTCGGCATAAGGTTGCGTCATCACGTCTTGTAGTTCGCGAAGTAGCATGTAGTTCCCACTGACCGCTTGTTGATAAGCCGGTGCAAGCAACCACTCGCGCAAACTGTATTTTGGATTAACACCTTTCATTTCCTCACTTGTATGACTCACTAGTGATTTCCATTTTGTAAACCACTCGGTCCAACGCTTATCCATCTCGTTATTCAAATCTCGGTAGAAACTTTTTTTCAATGGACCAATATCATCGGGTATCGACGAGAGCTCACGAAAGAAAATGGTGTAATCAACAGACGTTTGCATCATGAGTGTGGCAAGTTCGTTAAACAACGCCTCATCAAATTTAGCCAGCCCCAGTTTTGCGGCAAACACCTTTTGCATCTCTTCATGCATTACTTGTGCAAAGCCATTTTGAACTTCGTTTAGCTCCTGTAACGCATCACTATCTTCCTCAAGTAATGGCTTTAACGCGGTACAAAACATCTCGA
>Ga0316207_10004881_pt1 | contig 11383 bp, 9 predicted proteins | sample 6weekpyrite_MG_FD_204943 | JGI IMG/M metagenome (GOLD analysis project Ga0316207, IMG submission 204943) | Microbial mat bacterial communities from mineral coupon in-situ incubated in ocean water Damariscotta River, Maine, United States -... | ecosystem: Environmental > Aquatic > Marine >...
AGATTGTCTTTTTCTTATTAGCAGATATTGGAGTCATCGGATTATCTTCAACTATCTGCTCTTTAACGAGGTTATAGATATTTTTAACTATTGTTGCTTCTTCTTTTTCTACTCTTATATCTTTTAGTTGATTATTTCTTTTATTAAAAAAATTATTTGTAATTAATCTATTTTTTATTAACTCAATATCTTTAATATTTTTATGTAGGAAGTTTTCTATTTTTTTAGAAATATCTTTTTTAATCTGTGAAGTTATAAATATGTATGGTTTTTCATCTTTTATATTTATAATCTCTTTTTCAAATAGATATTTATGCAACATATATATTGATTTATCTTTTTCATCTTTTTGAGTTAAATTTTGATAGTTATGAATAATCTCAATAAACTCTTTTTCTCTTCTCTCTTTTACAGTCGAGTTAAAAATACTTTTTTCAATCGGTTCAAAACTTTTTACATCACTATTTAAAAGTATAGGCATCTGTTTTTCAAAAACTCTTAAATCTTGGTGAATATTTTTTATAATGCTTTTAGGCATATCTTTTATGCTTTTAATCTCTTTAGATAACTCATTAGATATAAACTCTTTTGAATTTACAATCAGCTCTTTTATCTGTATAAAGATATTTTCTATGTTAACAATTTTAGTACTATCTATCTCTTTGCTATTTAATTTGTCAAACTCTTTATATAAGCGTAAAAACTCTCTTTTTTGAGTGTTGTTTGAACTATTTTTTATTAATCTTGCTATCTGTTTTGGACCGTGTGGATTTCTCTCTCTTTTTATTTTCTCAACATAAAGCGTTTCAATCATAAGTTCTAAAGTCTCTGTATCAAGGCTAGAAATATTTTTCAACTCTTCTAAAAGTATCTCTTCGTTCTCTTTTATTGAATTTTTCTCTTTTGTTTGAATTATGTATTCACTTTTTAGATTTATATACTCTCTTTCTAAAGCAGTAAAAATGGTATTTGCTTCTTTCTCTTTTTTATTAAAAATAGTTTCACTAAGTTTATTAATCTCTTTAGCTTTTAAATATTTTTCTTTGTAAATGGCAGCTTTTTTTGCTTCTGTTTTTCTATCTGGCATAAAAAAGTATGAAAGAAATTGAAAGTATTCAGAACTAATTTCTAATTTACCAATTTTGTAACGACTTAAAATATTTGAACAAAGTTCATTTGATTTAATAGCAAAAGAAGAGTGATTATATAGCGTCTCTCTTTTTTTGTATATATTTATACTTGAGCGTTTATAACTATTTGGTGCAAACCTATTTTTTAGCTTATACAAAAGCGCTTCATTTATCTTCATAAATCACTTCTTTACACGTTCAAAGCTCTCAATTGAGAGTTCAACTGATTCTATTAAAACATCACCACTAGAACTTGCATCTAAATCAGATATTGTAAGTTTAACAGGCCATGCCCCTTGAAAGTGCCACATATCTAAAACTTCATTATTCCTATAAAGTTTGATTGTTCCACTTTTTAAAGCACTCATAACATCTCCTGAGATTACTTTTTCTCTCCAATCATATATTAAATCATCTACCCCTAAACCATGTTCGAGTGTAATGTTTGAGTAAGATGTTGATGATGGAAACTTATGAGTATAATCATTTACTCCACCCTCATTATATTTCTCAACTTCTGTTTCATTTTCTAATTGACTCATTTTACTAAAGCCTAATACCTCAAGACCTTTAATCTCTATTCGGAAGCGATAATTTATAAAAGGATCTGGATAATCATTTGCCATGTTTACGACTCCACGCTCAAGCTCTCTTGCACACCATTATAAGCAATACGATTTAGTTTGATTATGATGAATTCTAAGGGTTTACTAATAGCAACTGAAATGTCAAAAGTTATCTGATTTCTACTATTATCTAAATTTCTAATATCTCCTATAACTTTAAAAGCTTCCTCTTTACTATTTCCAAAGAGCGCGCCAATTTGCCACAACCCTAATAAAAATTGAGTTATATCTATAAAAAGTCTGCTATTTAATTCGTGTGTGTTAGTTTCAAAAATATATTCTCTACTTAAGCGTTTTAGCTGTCTTTTTATATATTTTAGTACTCTCATCTCATTAACGCTCTCATATTTTGAGTTAAATGCTTTAACTCCCCATATTTTAAGACCCTGTTTATTGATAAATACGATTGGATTAATACCATCTTGATATAACTTATTATTCTCTTGATTTGAAAAATCATTTGAGAGTCTTTTTAGATTAGGGATTGATTTGTTTGCAATAGAGTTAAAAAAAACACCATCGTAAGCTAATTTAGAGTTAAGTGCAGCAGCTATTATTGATGGGGGGATAAGTCTGTTTTCATAGTCTATAAACCATGGATAATATATAACAGATTCACCAAGTTTATCTAAATGTTCTTTTTTTATTAATTCGTTAATGTCACTAATAGATATTCTATCTGTTGCTAGAGCATATAGATTTACAGCATGTATAACTTTTATTACCTCACTTTCAGAAAAATTAAATCTCTTTTCTGGCTCTTTAATTAGACCTAATGTACATATGACTTCTAAATCATTTAAATTATCACAATAGTCTTTTAAAAATTTTGTAATTGAATCAATTTCGATAGATTTTTTAAGTGGAAAATTTAGTATGTAAAGCTGTACTCCACCAGCTTCAAAATAGTTTTTAATCATACTAAGATATTGAAGATTAGATTTTAAAAAAGTATTTTGCTTTGCTTCATTAAAGTTATGAAGTAAAACAAAATACTCTTCATCATCATAAAAACCAAGGAAAAGTGTAGAAAAATCAAGACTTTTCCTTTGCGGAGTGCTATAAACACCTCTGTGAATATTAACACCAGGGTAAGTCGCGTGCAACATTGCTTTCCTCTTAGTATTTAGTCGCTTTTATTAATGCGTTCATTTATATTAGATATTTCCTTAGCCCACTTTTGCCGTTCACTATGGGTCATATCCAAAATTTCCTCTTTATTCCAATTAAAGTGATAAGCAATAAATCCCATCTCTTCTTGAAGATTTTTAATGGGATATTTACGTATCACTGAACGTACAAAACTTCGTCTAACCCCATCTCTATCACATTTTCGCAGTGCGGACAGGTTATTTTAATGTCACTGCTCTCTTCAGAGTTAATTTTTTGATAAAAACGTTGAAGATAGTCAAGATCAGCTGAAAAAAGTTGCTCAATTACAGATGTATCTATATTTTTAAGATCTCCTAGTTTTGTAATAACTCTAGTTAAAAGTATTAAAATCATATACGATTCGTTATTCCTAACTCTATAATCTTGAAGTGGTATAATCTCATCTTTAGCTGTAGCTAAACGCATTATTCCTTTTTTATGAAGGTTGCCCTCTTTGTCTACAAAACCCTTTGGTAACACGAATTCAAATTCCATTTTAAACATTAATTATCCCTTTTAGAGTGGTTCACACAAATTATAATCTAAAGTCAATTTATATACTTTTATTGAGTACAGATTTAAATTAATATATATTCAATAGAGGCATTAAAAAGAGAGATATTGTAACATTATGGTTATTCACTATTTTATACTTTGAAGTACATATACAAATACAGCACTTCAAAGCATTATTAAATGTATATCAGACTAATTAATTTTAATCTTCAATCTCTAGGTTCTCATATACAAATGTAATCTCTTCCATAGCTAAATCATCAGCAGTCGCATCAAGTGTTCCTGTCGAATATTTTTTTGGCCATGTTTCAAAAAGTGTATATGTTTTTTGAGGTTCACCCTCATTATCTAAAAGGTTGATTGTAACACTTTTACGCTCTATCTCACGAGGATAATCGTTGATAGTTTCACACCACTCCCATAATTCATTACCTTCAACAATACCACGCTTACAAGTAAGTTCACCAAACTTTGTACGACCTGGAATGAACTTAATCCAGCTGTTCGCATCGTCACCTTCTGCATATTCAATAACCTGAGTATCCATTTCAAGACCTGAAATCTCTTTAAACCCAGCTACCTCAATTCCATCAATTTCCATTCTAAAGTTAAACCCAGCATACGGGTCTCTTCTTTCACCATCTTGTGCCATTTTATATATTCCTTAATTTTTATTCAGCGCCAGCGCCAGGAGCTTTTTGAGAAATTTTAAATACAATGAATTCCGCTGGTTTAACCGGTGCAATTCCAATTTCAATAGTTACAATACCAGCATCAATATTTTCCTGAGGATTATTACTAGCATCACAAGTTACATAAAATGCTTCTGATTCACTAGCCCCAGCAAATGCACCGGTATTATATATACGACTTAAGAATGCTTTATTATTACGAGATAATGCACCCCATAGTTTTGAATCATTTGGTTCAAATACAGCCCATTTCGTACCCATCTCAACAGATGCTTCAATCATATTGAATAGACGACGAACGTTAATGTATCTCCATTGTGGTTCAATCATTGAAACAGTAGTTCTAGCACCCCAAATACGGATACCAGTATCTGAAAAATTACGGATACAGTTGATACCATTTTTGTTGAGAGTCTCTTGCTCTGAATCATTTAGTGTATACACCAAACTAGAAGCTAGGCGAACCGGCTCATTTGCTGGTGCTTTATGTACACCTCGTGAATTATCAACTCTAGCATATATACCAGCAGCAAAAGCACTTGGTGCAACAGCACGTTCAGCTCCATCATCTATTACATTTACCCATGGAAAGTATAGAGCAGCTTGTTTTGAAGCACACTTAGCACTCATTCCTGAAAGACCATCTAAGTCAGCCTCAAGACCAAAAGTTTTGAGTCCAGATAGTTGTTGTGGAGTATCTAAGATTGCAAAAATATTTGTAGCCTCTGCATATGAAATTAATTCTAAGATTACACCTTGTGAAGTAATACCAGGAGCACATAATAAAGCGATTTCACTTCTATCTTTAAAGCATGAAAGCCCTTTACGTTTGTTTGGTCCTCCATCACTTCCAATAATCTCTTTATCAATATTTTTACCACCACCACTACTAAGAGAAGCTAACTCCTTTTTAAGTTCAGTAATTTTATTCTCAGCAGCTTTTTTATCTTTAGCCGAGCTAAGTGCAGCTTCTTCTTTTTTAATTGTTCCAGTTAATGATGTAATCTTTTCAGAGTTATCTTGAATATGATCAACACTTACAACGTAACATTTGCCACCACCATTAGCGAAGTAGACATATACACCCCAATCAAGGTCTGTAGTTTTTTCATTTGGAATATTCTCTTTAAGATTATTACCATCTACATCTTTAGCAACTGTTCCTCTAGGAGTCATCTTATCAGCTAAAGTGTAGCCAATAAAATTATCAAAATAATCACTCCAAGATGTTATCTGGATAGGTGTATTTAGTGGACCCTTTAGCGTCTGTCCAATAAAACCTGTTATATTTGTAGGAGCAACTGTCATGGAAACACTTCCACTAGCTACCTCTTCAACATACACACCGGGTGTATAATATTCCAATGCCATACTCAACCTCCGTATTTATAATGTATTTCAATTATTAATAATTAAAAATTTAGGGATTATACTTTTATACACTTAATATAAAGCTTAAAAAATCATATTTTTATTATAAAAGGCATTAATTATTTTTATATCTAATTTATATCTCTTATTCTTTTTGATAAAATTTTTATAATTCCCCTTGCTACGTTTGAATACTTACTAATTAAATCATAAATCACGTCACTCTCAATTTTAAATAGTATAGTGTCTTTTGTTGTTAAGATTGTTGCACTTCTTGGTTCTGGGTCAAATATAGCAAGTTCACCAAATATATTTTTTTCCCCCAATGTTGCCACTATTTTTCCATCAATGTCAACATTAACTTCTCCACTAATTAGAACATACATTGAAGTTCCTATATCACCTTGTTTAATTACAGTTTTACCTTTATCGTATTCAATAGTCTCAAATTCCATTGCAAGTGTCAATAAATCATTTTCAGGTATCTCTGAAAAAAGATCAATAGACTTTAAAATAATTACCTTTTCTATTGTTAATAACATCTCATACCTTTTTATTTAACTGACTAAATGCCCATTGGGCTGTCTCTTGAATTAAAGCTACATTAGACATTAAATTATTTTTTATTAAATCTATATAAGTTTTATCTTTAGATTTTCCAATTTCATATATCAATGACATTTTTAAAATATCTTCTATGTCTTCACCATTTATAACAGAATAGAAAAATTCCTTTTCATTATATTTATAATCAATAAAGTCACTACTATATTTACTCAATTTTTGTTCAATACTTATCTCATCTAATATTGGTAAAACTATTTTTTTTAAATTTATTGGCAAAAGATTATCTATTAACTCTATTGTATAAGATTTAGTTTCTGTGGAACTATTACTAAAAAATAGAACTTGTGATAAAGTTTTTTTTGAATAACTAAAACCTAATATTAAAAATATATTGTCTATTTTTACATCTACTAATTCTTTAAATATTAGGTAGGTATTAGGATATTTTTTTTTATCTAATTGATTTAAAATAGTGAGATCATGGAGTATGCTCTTAGAATTATCTATAAGTAGGGTATGTACTGCACTTGTATCTTTAGCAATGTAGTTTGAATGAAATAGTGCTTCTAAAATTGAGTTTCTCAAAAGTGGTTTATCGACAAGTTTAATTAAAAAGTCATTTGCTTTTTCACTGTTCATTTTTCCAAGTATTTTGACTATTATTAGTTGATTGTTTAAACCATTAATGGTATTAAAAAGTTCTTGTATTTGTAATAAAATTTTATCACCAAACTCAATTAGAGCATATATTGCACTATTTTTAAATATTTTTGAATTAAGGTTTGCTAATAGTAATGGAACTAATTCAATAATATGTAGTTTTCCAACAATTTCGATAGCTAGTCTACGTATATCTGCTTCATCGCTTTTCATGCAATCGATAAACTGGTTGTAGAAATCATCAATGCCAACCTCTTTTAAAACTAATAAAAAAACCTTTTTATCAATAGTAATATCTGATTTAAATAGTTTGTCCATCAACTCTTTTGCCATATCATAAGAATCGTTACCACAAAAATTTAGTAGACCAACTATAGTGCTTGATTTTATATTTATATTCTCACTATTTAAATATGGTAAAACTTTATCTACAGCTTGTTCTCCACCAAGGTGACAATATGTTAGAATAAGTACTGGAAATACCTCTTGACTACTCTCTTTTTCCATTCTAATATCTAATGTGTCTAAGAACTCTACACTATTTAGGGTATTTAGTTTTTCTAAAATACTTTTTCTAATATTTTCACTTTTATGTGAAATTAATGTAATCAAAATATTTTTTAAATCATTATATTTGAATTTCTCTAATAGATTGAGATAATACAGAGTTTGTATTTCATTATCTGTTGATAACCCTTTTACTAAAATTTCTTCATTTACACCATCAAATAAAATATCATCTGTATAAAATACTCTTTTATCGACCATTTTTTCTAGAGAGTTAACATATTCATTTTTAAGTAGTTTTGCAAAGAACAACCAAATAAATGAGACTATGACTATGACATAATAGACTGTTTTTATTCCATCAAGTGAAGCAAATAGTAGTAGTAACAGGCCAGTCATTCCCATTGCAATTGGTTCTATGATTGTTTCTCTAAAAGCTATAACTTTTACTCTTTGTTTAAATGGAATGACTTGATATAAAATTCTAAAAGTTGGCGTCAATACAGATATATCAAATACTTCATTAAATAGTTTTACAGTAATTAAAATAATGAATACGATACTAATTGATGAGATTACAAATAAAGATGATGTTCCAAGAATTGCCATTGAAGGAATAGCTAAAAGTCCAAATAAAATACCAAAACGACTAAGTACAGCACCAGAGACAAATAAGCTTGAGAAGAGATTTACTACACTTAGCATCGCAAAAAATACACCAAAAAAACTTACTAAATCTTTTTCATTTGTATAGCTTTCTTCAACTTTATGATAAAAAGCAAAATCGATAAAATAGAATACAAAAAATGCTAATATTGAGACAATAAAGAATAAAACGTAGTATCTATTTTTTAATAGATTAAGATAGGATATATCATCATCTTTTGAGTACTCTTCATCATAATCATCATCTTTAAATTTATGAGAAAATTGATTAAATATTTTTAGTAATAATATAAACGAGAGGACTAAAGTAAAAAAAGAGATTAGTAATAAATTTATTGTATCTATTATATTGATAATAAAACCTATAGATAATCCACCAAGTATACCAGCTAATATCTCACCAGACATGACTATTCCAAATAGTCTTTTCCCTTGTCTTATATTAAACATAAGTCCCATTAAAACACCAAACTCTATACCAATGAATATCCACATAATATCTTTAAAAACCATTATCAACATAAATAGTAGTTTTGTTTCAGTCAATTTTATAGCTAAAAAGAAAGCAATTATTATGCTTGATGCAACTAATAAGGTGATTGATAATAACTTTTTAATATGTAAATTTTGTTCAAGTTTTGTATAAAAATAACCTAACATTACAGAAGTTATTGCAGTAAAAATATAGATATAAGGTAATTCAGATACATTGTAATTTATTAAAAATAGCGTATTAGCAGTTGCTTCAAAATATACTAAGGATAAACCATTTAAGAATGAGTGTAAAAATAGTAGAGATACTAGTAATACTTCATCTTTTTCTATTGATTTTAATAAATTAATTATATTTCCTTTTTCTATATTTTAGTATGAATTTTATTAAAATGTCTATTTATAAAAGTATTGGTGTTTAGAAAACCCGCTAGAAGCGGGAGTAAATTATATTATTAGAAAGTGTAACCAACATATATCTTAAAAATGTCAGAATCAACACCTGCTGCTGTATCTCTGCTTACATCTTCATATACTACATACGTTGAAAGGTTAGCGATGGCTTGAACATCATAATTAACAATAAAATCAATTACATCTACATCTGTATCTGCAACATCATTATCAAATGTAACATACGCGACTGAAGCACTAAGACCATCTACGCCACTTTTTGCAAAATCATAAGATGCACCAACTCTCCATGCGTTTGTATTAGCAGTAACCGCACCAGAGGTTGCCCAATACTCATCTGCTACAGCAAATTCAGGATAACCACCCCAAATTCCACTATACGCTCCAGTTGTAGTTGTAACCGCACCAGTAGTTGTTGTGTCATCAGAATAGTCATTATAAGCTAAATCAAAACCAAATCCGCTAGTATGAGCGCCCTCAATTTTAGCTCCCCAGATATTGTAATCAAATCCACCAGCAACTAGAGTGTTATCTGCATCAAAGTTTATGTATTGAATTGCACCAGACATCTGCATACCATCGATAATTTTACAATCCCAAGCATAATCAGCTTGTAAATACCAAGCATCAAGATCTCCACTTAATGTATAGTACCAAGCTTGAAGAGTTGTATCAGCAAAACCGTTATAAGTAGCAGATGCTAAAGTAACCCCCTCATCTTTACCATTAACAGTTAATCCAGCAGAATCTGACATTGATTCAAAGTTATGACCATTTATAGCCCACGTATCGATAGTACCAGCCATTTGTGTTAAATGAGCTAAGACTAAAGTAGTATCAGCGAAATCTGTATTTGTCAATAAATATGCTTCGAAAAGGTCAGGGATCATACGCATATCGTCTGCATCAATAAGTGGTGTGTTAATTTGTTGACGACCAATTTTTATCATTGTGTTGCTATGGTTATATTGAACATAAGCTTCACCAAAAAGACTATAAGATTTACCATTAGTATCTAAAAGATTACTATTTGTACCAGCAAGTTCAGCAACACTATTAGCGCCTAAGCCTTGTGCTGTGTAAAAAGCTGTACCTAAAGTAATGCCCATATAAGAAGCCGTTTCAAACTTTAATTTACCACCAACAGCAAAACCCTCACCATCAACAGCAGGTGCAATAGCACCAATATCATTGTTAATGTACATCGAACGGACTTCACCGCTTATTTTACCATCTTTAAACATTGTAGCTAGTGAGTCAGCAGCAAATGCAGAAGTACCTAATGCAACCATTGTTGCCAAACTTAATTTTACTAGTTTCATTATCTATTGTCCCTTGAGTTTTATGTTAATATTTTGTTAATGAATTATTAAAGGGCATAGTATCATTGCTAGGTTTAATTATTACTTAAATCTTACTCTTCACAGTGCCTTGTATAGGTATGTTAACTGTTGTATGTCTATTTAATATAAAAATGAGAATTGGTATTAGATGATGAAGCAAAAAGAGTATTGCTTCATCATTTTTATATATTTAAACTTTAATAACTATTACCAGTTATCTCCCAACCATCAGCAAATGGTGCTGAGTAGATTGTATTTGTATAGCCAGCAACAGTATTGCCACCAAGTAAATAAACTTTACTTTTTGTTACAACTGCTTGTGAATAACCAACTGCTGATGGTAAACTTGTACCAGTTGACCATGTACCAATTGTTCCGTTATTATCAATTGGTGCGCTATATGTTGTACTCAAAAAATTTATACCATCAGTTCCTCCTAAGAGGTAAACCCTATTTTTTGTCATTACTGCTTGAGACGCATCAAGTATTCCAGGTAAATTAGCCTCAGTTGACCATGTACCAATTGTTCCGTTTATATCAATCGGTGCGCTGTATACACTACTAAGAGCTATACCATTACGTCCACCAAAGAGATAAACTTTACTCTTAGTTATAACTGCTTGTGAATAACTAAATGCCGCAGGTAAACTAGCTTCAGTTGCCCATGTACCAATAGTACCGTTTGCATCAATTGGCGCGCTATAAACTATATTTGTATATGTTGAACCATTATGTCCACCTAATAGATAAACTCTATTCTTTGTTACTACTGCTTGAGAATAAGCAAGTACCGATGGTAAACTATTTTCAGTCACCCATGCACCAATAGTTCCATTTGCATCAATTGGCGCGCTATAAACTACATTTGTATATGCTGAACCATTATATCCACCTAGTATATAAACTCTATTTTTTGTTACTACTGCTTGATGAAGATCAAGTACACTTGGTAAACTAGCTTCTGTAGACCACGCTCCAATACTACCATTTGCTTCAATTGGTGCACTATAAACTGTATTTTTATATGCTGAACCAGTATATCCACCAAGTAAATAAACCTTACTACTTGTTACTATAGTCTGTGAAAATGCTAATATAGCCGGCAAACTCCCATCAACAGCCCACCCAGTAATGTCAGTAACAGTAGTAGGCTGATTGATGTTCTGTTTATGGTATTTATTACTTGAAGTAAATGTCTGTGTATTAGCAGTAGAAGTCACCTGCTTAGCTCCAAGAGTCCAAAACCC
>Ga0316207_10004882_pt1 | contig 11379 bp, 11 predicted proteins | sample 6weekpyrite_MG_FD_204943 | JGI IMG/M metagenome (GOLD analysis project Ga0316207, IMG submission 204943) | Microbial mat bacterial communities from mineral coupon in-situ incubated in ocean water Damariscotta River, Maine, United States -... | ecosystem: Environmental > Aquatic > Marine >...
TCTCCGTAATAAACTATGTATATCTCACTTGCCATTACAATATCGAAAAAGAGGAATAATGAAATAAAAATTCACGATAAAATCTTTTATTTTTTGAGAAAAAAAAAATTAAATATATTTTCGAAAAAAAAAATTAAATATATTTTCGAAAAAAAAAGTGAGAAAAACAAAAACAAAAAAAAAAAAAAGATCATGCCAGGAAGCAAAGCGGAAGAAATCCACGAATCCATTATTTCTTGGTCATGGGATTCTAAATGGAACGAAGAAACTTGCGGTTACGTGATTTCTCAAGACGGGCATCAAATCAGTACCATTCCCAATTCTCGAAAAGAAAAAGGTGAAATCTGTAACAACATGCCTATTTTGATTTCTTCGCGTTCCTTCGGAGAAAATTCTGGTATCTTTTCTTTCGAAATTACTTGGATTATGAAAACACCTTATTGCGCGGTTGGTCTCGTCACCGAAGACGAAATTCGATCTCCCGATAAAATGAAAAATTTCGAATCTTCTCATCCCAACATCAGCACTTTCAACTACACTTGGGCCAGGGGGTATTTTCACAACCAAAAAACGGAATATTATTGCTTGGATATGAATTTATTGAAATTTTATAATGGAAATGAATTCAAAGACATAAGTAAATTACGAAACAAGAATATATATATCGGAATCGCCATGCGAAATGAAGGATTCCCCACGGTAGCGATTATGAAAACTTCTTTCGTTTGACAACTTCTTTTGTTTTGTTTTGTTTTTTTTTCCAAGAAAAAAATAAATAAACAAATTCTTTGTTTTGTTTAAAACATAAATACGAGAAGAAGAATGGCTTTTTTGTTAAATGGCACAAACAATCAAATTTTCAATGTCGTGGTCGTGGGAGACGAATGCACGGGAAAAACATCTCTAATTTCTCGTTTGACCTCTGGAAAATTTCCGAGAAGTTACATTCCCACAAAAATTTTTGAAGAAGAATTTATGGTTATTCCCACATCGCATGGGATCAAATTATTCATTCGGTTGTGGGACACGTCCAGTGATCATCGGAGTATCATTCCAAATATCGAGTTTATTTGCGCGGATGCGATCATTTTTCTGTACGATTCTTCTCTTACTTTAGAGTCAATAGTGTCCCGATATCAGAATATCACACAAATTTGTGGGGAAGAAATTCCAATTGTCATCGTTCGCAATAAAATTGATTTATCCCAATCAAACCAAAAAATTGATTTATCTCGAGGAATTTTTAAAAATGTTGAGCATTTCGAAATCTCGGCAAAATGCTGTTACAAATATCAAGAGCCGCTTCTTCACTTGGTGAGACAGTGGACGAACATTCCGAATCTCCAATTTATCGAAGAGGACGAAAAATACTACAAAGATCCGTTCTCTTTCTTATCCGAAGAAGAAGGAAATCAAATTTTGTATTCTAAACTCTAAAAAATAAATATTTTCTCATTATTCTTCTGTTTCGCTAAAATCACAATTTAACAATACTTCATTGTCCCTGATATATTGTTGATTGTAAGAACTCTGTTCCGTAAAAGATAAACAGAAATTTTGCGGACACATGTCGGGATTTAGTTCAACATTCACATCGCTCGGCACGTAATAAAAATTGCTGTGTTGAGTAGTACATGGATTGTACCAACATCCATCATTATACGGAGCTCCCGATTTTAATTTTTGATACGTGGGATCGATACCGCGATTGACACATTTACATTCGTCACTATCCGGGAAATTGGAACAATAAAGACTTCCGACAGCATCCACATAATTGTTTCTATCATTACCTGTGCTTCCTTTATTCGTGATCCAATCTTGACATGCTTGTGATTTACTCGTACCCGTTTGATGCAGCCTGGAACAGGTTGTCGGAGTTTCCGCAGTCATCGGGTCGTTTGGACAGTTCCTAGAAACTTGTTGTGAACACCACCGGGTCATGATTTCGTCGTAATTTCGATCAGTATCATTCAGATCACTCGCATATTTATTCAAGTCGGCCAAGGATGCATTTTCAAAATCCGATACATTATAAAGACACGTCTGCCATGGTTTATAGAGATGAGTATCATTGTCAAAAAGAACATGACAATTAAAGTCTCCGCTGTCGTCTTGATTGTATTCACATGGAAGTCCGTCCGGTTGTTGAAAGATGCTGGAATAAGGAAAGTTATTGCCCTGACTTTTCACTGATCCCCATGTTTTGCAACGTTTAGAACAAGAACGTGTGCACGCCACGCGGCCTCCATTATTTGCACAGCCGAGATTTTTATGCCTTTGCCAATTTTTTATAGCGACACCACAATTGGCCATGTTTTCCACGTGACCACAGTCACTTTTGCAACAAAATATGTTATTGTCTTCTTGTTTAGAATCATCATTTGATCGGACTTGCCAATGACAACAAAGATTGTCTTGGGCATTTTCCTCTTCGGTCAAGTAACCGTTGCATCCCGTGACACAATTGCCAGTGCATGATGGACGATTTCCGCAATCTTGACAATCAGCCGTACCGAATGGAGAACCGGAATCTAAATTTACCGTATCCATCTTGCTGGTGACTCGAATAAATGAAGACATATTTTTTTTTTCCTTATTTTCTTTTTACTATAAAAAAGTATTATTTATTTTGGACGAATTTTTCCAAATGTATTTCCACACGTTTCGATTTCCAGAGATACTTCCAGAAACTTCTTTATAAACTTTATCATATATAAAAGATAGTTGCCGGGAATCGACAGACCCCTCGATGGACTGATGGAGTAAAATAAAAATGACGGTGGCGACTTCGTGCATGTTTGAACCTCGTACCACCACCAGTCCACGAAAAGAATTGTGATGGCTCACGGAGATGCCTCTATTTTTTAAAACGATTTGGAGATTTTGAACCATTTTCGGAGTGATACGAGAATTTCCGCGGTATTCGGCAGTTAAATAAGAAGTTTTTATATCATTGATTCTCACAGAATGCAAACTTTCGAGATATCCGAAATTAATGGATTTCAAATCATCGGCCAATTGGTATGATTCCCATTCCGCATAACCTCCTGGATTTCCGACAAACTTAGAAGGCGAATTATTCAAATCATGAAATAAAAATTCAAATAAATATATTTTCGCATCATCATAAATCCATTTAATTTTTTTCTTTTGTTCTGGTGTCGGTACAATGTCATTTTCTGTGAGAAAATTTTCAATGATTGTAGTATCGGTACCTATGGGCGGGGATTGAATCACATTGAATAACGCTAACATCGAAACTACTATGAGACCTACCATGATAAAAACAAGGACGGTCACGAAAACGATGGATGTGTAGTTTTTGGATGAATGACATTTCGTTTGCAACATTTTTAAAAATTGTTTTTCCATCTTCTTCTTTTTTTTTAACAGCTATATTTAACGAGAATGGCGCGCGTTTTTTCGGTTTTATTTTATTATATTGGTTATAAAATAAAATTTAATAAATAAAGAAAGAAAAAAATGGCCTTTACCTCTGCTGCACAATGTCCCGATCCACAACCTAATATGTATTTCGGAGGTCCACTCGGATGGGGCGGTGGACTTTCGTGGGGACAATCGGCTTCTTGCAATGTGACAAATATGAACATGGTTTGTCAAGGTGCCATTACCACCGAAGTTTTGAATTCGAATAATGCCAGCGAAACTAATTCTATTGTAATTTCTCAAAAATGTGACCCATCCCTCTGCGAGGATTCCGAGGATTGTTGTGACGTCGCCGTAGTCGCCGGAAGTGATTTCGAACAGACCAATACTGCAGACATGAATTCGGTACAACTGACTTACACTTCCACTGAAGCACAGCAACAAATGCTTCTTCAAATGGCACAACAATCTACAGCCGTAACCAAAGGAATCCAACTTCTTCCACAATCTTCCACTGCCACCAATATTATCAATGCAAACATGAAAATGCAAATGTCCATCGTCACCAACATTTCCAACGAATGCAACACTACAGAAGAGAATCATTATGTATACGATGAGAGCGGTTACAATACTGCAATTTTTTATGATAATTCCATCAAACAAGTGAACGATACAAATTCGAAATGTACGCAGGTCGCGCTGACGAAAACACAATTGTCCCAAACGATGACTGCCCAACTTGCACAAATCGCATCTGCCACGACCGCTGGTATTTCTCTATGGGCATTTCTGTTGATCTTCGCAATCTTTGCCGCCTTCGTGCTCGGTGCATTTTACATAGGAGAAGAATTTCTTGCTTTTATTTTGGGAGCAGGATGTATCGGTGGGGCAATCGCGTGTCTATGGCTTGGATATGTCAAGCACACGGCAGTGGCGTGGTACGGGTTTTCTCCAGGCATCCAAAATTCTTGTCCTTCCAAATTTACGGCTGTCGGAGAAGCGATCTATTATTCTTCATCAGAAAAAGCACAACAAGATTGCTTAGATAAAGGGTATGTCGCGTTGGATTACATATTGGCAGACCAGGGAGATCCCAATCTTTCCGGAGACGATCCCGGTGATAATCCCGGTTATGCCACTTTTTATACCGGTGATTACATCGATTTGACGAAAATGGACACTTGTGAAAATATACGAAATTGTAACATGGATGAAGGAAACAAAATTATCAGTTTCACGAATCCCGCCTATGCCAACGGTTCCGATACTCCTCAGGACGATGCCCCAGGAGATGTATATCTTGATAACGACAACGGAAATTTGTGGTACAAACTCCCTCCATACGCTGATCCCACGAATCCATCAAAAGGATTCGATTCTTCTCCAAATTTCGATTGGTCTCAACCGACCAATATGAATGGATCCAGTGGCAAAAACAATGTATTCGATGGATTGTCAGAAGACGATTTTTCAAAATCGACAAATTCAAAAACATACATTTGGATTCAATCAACCATGAAATCTACCCAAGTACCCAATCCCAAAGAGAGTGAAATAAATGCCTCGAATCCCACCATAAGGTTCGAAACGGTATCGTATCCCCCGGCAGGTGAAGAAGATATGGGATCTTCGATTGTCGGTAATCAACAAGACAGCGCGAGTTATCCCGTGAGTAAAGACGTGAATCAAAACAATATAACTTCAGAAGATTATTTTTTGGTAGTATTTCCTTATGGTTCTTCCATCACCCCTGATGACCCGACACTGCAGATGTACGAATCGGGACAAGTTTATAAATTGTATCCCGCAGCACAATTACCAGGAAGTGGGGAATGGGTTCCATACATAAACGGTGCTACCGGGGCTCAGTTGGGTGTCGGGGCATTGTCGGATGAACAAAAAGATTTTCTATTGTTGAGCGATTATACATGGGAGAAACCTTTAAATACGATTCCCGGATATTCTCTGGTCCTCCATTTTGAAAAATTCAATTGGACTATGTTTGTCTATCAATATCAAAAAACATGGTTGCAAGTACTGGGATATTCTCTGTTGGGGATGGGAATTGTTTTTATTATTCTTGGAATTTATCAGAATGCGAATCCCAAGGATAAAAGTAAAATACAAAAGCAAAAGAAATCTGGCGGTCAAAGCTCTTCAAAGAATACCGATTCATCGAATTTCACAGGAGAGTCTCTGCCCTTAACACGATTAATAGACGGATCACAATCATAAATAATAATAAAAAATTTATTCAGTTTATTTGGCAATTATTTTAGGTTTTCTACCTCGTTTCACTGGAATTTTTTTAGCTTTTTCCTCGATTTCAGTCACATCCAATATATCACATTCTTTCATTATCTTGCATCCTGTTTGTTTATCTTGAACTTCTTGAACTTCTTGTATTTCTTGAACTTCTTGTATTTCTTGAACTTCTTGTATTTCTTGAACTTCTTGAACTTCTTGAACTTCTTGAACTTCTGGAACTTCTTGAACTTCTTGAACTTCTTGAACTTCTGGAACTTCTTGAACTTCTTGAACTTCTTGAACTTCTTGAACTTCTGGAACTTCTTGAACTTCTTGAACTTCTGGAACTTCTTGAACTTCTTGAACTTCTTGAACTTCTTGAACTTCTTGAACTTCTGGAACTTCTGGAACTTCTTGAACTTCTTGAACTTCTTGATCTTCCAGAACAAACAGAAATTTTTGAACTTCTGGAACTTCTTGTATTTCTTGAACTTCAACAAATCCTACAGATGAATCTGGTAGGTTACAGACTCTCATTGTATCTTCGTCCATGGGGGCTGTATATTCCCCAATGGGAACATTGCGAGATTTTAAAGGGAATTTCGATGGTTCCAATGTGTTGCAACTTCTACTTTTGAAGAGATTGTTGAAAAACCCATATATACCTCCTTCTGAAGATTCACGTGGTGAGGTTTTTGGGTTTTCTGGTTGCTTAAAGCTTTCCTCGCATCTGCTGGACAAATTTGAATCTACTTTTTCGCGAACACTTTCTTGATTAATATTTTTTTCTAACCATTCTTCCGTTTTTTTTTCTATTTTGTACATCATCTTTTTATCTGCTAAAGCCAGTTCCATTTCCATATTTCTAATTTTGAAAAAAAGAACTAAAAGAAGAATGAACAATCCAGAGAGAACGATAATCAAAAATATGGAGTTTCCGAAATTTAGAAACGAAGATCGATAGTTATCATTATTATGATTCGAAACTTGTGGTGACATGGATGAAGGATGAATTTCAGGGATAACTTCAATTTTGTTTTTCACCAAAGAATTGGACATTTTCTTTTTTTTTTTTCTTTATATTTTCTTTATTTTTGACAAAATTCTTTTCATTTGGCACAAATTTCTAACCAAAAATCAAAATGTATCTGTTTCAAACGAAATACCAAAATTCATGGGATATCTTCTTCCCATTTTTTTTCTTCCACGAAAATTTTCAAATTTTCGATGATCAGCCCAAGTGAAAGGAATTGCATTATAATCCATACCTCTGAGAGCGAAAAGTAACGTATTGTCCACAGGCAACCAGTAATCACCCCGTTTTACGAAAGGAGAGCAATATTGACACTTTGCAGCCATCAATCGAACGACTTGATATTCAAATCGATTTCCTAATTTTTCCACTATCGTGTAATTGCGAAGAGGATTGGAGGAAGACGTTTTACTGGTCATGGCAATAATATCCGATTTAATATCATCATCCGCATGGTAGGCGATCGGAAAAAAATTAATTTCCACACAAATCAAAGGACATATATCTTCTTTGTGAACATAAATTTCTATTCCTCGGAAACATTTGAATCTATAAGGAACGTAATCATTCACTACGACCAATGATCCTTTGTGTAAATATTTTTTGATCCATTTCAATTCGTCGTGCACTGGTGTGGGTCGAAAATCACGATAGATTTTATAGGAAAATGCAACATCCAAATTTTCCGAAATGAGAGATTTCAGTCGTCCGTCGGGATTTTCGAAAATCAGACAATACATCTTTCGGAATTCGTTGTAGACTTCTATATCAAACGATTTGGGAAGATAAAAAGGGGTTTTACCAAAACAAAACGAGGAAATTTTATGTTGAGGATGTCCTTGTTCCGAATGAAAAAAATAATAAAGAAGATGTGCATGAGAAAAAACATCTTCGAGTGTTTCGATATAATGCGAATAAACACCAGGAGGATCTGCTTCGATCACGACAATTCCAAAATACGTATCTTTTCTTTTTTCTGTAGACTGATCAAAGGAATGTAATTCAAAAAAATTTTTTTGGACTACGAGTGGAGTTTCATACGAATTTGTTTGGAACACGATAAAACCTTCTGGTTGCATGGTGAGCTCCGTTGTATCATAAATTTTTCGACTGAAAATATTGTAAACATGTGGATTGGCAGTAATCAACAAATCTTTCTCGGGATTATAATAAAATTGTGTCGCCTTCCCTTTTCCATTCACGGGCGAAATAATATTTAATTCGAGACACCTTTCCAGTACCGGGTCATCTTTCCAATATTGTGCATCTTCATTGACAAAGTGTTCAGGTTTTGGGATGTCCTCTTCGTGTTCATTTTTTAATTTAGAGGATTCATATATTAGGGAATAAAACAACATGTTCATATAAGAAGATAGAACGATTTTGCACGATGTGTCATCCACCACCTCTTTTTCCATGAAAACAGATATATTTTTGTCCATAATGATTTGTGAAATTGCGCAAAAGAAAAAGGAGAAAAAGGAGAAAAAGATTTATTTTAAAAAATTTTTCTAAGAAATAATTTGTGACTTTTTTTTTGGTGTCTTATTTTTCAGAATATGAATTTTTCTTTGTCGTACGTTGTGGATACTTTGGAAAGAGAGTTATCGAATTCCACCGATAAAAAAATTCTTGTACTAATCAGCAAAATACGAATCATCGAAAAACAAGCGCGCAGAGAAAAATGGAATGATATCAAAATTTACATGGAATCGAATGCTTTAGATTTTGCAGATGTGAATCTTTTTGGCAATAATTTCCCTTTGGAAAAAAACTGTTTGACCAAATTGAACAAGGAGTGGACGTTATTTTTAAAATTTATGTATGTAAAATTTTATAAGATCCCACAATTTGAAAAAGACACGGATTAAAAATATAAATAAAGTTTTAATAGATTTTCTTCCGTCATGAAACCAATGTAAGAATTAAAATTTCTTTCTTCTCTGAGTCTCAGAAATTTTGTAGTTCCGGAAAGTTCATAGCAGCAGCAACACCATCCGTATGAGTTGTAGATTGGATTCATGTTAAAGTAAACTTCGACTACATTTTCCGGAAGATATTTGAAACTTCCCAAATGATTTTCACCACAGAAAAGTCTTCCTAATTTTTTTAAATTCAAAAGACCTTTCAAAGACGATATGGTATTGTCAGAACAATCAAGTTTCTGTAAATTCACGAGAGATGAGAGTTCTTTCAAAGACGTCACTGAATTATTAGAACAATCAAGATTCCGTAAATTCACGAGAGAAGAGATTCCTTTCAAAGACGATATGGAATTCCCATAACAATCAAGTTTCTGTAAATTCACGAGAGAAGAGATTCCTTTCAAAGACGATATGGAATTCCCAGAACAATCAAGTTTCTGTAAATTCACAAGAGAAGAGAGTTCTTTCAAAGACGATATGGAATTCCAAGAACAATCAAGATTCTGCAAATTCACGAGAGATGTGATTTCTTTCAAAGACAATATGGAATTACCAGAACAATCGAGTTCTTGTAAATTCACGAGAGATGTGATTTCTTTCAAAGACAATATGGAATTACTAGAACAATCGAGTTCTTGTAAATTCACGAGAGAAGATAATCCTTCCAAAGATGATATGGAATCATAAGAACAATCGAGTATCCGTAAATTTTCGAGAGAAGAGAGATCTTTCAAAGACGTCACGGAATTTTTAAAACAATCAAGTTCCCGTAAATTTACAAGAGAAGAGAGTTCTTTCAAAGACGATATGGAATTCTGAGAACAATCAAGATGTTGTAAATTCACGAGGGAAGATAGATCTTGTAAAGACGATATGGAATTCTGAGAACAATCAAGATGTTGTAAATTCACGAGGGAAGATAGATCTTGTAAAGACGATATGGAATTATGAGTACAATCAAGATGTTGTAAATTCACGAGGGAAGAGAGATCTTTTAAAGACGATATGGAATTATGAGAACAATCAAGATGTTGTAAATTCACGAGGGAAGAGAGATCTTTTAAAGACGATATGAAATTACGAGAACAATCAAGATGTTGTAAATTAACCAGAGAAGAGAGTTCTTTCAAAGACGATATGGAATTATTAAGACACCTAAGTTCCCTTAAATTCACGAGAGAAGAGATTCCTTTCAAAGATGATATGAAAACAAAGGAACAATTCAAATTTTCTGTTTCTTTTGACACATCGGATAATTTTTCTCCGGATTCAAAATTATAGAACATTTTTGAATCAGCTATTATGAAATGGAAAAAAGAATAAAGACACAAAGAATTTATTTTGAAATTTTTCTCAGAAAAATAAATGAAGTTCAAACAGATTTTCTTCCGTTATGAAACCAATGTAAGAATTAAAATTTCTTTCTTCTCTGAGTATCAGAAATTTTGTAGTTCCGGAAAGTTCATGACAAACGGGCTGTTCGTAGAAGTCGCAGATTGGATTCACGTCATAATAAACATCGAATGCATTTTCCGGAAGATATTTGAAACTCAGAAAGCAATTATGATAAAAATAAATTCCATTTAATTTTTTCAAATTCAACAGACCTTTCAAAGACGATATGGAATTATAAGAACAATCAAGATGTTGTAAATTCACGAGAGAAGAGATTCCTTTCAAAGATGATATGAAATTACAAGAACAATCAAGAATCCGTAAATTCACGAGAGAAGATATTCCTTTCAAAGACGATATGGAATTGTTAGAACAATTAAGTTCTTGTAAATTCACGAGAGAAGATATTCCTTTCAAAGAAGACATATTTCTCATGAAAAGATGCAATATTTCTATTTCCTTTGGCACATCCGTGATTTTCCCACTTTTCAATGCATAGTATGTTCCTATTTTTGAATTTGCCATCATGAAACTGAAAAAAAAGAATAAAGACACGAAGATTTTATTTTGAAATTTTTCTCAGAAAAATAAATAAAGTTTCAATAGATTTTCTTCCGTCATGAAACCAATGTAAGAATTGAAATTTCTTTCTTCTCTGAGTCTCAGAAATTTGGAAGTTCCGGAAAGTTCATGGCAACAGTAAAACTGTTTGTGCATGTCGTAGACTGGATTGTCATGACACTCCACAACTACTACATTTTTCGGAAGATATTTGTAACTTCGCAAATGATTTTCACCACAGAAAAGACTTTTTAATTTTTTTAAATTCAAAAGACCTTTCAAAGACGATATGGTATTGTCAGAACAACAGAGTATCCGTAAATTCACGAGAGATGAGAGTTCTTTCAAAGACGTCACTGAATTATTAGAACAACCAAGATTCCGTAAATTCACGAGAGAAGAGATTCCTTTCAAAGACGATATGGAATTACCAGAACAATCAAGTTTCTGTAAATTCACAAGAGAAGAGAGTTCTTTCAATGACGATATGGAATTCCAAGAACAATTAAGTTTCTTTAAATTCATGAGAGAAGAGAGACCTTTCAATGACGATATGGAATTTGAAGAACACCAAAGTACCCGTAAATTCACGAGAGAAGATATTCCTTTCAAAGACGATATGGAATTTGAAGAACAATGGAAATATTGTAAATTCACGAGAGATGATATTCCTTTTAAAGACGATATGGAATTATAAGAACACCAAAGTTTCTGTAAATTCACGAGAGAAGAGATTCCTTTCAAAGACAATATGGAATTACTAGCACAATCAAGTTCCTGTAAATTCACGAGAGTGGAGAGTTCTTTCAAAGACGATATGGAATT
>Ga0316207_10004883_pt1 | contig 11379 bp, 9 predicted proteins | sample 6weekpyrite_MG_FD_204943 | JGI IMG/M metagenome (GOLD analysis project Ga0316207, IMG submission 204943) | Microbial mat bacterial communities from mineral coupon in-situ incubated in ocean water Damariscotta River, Maine, United States -... | ecosystem: Environmental > Aquatic > Marine >...
TTGCCTTTAGTTGTTTCTGCAAAGTTAAAGTCATCAACAATTTCGCCATTACCCAGAACCGCTGCTGCAGTAAAATCCGGTGCTTCGCGGCCTACTAATACGCCCATCTCAATCTCCTCAGATTATTCAGTATAAAATTTATTCAGATACCACTGTATCAATTCGCTAAACATTATAACTTAGTTGATTTCTAATATTCATTGTTTATCTTTATCGTCTTTATTGGAAATAACAATGAACGTCACTGCCATCACAACCACAATTGCCCCGGCTATCTGCACGTTGCTTAAACGATCACCTAAAAAAATCACACCTAATATCATGGTTGAAACCGGCCCTATCACCCCCAGCAATGAGACTTTTTTTGCACCCAATACTTTCATGCCATACGCCATAAAAAAAGTAGGGATAATGGTCGAAATCAGTGCGAGCACGGCCCCCCAATAATAAACTTGCTGATGCTGTTCAAACAAACCCCGTTGATCACTTAATGCATAGTGCAAAAACACAGCCGCACCAGCAGCAGACATCGTATAAACGGTAAATCGTACTGAACCAACGATTTTAATATGACGTTCACTGCCTATCAAAAACACAGCAAAAGCCAGTGCACTGAGTGCAACTAATCCTGCGCCAAAAACCGTATCATTCATCTGATGATCAATCGTTTCGCTAAAGATTAAGATAATTCCGCTATATGCCAGCAAAATTGCGAAGACTTCTTTCAGCGTTATCATTTGTTTCAGCACAATCACAGACAACAGCAATACAAAGGTCGGGTATAAATACAAAATTACTCTCTCAAGACTGACCGATATATACTGTAAGCCTTGCATATCCAGATAGCTGGCAAAATAATATCCAACAATGCCAAAAGCAGCGATTGCCAGCATCTGCAGCCTGCTAATTCTTTGCTTATTAAAACGCTCACTATATAGTCCGATCACCATATAGATCGGCACAGAGATTCCCATCCGAATCACCAGCAAAGTCACGGTATCAACCTGATACTGGTAAGCAAATTTAATAAATAACCCCTTAGATGAAAACATAACGGCACCAATAAGGGTCAGAAAAAATGCCAAAGTATATCGCCGCTCAGAACTCTCAAAACTATTTTCATTAGACATAACAAGTCCCTTGTCATTAAAAGCACAAATCAGCAAACTTGTTTTTTCAGAACAGAAACGAAACAGGCCGCAGATTTGCGGCCCGTTAAAAAAATATTATGTTTCTTACTTTTTAAACTACCACAACAGAACCTGCGCTTTTAGCATTAGCAGCCATAGCAGCATGTTCTTTGTGATAGAAGACTTAAAAGTAAAATTATTCATAATATAGTAATAACATCTGATATTTTTTAATGCAAGCGCTTATGCATTATGCAGACGTTTAAATTTAGTAGCGTGGCATTTAGGGCAAGGAGGTATATGCCCAGGCTTTTCAAAGTGCAACTCTTCTCCGCAAGCCTCACAGCGTAGCACCCCCATACTGATCATCTCACCCGTATGCCATTCTCCATAGGTATCGGCATCCAGTGACCATTGTTCCAGTTCGACACGGGTACGATCAGCCAGTGATGAAAACTTTTCTAACAGGTATTTTTCAATTAATAAAATATCCAGCCTTAACCAGTCAGCAAGCTCTTTCTCCTGCTGCTGCATAAATCCTGCAGCTTCTGTCAGGTCTTTTTCTATATACTGAGATAATTTATCAATTTCTTCACTGGTTAATTCAGAGGCCTCAGATACTTTTTCTCTGGCCTCTTTCAGTGCATCCTTAATCACCGGTCCGCTATGTTCCCTTGCATTCACAATAAATTCTTTTGCTACTTCCAGCATATGTCCGTACGCATCTTCCAGTTTATTACGCATATCATTTCCACTCATAACACGTATCCTTTGATTGGAGAAAAATAAGATTTCTTATAGTCTTTATAGCATATAGCATCTCGGCACAACTTTGACGATTATCAACTAGACTTCTGAATGATTGAAATCAATTTACCGGACACTATCTGAGTACTATCAGAAAGCCATATAATTGCCTATAATTAGGAAAATACGATTATTCACAGGCACATAATGACAATACCCCCCTCTAAAACAGAGCTCAATTCCGATCTAAAACGATCCATATTAAGCTGCCCGACCCTGCCCAGTCTGCCGGCAATTGCATTAGAGGTTATTGAGGCGAGTAAAGATCCTGATATTGGTCTGGCTGAAGTATCGACAATTATTCGGAATGACCCGGCGTTATCCATCAAATTATTAAAAATAGCAAACTCTCCGCTTTATTCACTAAGACGCACTATTCATAACCTGCGCGAAGCGCTGACGCTGCTGGGTTTGACTTCGACACTGACCATCTCGCTAAGTTTTACACTGCTTAAATCCTTAAAAGATAACGACAAATCAAATGTCGACCATGATAACTACTGGAAACGTTCCTTGTTATCAGCAACCATTGCTCGTCATATGGGGTTTAAGCTAGGGCTTTCTAATCTTGAAGACTTGTTTTTAGCCGGCCTTTTACAGGATATCGGTATTCTGGCTTTAGAGTGTAGCGAACCGGAGTTTTATTCAGATTCTGAGAACAATACTCATGATGACAGAGTAGCCTATGAACACGATAAAATCGCCACAGATCACGCGCAAGTCGGCGCCTGGTTGTTAGAGTCATGGAACTTACCTGAAAAACTAGTTCATCAAATAACACATAGTCACAAGTACACATACGATGAGCATTCAAACCTAGAAGAGAATCAAATCCATCAGTGCCTTTATCTGTCCGGCACTATCGCTGACATATGGATGGAAGATAATTTTGAAGAAGCTCTACAACAAAGCTTTGAAAAAATCCAGACAGCACTTGAAATCAGTGAATCAGAATTTAGTGAATTTATCGAAGATATCAACCAAATGATACCGGATATTTCTAAACTTTTTGAAGTGACTATTTCAGACCCTGTCAGTCGTGAACAAGTATTAGACCGCGCCAGAGAACTGTTACTTGAAAAAAACCTGCAGATTATCAAACAGTCGGAATCTGACAGACATAAGATTGAAGAAATGGCTGAAAAAGCCAAAGACCTGCAGGAAGAAAACCACCGTGATGCACTGACAGGTATTTACAATCGAAGATATTTTGAGCATATTCTGGAAGAAGAGTTTGAAAATGCTAATCTTAACCGCTGGCCGTTAAGCGTTGCTTTTATCGATATCGATCACTTTAAAGCGGTAAATGACAGCTATGGTCACCTTACCGGTGATCAGGTATTAAAAGAAGTTGCCGAAATCATTAACCAGAATATTCGACAAACTGACTTACTCGCACGCTATGGTGGTGATGAGTTTATTTTATTATTGCCGGGTTCGACAGATGAAGTGGCAAAAAACATGCTGCACCGAATTCTTAAGCAACTACGGAGTGCTAATATTGCAGAACTCGGTACTTTGAATAAAAACCCAACCGTTTCAATCGGGCTCGCTTCACATATCGACAGACATAATTTTGATAGCATTACTGACTTATTAAAAGCCGCTGATGATGCGCTATACAAGGTTAAAGAAAGCGGCAGAGACAATATTAGTAGTTATGAATAAATCGTCTCATTAGCTGTATTAAACAGGTAACTTTTCAACATTTACTCTTTTCTGCAATAGCCGCTCAATCATCTGCTGTGAGTAGATCGTATCAGAAGAACTGAAATAACAGTCCTGATGTACTTTTTGAGAATGACGTGACTGCTGATGTGCTGATAACACTTTCTTCAGTTGTTCTGCAATCGCAGCACCAGTATCAATAACGTCAGCAGCATTACCAACAATACGTTCAATTAATGGTAGCAAGAACGGATAATGGGTACAGCCCAGAACAATCGTATCAACCCCCTGCTTTAACATTGGCTGTAGATATTGCTCTAATAGCTGATTTGTTTTTTCATCATTTATGAGACCCGCTTCAACCAGCTCCACTAAGCCATGTGCCGCCTGCTCAACATATTCGACATCATCTGAAAATTTCTGCTGCAGGTTTTTATACTGCTTACTCTGCAGGGTAGATGCGGTTGCCAGCACCCCAACATAGCCTGTTTTAGTCGCCAAAGAGGCAGGTTTTAAAGCGGGCTCTATGGCAATAACAGGTATCTCAAGTCGTTCTCTGATCATGGCAATAGCAGCTGCCGTTGCGGTATTGCAGGCAACCACAATAGCAGAAACATTTTTCTCAAAGAGAAAATCGGCAATGAGCATGCAACGTTGTTGAATATAATCCTCAGTTTTATCACCATAAGGTGCGTGTGCACTATCAGCAACATACAAAAATGATTCATCTGGTAATTCACGTTGCAGGTGCCTAAGTACGCTCAGCCCACCTAATCCTGAATCAAATACCCCGATTGTCATTAAATATTAGCCCTAAAATAAATACGTTTAAATCTAGATTTATCAATAACTTAAAATATCTACTATAATTATAAGATATATGATTCAGTGTTACACTATCAGTGATATTACATATTGATTACAACACGTTATAGATTGTAATTCAGAAATTTACTTATTTCGTATAACTTGTTGCCCTGTTATCGGTGTTATGAATAATAATAAAAAATTACCCAGCCTGAGAAAACACTACCTGACACTGGCATCTGTAGTTATTTTTCTGCTTCTTACCGGTGCCAGCACAGGAAGCTGGTACATCAATAATATCACCCGAAATAGTGCAAGCACTCTGATACTAACCAAATCCATTACGAGTACTGTTCAGCAGCTAAGGCAGACATTATTCCGCATTAATATGACGGTTAATGCGCTCTTAATCAATCCGGAATCTTCACATGAAAGTATTATTAGTAAAAACCTGGAGCAGGCATTAGTACTCATTTCTTCACTTAAATCTAACACCGACTTAGAAGATACAAAACTTGAACTTTCAGTTAAACACTTACATGAATTAATCATTGAATTAAACACCAAAACTCATTTTCTTACACAAAACAGAAAAGACTCTAATTGGGTCTATCCAGCACTACCCTATATAAACAATAAAACAAGAATACCTAATAGAGATTTTACGGCCGCTATCGAATCTGCTATTAACGCGTATCACAATGAGTCCATACCTATTGATGAGACCTTTTTTCAGCTCGTCAGCCTGAGAAATCACTGGCAAAAAAAGATACTGAATTTTAGAGCTGTAATTATCCGTTTTGCTGGCCTTAATAATAGCTATCAGGTGTCTCAGGAAATATCTATTAAAGAACAGCAAAAAAAGATTTATTCATTACTTAATAAATTAGAAGAGAAAAAAAGACAGGATTTGCTTGAGCTAAGTACAGAATCCTCTCTCAACATCATGCTAAAGGCAAACATAGCATGGGATAAAAACTGGGCATCTGTAAAAGCACTTCGGCGAGGAACTAACTGGCGCCAGGATGTTATTTATTTAAGTCAGTATATTATACCGCTACATAAAAAAATCAACTCAGCCATGAGTCAGCTTGAAAGCTCAGCCTATACCTGGTCACTTGAACAGTTTGAAAGCATTGCTGGTGCCGCTAAAAAAGTGATTATCGAATTATGGTTACTGGCCATGCTAGCCATCGGATTCGTAATAATAGTTTATATACTCATTGAAAAACTGGTATTACAGCCCACTAACAGAATTACTCAGTCTCTTTCTATCACTGATGATAATTATAAAATTGAAATAAAAGATGAAAGCAGTAAAGAAATCAACCAGCTGACAACTGCATATAATATTATGCAAAAGCAGATTCGTCAGCGCCAGATTGCATTAGAACATCAGGCTATGCATGATGCACTAACCAGTTTGCCAAACCGGGTACTATTAAATGACCGCTTAACTCAGGCAATCAGCATCATGAAAAGAGCCGGTGGTGAACTCGCGGTATTACTATTGGACCTAGACCGGTTTAAGGATGTTAATGATACGCTCGGACATCATATCGGAGATCAACTTTTACAAATTGCAGCAGAGCGCCTGAAAGTATCAATTCGCTCTTCAGATACCGTTGCTCGTCTTGGCGGAGATGAATTCGCAATCATAGCGCCACAGACTAATTCAGATGAAGCAATGGAGTTTGCAGAAAAAATCATTCGTTCTTTAAATGAAATATTTATTATTGAACATAACAATATTCATGTCGGTGTCAGCATAGGTATTTCAATCTACCCGAAACATGGTGAGGATAACCATACGCTTATTCGTCATGCAGACACAGCCATGTATGGTGCCAAATACAGTAATCGTAGCAGCCTTTTATATTCACCTTCACAAGATAAAAATACGCCTGACAACCTCTCACTGGTCAGTGACCTGCATCATGCCGTGGAAGCCAGCGAAGAGTTTAGTATCCACTATCAGCCACAGGTCAACTTAAAAACCTCTACTGTTACTCAGGTCGAAGCATTATTTCGCTGGACTCACCCTAAACTCGGTCTGATACCAACACAGGATGTAATAAAGCTGGCAGAAAAGACCGGCGTTATTCAACAGCTTACTATCTGGGTAATCAATACAGCCATAGAAGAATTTATGCGCTATCTGGCAGACAAAAATCTGCACCTTTCAATAAATTTATCTACCTGGAACCTGCAGGATCCGGACCTTCCTGACACTATCAACAAACTACTAAAACATCATAAAATGCCGCCCGAATTACTAACACTTGAAATAACTGAAACTGCAATGATGCACGACCCTGTGCGCGCAAGAAGTGTTTTACGTGATTTGAATGAACTGGGTATTGTGCTCGCTATTGATGATTACGGCACCGGTTTTTCTTCACTCAGTTACCTCAAGCTTTTACCTGTTCATGAATTGAAAATTGATAAATCATTCATTTTTGAAATGCTGGAGAATGAGAATGATGCCATCATTGTAAAATCCACTATAGAGCTGGCGCATAATCTTGGATATAAAGTTACTGCAGAGGGTGTTGAAAATATTGAAACACTGGAAAAATTACAAAAGCATCATTGTGATACGGTTCAGGGATACTATATTTCCAAGCCAATTGGAATTCACCAGTTAATTATCTGGCTAATGAAACATCAGCCAGAACAATAAATAGCTTAAGCTATTTAATTAATATAGCTTTTCCAATTCCCCGTTTATCCGAAGCCACATCAATTGTTTTTTTCTTTTTATTCCAGATCACAACATGCATATTGCCCCAGACATTGCCTTCACTGAGTTGATGTCCCATTGACTCTAACTTCTCAATCGTTGCCTGATCAAATGCTGCTTTCTCATGAAATATTTTATCCGGCAAATACTGATGATGAAAACGTGGCAGGTTCACCATCGTCGTTGCATCACCGCCTTTAAAAAATTCCAGCGCAGCTAGAATCACCATGCTGATAATCCGGCTACCACCCGGTGTTCCTATCACTGCAATCCGATCTTCTGTTTCTAAAAACGTTGGTGACATGCTTGATAACATACGTTTACCTGGTGCAATCGCATTCGCTTCTGCACCAACTAAACCATATGCGTTCGGCACACCTGGCTTAGCCGAAAAATCATCCATTTCATCATTTAATAAGACGCCCGTTCCCGGCACAATAAAACCGGAACCAAACGGATAGTTTACTGATAATGTTGCCGCCACACGGTTACCGTGTTTATCGATCACAGAAAAATGCGTCGTATTATTTCCACCACTTTCAAATGCCACCGGTTTCAGGAAAACACTGGGCGTTGCGTTTTTTTCATCGATATCTGCTGATAGCTTTTCAGCATAACTGCGGCTGATTAATTTTTTAACCGGCACTTTAATATAATCACTATCACCAAGGTACTCAGCTCTGTCTCTGTAAGCGCGGCGCATGGCTTCGGTAATTAAATGAACTTGTTCAGTTCTGCTTTTCGCCTCAATGTTTTTTGCTGCCAGCATATTAAACACTTCAGCCATTACGATACCGCCCGATGATGGCAAGGCTGCTGACGTCACTTTCATGCCTTTATAATTACTAACAACAGGCACTCTGGGTACTACCTGATATTCAATCAGATCCTCAAGTGTCCAGATACCACCGGCCTGTTTCACACCATTGACCAGCTTGCTCGCCACCTCTCCCTGATAAAAACCTTCCATTCCCTTATTAGCAATCGCCTCTAAGGTAGTGGCCAGATCATCTTGTTTAATAACATGACCGACTTCAGGCACTTCATTATTTTTTAGAAATATCTTTGATGACTCAGGAGAAGCCTGAACAGCCGCTAAACGAAACTTCAGCATTCTTGCAAAGTATTCATCCACTTTAAAACCATCACGTGCCAGATGAATAGCCGGCTCTAAACTAGTGCTTAAATCCAGCAAACCATGCGCCTCAGCCAGATATTGCAGCGCTGCCGGTACACCGGGTATGCCCGCTGCTAATGCACCATCCATTGACTTTTTATGATCAACATTCCCTTCTTTGTCCAGATACATATCGCGACTGGCGGCATATGGCGCACGCTCACGCCCATCTATCATAATATCTTTGCCATCTACCGCTGTATGCACCAGCCAGAAACCACCGCCACCGATACCAGAACCATAAGGCTCGACAACTGCCAGCGCTGCCGAGATAGCAACGGCGGCATCGATAGCATTACCGCCATTTTTTAAAATTTTTTCACCCACTTCAGATGCCAGCGGGTGAGCCGTGGCAACGCCAGCCTGACTGAGGCTGGCACTGTGGACATTTGTTACGAAAATAAAGAGGCTTACAAAAGCAATTATGTGACGGTTTAACATATTTTTATTCTTTTCCATATTTACAGTCATAGACCATTAATTATTAAAAAAAATCCTTTTGAACACTCATTTAGTCGATTTAGTCGACATCGCTCTCTTGTACTTAAACTTTGTACATAAAAAAAGGCCCGCAAGGGCCTCTTCTGACTTATTTATGACTCGCCGGTCAGATTCCGGTACTTATCCCAGAGTTTGTCTTCAGATTCCTCATGATCAGGGTCTTTTGGAATACAATCGACCGGACAAACCTCCACACACTGAGGGGTATCATAGTGACCGATACATTCAGTACATTTATTAGGGTCTATCTCATATATTTCGTCACCCGGTGTTATTGCCTCATTCGGGCATTCCGGTTCGCATACGTCACAGTTGATACACTCATCAGTGATATAAAGTGCCATATTTCTCTAATCTCCAGTAAGGCTATTTGCTGGGCGTGATTCTACCTGATTATTCGTTCAAGTTCAGCCACAACTGTAGGATGGACAAATTCATGCACATCCCCGCCATGCAGCGCGATCTCCTTCACCAGACTCGATGAAAGAAAGCTGTTTTGCTCAGATGGCGTTAAAAACAGTGTTTCTATTTTGTTTTCCAGCCGCCGATTCATACTGGCCAGCTGCATTTCGAACTCAAAATCCGAAACCACGCGCAGCCCACGTAAAATCACATGGGCATTCTTTTGTTTAACAAAATTAACCAAAAGGGCTGAAAAACCACATACCTCTACATTAGGCAGGTCGGATAATATAGTCTCAGCCATACTAACCCTTTGCTGCAAATCAAATAATGGCGTTTTACTAGGGTTAGCAGCAACGGCCACAATGACTTTTTCAAAAATCTTACTGGCACGCTCGATCAAATCAGAATGACCGTTTGTCATCGGATCAAATGTACCCGGATATACTGCAATAACTGACATTTTATCCTTCTATCTCAAACAGGCTGTAATGTATTTGCCCGGCATGTTTATCTTTTAATAGTGACCAGTTCTGCGGCACCGTTATATCATCGCCTTTTCTTGCTTCAAGATAAACCTTTGTGCCTGTCGCCAGTGGCAACAAATCGATAACTGGCTCCAACAGCGCTGACTGATACGGAGGATCAAGAAAAACTATATCAAACTTCAAACTGCCTTCAAAGGCTGCTGACTGCTGATTAAGAAACTCCAGCGCATCCTGATTAATAACACTAACCTGAGAAGCCCCCAGTGTTTTAATGTTTTGCTGAAGTGTTTTACAAACAGCAGACGCTTTTTCTACCATCACTACTTCTCTTGCGCCTCTGGAAGCGGCTTCTAAACCCAGCGCGCCACTGCCTGCAAACAAATCAAGACAGTGACTGCCCGGCACATCCGTCTGCAACCAGTTGAATAAGGTTTCTCTGACCCGGTCAGTGGTCGGCCGCAGGCCCTCAGCATCTGGCACCGGCAAGACCCGGCTACGCCACGAGCCGCCAATAATTCTCAAACGGCCCTGTGCAGAAGAACCGACCTTTGTTTTTCTTTTATTAATGATCTTTCGTCTGACTATTTTTGTTCTCAGCACCGACAATAATCGTCAGCATTTTTTCAGGATCCAGTCTTCGTTTAAGTGCCGACTGAATACTTTTCTGGTCAACCGCTTTAATCCGGCGATTAAAGTTATGCAGGTAATCCAGTGGCAGGTGGTAAAAGCCGATCATCGATAAATACTCGACCACTTTTTTATTGCTGTCGATACGCAGCGGGAAACCGCCCGTTATGTTTTTAACACTCGATTCCAGCTCATCATCGGTTGGGCCGTTTTGCCAGTATTTTTTCAGTTCTGATTTAAGAATATCTGTCGCCTGTTCTGCCTGATCATTTTTGGTTTGCATACCCATCAAAAACGGGCCCAGTTCACGACTTGGCGAAAAATAACTATAAACACTATAAGCCAGACCGCGCTTTTCACGAATTTCATCAACTAACCGTGATGAAAAGCCGCTACCGCCAAAGGGGTGATTAGCCAGGTACAATGAGAAATAATCTTTATCTCCTCGCTGCACACCTGTCTGCCCCATTAAAATATGACTTTGCTTTGACGGAAAATCAATCTTAATCGTTTGCGCTTTTTGTAATGGTTTTACTGCCGGAATCGCCGGCAGCTTAATGCCTTTATTGAGGCCTTTAACCAGATCATTCGCCAGATTTTTAGCCTGATCCCGATTAAGAGCACCAACAATTGCAATCACCGCATTACTGCTGACATAGTGGCGATCATAAAACTCAATCACCTGTTTTCTTTTCATCGCCGCCAGACTGTCATCATCGCCATTAGTGGGTGATGCGTAAGGATGATCACCATATAAAGCTTTGTAAAAAGCCTCTGCGCCAATCGCAGATGGTGACTGTTTTTCTGCCTGGCGAGAAACTTTTAAGTTTGCCAGTTCTCGCTGAAAACTTTCTTCCGAAAAAAGTGGCTTAGTCAGCACCCCTTTTAACATTGTCAATGCCGGTTGCAGATAGCGGTCATCACGCAAGCTGCGCAGACTTAACCAGGCCATATCTCTTAACGCGCCATTACCAAACTGTGCACCAACATTCTCAAACTGCTCAGCAATTTGCTGTGCAGTTTTATCCG
>Ga0316207_10004885_pt1 | contig 11376 bp, 12 predicted proteins | sample 6weekpyrite_MG_FD_204943 | JGI IMG/M metagenome (GOLD analysis project Ga0316207, IMG submission 204943) | Microbial mat bacterial communities from mineral coupon in-situ incubated in ocean water Damariscotta River, Maine, United States -... | ecosystem: Environmental > Aquatic > Marine >...
CCTTAAAAGCGATAATCGCAAGGACCAGCAGCAATACCCAGTACAGCATGTCAGGCAATACGCTAATATTCAGCATCATGCCGATGACAACAAAAAATAGCCCGAGCAGTACATCTCGAAAAGGCCGAATATCGGCTTCGATCTGGTGACGAAACTCGGTTTCACCGAGTATCATGCCGGCAAGGAACGCGCCCAGGGCAAACGACAGGCCAGCAAAATGACTAATCCACGCCGCTGCCATGGCAAATAGCAATGCGGTCAGTGTAAAAAGCTCGGATGATCGCGCCGATACGATGGTAGCAAACAGGGGCCGCAACACCCACCACCCCAACAACAACATAAAGCCAATCACTGACAGACCCTTCAGCATGGCCCATGAGAGTTCCCAGAGCAATGCCCCCTGCTGGCTCTCGGCCAGTACCGCCACCAGGATGAGGAAAGGCACCACCGCAATGTCCTGAAACAGTAGAATCGCGACCGACAATCGTCCATGGGGCAGTCCCAGCTCCTGTTGATCCTTAAGTTGCTTGATCACTATAGCCGTAGAGGACATTGCCAGCACACCGCCCAGCACTAGAGCGGCTTCCATATCGAGGCCCAGTAACCAGGCGACGCCACCGGCGAATATGCTGGTCAACACCACCTGCGCACTTCCCAGGCCCAACACTTCGGTTTTCATCGCGGCAAGCCTCGCCATAGAAAACTCAAGGCCAATGGTGAATAGCAGAAATACCACACCGAATTCAGCCAGGTAGTGCGTATCGTCGGTATGCGGCACCCATGCCAGCCCGTATGGACCTATGATGACCCCAACTGATAGATAAGCGAGGATGGAGGGCATGCGTAGACGCCGAAACACGGCAACAAGGACAACCGAGGCGGCAAGCAGAATCATAATCGTATCAACAATACCTAGATTCATTTGCAATCGCACTCATAGCGATATACCAACTGACATTGTCGATATTTATTAACCTGTGCAGTCATAACATATCCCACCCTATCTGTAGTGCATGCAAATTGATCAACTGTCGTCTAACAGTTCCCTTGTACGAACTCGAAATAATGCTTCTACAGGTAAAATTGCAACAATACCGTCACCCTCGCATCCAGTGTGTGCCGTATCCATAATGGCCTGCGCAATAGCCTGCGCCTTACTCTCCTCGATGAATACTTCAATACGAGCATTGGGCGAGGTCCAGTCACTATTAAAAAAATTAGGCGCCTCGCCGTAACCCTGTACCTTGCCGACACTAATTCCAGGGACATTGAGCTGCTTAAGTTGTTCTTCAACTGCCTCCAACTTTGAAGGATGAATAATCGCGGTGATTTTTCGGTATTTCATACCTTGTCCTCTGATTGATTGCTGGATATGTGTACTGGTTATTCGACGACCGCCATCTGATGAGCCTCACCAGCTGGTAACTCGATCGTATCCAGTAGTTTGAAGGCTTTCTCGTCGATCACCCAGATCAGTGGCTTCTTGCGGCTTGAAACATAAACCTTGCCTGCGCCATGGATGGTATTCAGATGATAAGGTGCCGGTGACAATTTCAGCTCTTTTTTGTTGCCGGTCACAGTGTCAACGGCCACCAGCTTGTCGTCTTTTTTACTGCTGACAAACAATGTCTTACCATCATCGCTAATATCCAGGCCATGTACACTTTTGCCTATGTCAAACTGCTGTATGACGATTCCTTTCTCTACTGAAACAGCTGATACTTTGCCAATGCGTGGATTGGTAACATAGATCAACGATTCATCGTCTGAAAAAGTCAGGTGTTCGGGAGACGCGCCTGCTTCAAGATTACGTTTTACGCTCCATGTTTTAACATCAATTTCACTAATATTGCCGCTTGCACTGTTACTAACATAAGCAAAACGACCATTTTTGGAAACAACGGTATAGTTTGGCGCATTACCAGTTTGTACGATTTTTATTACCTGGTTAGTCTGCATATCGACAACGCTGACATAACCACGTGTAGCATGCGTTGATATAACATAGCGTCCATCAGGCGTGATGGCCTGGTGGTGTGTCCATCCCGCCACCGGAATTGTCAGCATAACGTGGCCATGAGCGAGATGGATCAGCGCTAGCTGGCTGTTGGGTTTGTCTGCTGGTTCTCCCGGTTTAAGTGGCGTTTCCTTGAGACTGCCGGCTATCAGGTATTCGCCGTCAGGCGTCGCTACAAGGCCGTGGGGGTTCTCCACGCCAGGATAACTTGCCGTGATCTTATTCGTTGCCGCATCGACCGCAATGACCTGGTTGGCTGATCCCAGCGGAATGTATACGGTAGGTGATGCGTGTAATGCTGTTATGGAAAATAACCATAAGAGCGTAGCTACTGATGTTTTTTGAAAGGTTTCCATGCTTTATCTCCAGGGCATTACCCTTTTTAAATATTTGGTTACATCATCATTGCTTTACGACCTGCTTCAGATAACGCAACACATCCAGAAGCTGCCTGTCGGTCAGTGTCGGGTCTCCACCCCTGGGCGGCATGGCAATGCCATCCGGCCTCTGTATACCTGATTTCATGCGCGCGACGATACTCTGTTCGCTATCCGTAAACAGGGTTTCACTATCTGCCATGTCGAGCACACCGGGCATATTTCCCGTTCCATCATCGCCATGACATACAATGCATGTGCTCAAGTAAATGTGTTCCGCGTCTTTTGCCAATGCTACCGGCAATTCTGACAGCGCTGCCAGATAGACAGCTATAAAAGTTGCAAGCCTCTTCATTTACGACAACCTCTTTTCCGGTCTTCATACACTATTTTTCCAGTTCTTTGGCGCGGCGATTAAATTCGTCTTCGTCAATTTCACCGCGTGCATAGCGTTTCTTCAGTATCGACATTGGACTTTCATCAATACTGGACGATGCTGAATCATTGCTACTGCCTGTCACAAATTTTATAGCCAGTACAATAACCACAATAAGTAAAATCCAGAACAGCCACATAAAGCCGCCTCCAAACCACATTGTTTCATCATGACCATACATAATGATTTCCTCCTGTTAAAGACGCGTGCGCCGCAGTCGTAATGCATTGCTGATAACCGATACTGAACTAAAACTCATCGCCGCAGCTGCAATGATGGGTGATAGCAGTACACCGAAAAATGGATATAACACACCGGCTGCAATCGGCACACCGGCCGAATTGTAAGCAAAGGCAAAGAACAGGTTTTGACGTATGTTACGCATGGTGGCGCGACTCAGCTGCCGTGCCCGCACAATGCCACGTAAATCGCCCTTTACCAGGGTAACACCGGCACTTTCCATGGCGACATCGGCACCGGTACCCATGGCAATACCGACATGGGCCTGCGCCAGTGCAGGAGCATCATTAATACCGTCACCTGCCATGGCCACGGTTTTACCGGTTGCCTGCAACTGTTTGACAATAGCCGCTTTCTGATCCGGCAACACCTCGGCTTCGACACTGTCAATGTGTAGCTGGCGAGCAACCGCTTCGGCAGTGGTGCGGCTATCGCCAGTTAGCATGATCACTTCAATGCCTTCCTCGTGCAGATCTGCAATGGCCGAAGCAGTACTCTGTTTAATCGGATCGGCGACACCGATAAGACCCGCAGCTTTGCCATCAGCAGATAACAACATCACCGTCTGCCCTTCTGCTCGTAAACTATCCGCCTGTTCTAACAGCAAGCCACTGTCTACATCCAGTGACTGCATTAATGCGATATTGCCCAGCGCCAATACATGCCCATCGACCTTGCCCGTCACACCCATGCCGGTTTTTGCTTCAAAGCTGTCCACCGATGACAGTTTCAGATTACGTTGCTTCGCTCCCTGCACAATGGCTTCAGCCAGCGGGTGCTCGCTGCCCCGTTCTAGACTGGCGGCTAACCCCAGTATCGTGTTTTCATCCTGACCTTCGACCGCCAGCACCTGCATCAACTGAGGTCGGCCTTCGGTGAGAGTGCCGGTTTTATCCACAACCAGCGTGTCCACCTTCTCCATCACTTCCAGCGCTTCAGCGTTTTTGATTAACACACCGATCATGGCACCACGCCCGGTGCCTACCATTATCGACAAGGGTGTTGCCAGCCCCAGTGCACAGGGACAGGCGATAATCAGCACCGCCACCGCATTCACCACCGCATAAGCCAGGCGGGGCTCAGGCCCCCATAAAAACCAGGCAAGGAATGCCAGGCCAGCAATAACGACCACCACGGGTACAAAGTAACCTGATACTGTGTCGGCGAGCTGCTGAATCGGCGCACGTGAACGTTGCGCTTCCGCGACCATATTAACAATCTGCGACAACAGTGTATCGGCACCGACTTTTTCAGCACGCATCAACAGGCTTCCGTTGCCATTCACAGTAGCACCGATCAGAGCATCATCACTCTGTTTTATTACCGGCACCGGTTCACCCGTCACCATGGATTCGTCTACATTGCTTTCGCCTTCAAGAACACGGCCGTCCACTGGAATTTTTTCTCCCGGACGAATACGCAATATATCGCCCACCTGTACCTGATCCAGCGGAACATCTTCTTCCTCACCGTTTTCTCTCTGTATGCGCGCCGTATTGGGTGCCAGCCCCAGCAACATCTTGATCGCCGTATTGGTACGACTGCGCGCACGCAATTCCAGTACCTGCCCGAGCAACACCAGCACGGTAATCACTGCAGCCGCTTCAAAATACACCGGCACTGTGCCGCCATCATGACGCATAGTGGGTGGAAAAAGCTGAGGCATTAACAATGCCACCATGCTGAAACTCCAGGCCACGAACACACCCAGACCGATCAGGGTAAACATGTTCAGGTTCCAGGTTTTGACCGACTGCACCGCACGCACGAAAAACGGCCAGCCGCCCCACAACACCACTGGAGTTGCCAGCACACACTCAATCCATTGCACTGTTTTCATCGACAGTCCGTTGGGTAACCAGCCAGGCGCGAGGTCTGCAATCATCGCCAGAATAAATACCGGCAGTGCCAGCACACTGCCAGCCCAGAAACGACGACTCATATCTTCGAGTTCAGGATTATCCTCTTCCAGCGTGATAGTCCTTGGCTCCAGCGCCATGCCGCATTTCGGACAGCTACCGGGATGATCCTGGACAATTTCAGGGTGCATGGGACAGGTATATTCAGTTTTTACTTTAAGCGCAGATCCGTCTTTTGGCTCCAGTGCCATGCCACATTTCGGACAACTGCCGGGATGGTCCTGGATGATTTCAGGATGCATGGGACAGGTGTATTCCAGATACTCGACAGAACAACTGCCGTCATCGCATGCTTCACCCTGCTGGATCTGCGGCGACTCACCTGAGTATGCCTGAGGATGTAGCACAAATTTGTGTCGGCAGTGCTGGCTACAGAAGTACCACGTTTCCCCCTGGTAATGGGTATGGAATTCTGAATCCTGTGTGACCGACATGCCACACACCGGATCTTTCAGTTCAGCTTCATTTTCCAGATTCATAATATCTGCTCTCCTGCTTACCGGGATAACATTTATGGCTGCTGCCACGGTGAAACGATGGTCATCTTTAAATGACGGGCCACTGTTTAATGACGACCATTTAAAGACCCGTTGTGAGCAACACAATGCTCAAGGCATTTACTTATTGATTTTCAATAGCCGTTTCAACTCAACTTCATCTGGCTGCCCCCTATACACCACTTCGTCATCCACCATCAGGTTGGGCGAGTGACGAATATGGTAGCGGGATACCGTCTCCGGATGGTCTTCTGCGAATACCACCTCATAGGCAACACCCAGATCCTTGAGCTCTATTTCCAGGCTGGATCGATGGCTACAATTTCGAGTTGCGATAATTTTAACGTTCATAGTAATTCCTCACAGAAGCTGCACGAATAGCAGAGTGACATCACTGGCTAATCATAGGTTTGCTTTGCAGCTGTAATGCCGACATGCTCGATAGCTCTCCCTGGTAAAGCACGTCGATGACTTGACCGTCATCGTCGAACACCAGAGTGTAAGACCTGTCGATATCCCCCGACAGGCTCTCTATCACTGTTTTCTTTTCACCGTTGGGCGCCACATAGGTTTTCAGTGTGCGATGTTTACCTATACTGTAAACCCAGCCTTCGTGACCGTTGGCCAGACGAACTTCTTTATCTGCCTTGCCGTGATGACTCATCACCGCAAGTTTTTTGAGACTGTCGAGTGGATAGGTTTTTAGCACCTGTTCGGGGCTGGCTTCATCGGTAAACCGCATGGGCATTTTCATACCATCGGCCATTAGCGGCAGTGAGCACAGCATGGCGAACATGCCAGACTGAAATAAAACACCTGTTTTGTTAAACATGATTGCATACCCTCTTTCGATATTAATGACCGAAAAGGCCGGGTCGTGAAGACCCGGTCACCGTGGTTTATTTCTTTTCAAGCTGCTCCATATGCTTGAGCATCTGCTGCATCATGTCCTGCATCATGCTCATGCGTTTTTCCATCATGACACTGCGATCCGACATGCCGCCCATCATCATTCCGCCCTGGCCTTTGCCCATTCCCATGCCCATTCCCTGGCTATCACTCTGCATCTTAGACATCGTGCCTTTATTTTCCATCATCCTGCCCTTGCCATCGGTATTCGGCATCATGCCGCGCATTTTTTCCATCATACCCATCATGTCTTTCATACTTTGCATGTGATTATTCATATACTGTTTTTTCTTGCTGCTGTTATTTTCCTTCTGCATTTTCATTGCCATATTTTCGGCTTTTTCCATCTGCATATTGAACTTGTCGCCCATCATTTTCATATCCCCCATATTCTGTTGAGCATGGACGCTGGTTATGAATGCCGTTGCCAGAAGCAGTGTGGATACTAATATATATTTTTTCATCATTAAGTCTCCTGTGAGATTTTGATTTCAAGCACGTGCGACTCCAAACAATTCATCCAGAAATTCTCAGAGCAGGAACAGGATAAAATTCGATTTATCCTGTTATTTATTTTCAATGAATCAGGCGTCATCGAAAATGGCGTCACCTCCATGTTCCGCGGAACCGCTGGATTAATCAGACCAGGCTTTGGCACCACGTGCCATATCAGCTTGCTCGGAAACATCATCACCATCGCAGTCGTGTCGATTAACAATAAACCAATGGTTACTCAATAAATTTAACCTATCCATTTTTCACAACAGCCACAAACCGGTGTTTATTTTTCTGCATACCTAACATAGCGTTGTTATATGCAAGCTGTTAAGACGCATGGTTGATTCGCCTAACCAGCAGCTTTTCCTTCAGTATCATCAGTGCGGCTTATGAGTAGGGCTCTCATGCCCGGTTTGCCTTGAGCGTAAAAAATACAGTTCACCAATCGCAATCAGCAGCATTGAAGCAACGGCGACACCAATAACGAATGGATCGGAATTAAGCTTCACCCAGACAAACCCAGCCAGTACCAGCAAGTTTAAAGAAATGGATGTCAGCGGCACCCATTGTCTGGCCTTAACATCATTTAGCAGGTAACGCAGCACTCCCCACTGTAATGCCACATCCATGATCAGATAAAAGATAATACCCAGCGCAGCGATACGGGACAGGTCGAAAAACGCAGTAAGCAACAGCCCCAGCACTACGGTGTAAACCAGTGTGTGTTTCTGTACGCTGCCGGACATACCAAAGTGTTTATGCGGCACCAACTTCATTTCTGACAACATCGCCAGCATTCTGGACACTGCAAAAATACTGGCAATAATCCCTCCTGCTGTCGCCATCATGGCAATCGCAACGGTGAACCAGACGCCGTAATCACCAAGTGCAGGTCGAGCAGCGGCCGCCAGTGAATAATCACGGGTTTCAATAATCTCATTAAGGGAAAGATTACCGGCAACGGTAAAGCCAACCAGCGTGTATATAACAACACAGGCGGCGATTGAAATAACAATGGCTCGACCAACATTTCGACGAGGCTCGATTATCTCGGAGCCACTATTAGTAATAGTAGTAAAACCCTTGAATGCCAGAATACCAAGCGCGGTGGCACCGAGAAAATTGCCGACTACTCCACTACTCCCCTGAGTACTGAAGTTAACCGTGACACTATCAATCAAACTGATACCCACCAGGCCAAAAATCAGTATGCCACCGATTTTCAATATACCAATGAAGCTCGCAACTCTCTGGATTGAACGATTACCGAGCAGATTAATGAAGAACGCGGTCAGAATAAGCGCCACACCCAGCGCCGGCACCATCAGGCCAGACTCATCACCACCAAATAGTTGCATAGTATAGGCACCGAATGTGCGGGCTAGAAAACTTTGTGCAATCACCATTGAGAAGTACATTAACAATGCATTGAATGCGGTAGGCAATCGATCACCATAAGCCTTGTAAAGATACATGCCTATGCCACCCGCAGATGGATAAGTGTTAGAAATTTTGATATAGGAGTAAGCGCTAAAAGACACAATTACAGCGGCCGCCAGAAAAGCCAGTGGAAACAGCACGCCAGTCATTTCAGCCATCTGACCTGTCAGGGCAAAAATACCGGCACCAATCATGACTCCGGTACCCAGCATAACGGTGCCTGCCAGTGTCAGGCTCCCCTCTGCATAGCTCGTTTTACGATCTTGTTGCGTCATGTTATTCCTTAATTCTCACTTCAATGCAGTGACGACATGAAGACGGATTAAGCCGCTAAAGGTTACCGGAACTCTCACCCTGATAAACCCGATGTTATTGATGATTATCTAACATCAGCTTTCTTCTGAAACCGGCCCTCAATGGTGAACCGGAGCATCCGCATCACGCACGGTCAGTATCTGGTATTGCGGCGACGATAACTCTGGCAGACGCTGCAGGAAAGCCACCATATTCCAGATGCGTTCATCATCATGGCCCGCACCCCAGGCCGGCATACCCGACGCCTTGATACCGTGCTTGATAATCCAGAAGCGCTGCCGGGCAAGCATTTCAACAGTGTCATCGTCCTGAAAATTTTCAGGCCGGGTTAGATTAGGTGGTTCGGGATAAAGCCCCAGAGTGAAATCACTCTGGTTTACGCCCGGTTTTAAATGGCAGCCAGCACACATATCATTATAATCTGCACCACCAGCCAACAAGCGCTCAGATGAATCCAGATCGTTAGGCACCTGTATATTATTTGCTGCGCGAGCAATGGAGCGCTCACGCAAGGTTTCCAGCGCCCAATATGTCAGGTCGTTATGATGATCGTCGGCACCCATCGGATAAAAGCCTGAAAAGAGGAACCCCACACCAGTCACCACAGCTACACTCACTGCAGCGACAAGACACTTAAAACAGGACAAGATTTTAAAGAACGCCATGTTACCTCCCGAGAAATCACGGCCTGTTATTTTTAATGCTGGTGAGCGGCGTGCTTTGTTGCATCGGATTTATCGTCATGCAGATCTCCCTCGTTCTTATGCATGGTTTGCATACATTTTTTCATCATGGCCTGCATGACCGGATCATTCATGTTCATTTTTGAGTGATCCATATCCTCCATCATCGAACAGTCTGGCGCCGAGGCCTGCGCCGCTTTCATGTGTTTGTCGGGGGAATGCGCGTGCGCTGACAGAGCAAGCATTAAAGCGGGCAGAGCAACAAGATAAGAGCGTATTTGTGGTTTCATAGCGTGTTTCCTATAAGCAGTTCAAAGCAAAAATAAATCAATTACAATCTGCGCCGTACCCCGGCAACAATGGCCGAAGCACCACCTGTTGCAACTCAGTTAAGCACAGATTAACCCGCCCTCCCTGTCAGGCAGATGACCAATACATTACAAAGATGTCATCCTGGTGTAATCTTGCTGTAGGGAATGTCCCGCTAAACTGATACACACTGGATAAGCGAGGCATCTATGCGATTACTGCTGGTCGAAGACGAAATTAAAACTGGCGACTACTTGCGACAAGGTCTAACCGAAGCTGGTTTCCAGGCAACTCTGGTTAGAAATGGACTCGATGGTCACCACCTGGCAATGACCGAGTCATTCAATCTGATTGTGCTGGATGTTATGCTGCCCGACGTGGATGGCTGGCGCATAGTACAGTCACTGAGGGAAGCCAAAAACCAGACACCCGTGTTGTTTCTGACCGCACGTGACAGCGTGGATGATCGCGTCAAGGGCCTGGAGCTAGGCGCGGATGACTATCTGGTAAAGCCCTTTGCTTTTGCTGAGTTACTCGCGCGCGTGCGCACACTGTTGCGTCGAGGTGCGACCCCACCTCTAACGGATCAGCTCAGAGTGGCCAACCTCACCCTGGATTTGCCCAGGCATAAAGTTACGCGCGATGGCCGGAAAATCAGCCTCAGTCATAAGGAATTCTGCCTACTGGAACTGCTGGTGCGACGTCAGGGTGAAGTGTTGCCACGTTCACTGATCGCCTCTCAGGTGTGGGACATGAATTTTGACTCCGATACCAACGTCATCGACGTCGCCATCCGTCGCCTACGCAGCAAAATTGACGACAACTTCAAACCCAGACTAATTCATACAGTACGCGGCATGGGTTACAAGCTCGACGCGGAAGCTGACGATGAAAACCACTGAGCGTCACCCGCTTTCACTAACCGCCAGGGTCATGGTTTTTGTCGCACTGTCCATCGGTATCTGCATGGTGCTGATTGGCCATCTGGTATTGAACGCTGTTGAACGCCATTTCACCGAACAGGACGCTGACGAGCTGAACGTGATTAACCAGGCTGTGGTGAAGGCCTTGCAGAGTACGGATGACCCACTGCAGCAACCAGAAGCGCTGTCTAATGCCGTCTCAGGACACCACGGCGTTTATTTTCATGTCTTGATCAACCGTGACCAGCTTATCTTCAGTACGCCAGGCGCAGACTTCGCACAAGCCGCCGCAGGATTATCCGCGGTTCAGAAAATTCATGCCGGAAACGTAAATATCTGGCATACAGATAGAGCAACCTACCGGGGTGTCGTTACACAGTTTGTCAGCGGCGATCAGGAATACCGAATTACCACAGCCATCGACATGGGCTTTCACCTGCATTTCCTGCAGGAGTTTCGCCGCAGCCTGTGGCTTATTATGATACTCACTGGCGGTGTGACTCTGCTGGCTGCATGGCTCGGCGTGCATCAGGGACACGCACCTTTACGAGGTCTATCGGACAAACTGCGTAATATTCAGGCAGATCGTCTACATGTGCGGCTTGATCTCCGCAGCCTGCCCCTGGAGCTACAGGATATGGCCACAGCTTTTAATCAGATGATCGGCCGACTGGAAGACAGCTTCGCGCGGCTGTCACATTTTTCCGCTGACATTGCCCACGAACTGCGAACCCCACTGACCAATCTCATCACCCAGACCCAGGTTGCACTGGGTAAAGCAAGAACAGTGGACGAATACCGTGAGCTCCTCTA
>Ga0316207_10004886_pt1 | contig 11374 bp, 16 predicted proteins | sample 6weekpyrite_MG_FD_204943 | JGI IMG/M metagenome (GOLD analysis project Ga0316207, IMG submission 204943) | Microbial mat bacterial communities from mineral coupon in-situ incubated in ocean water Damariscotta River, Maine, United States -... | ecosystem: Environmental > Aquatic > Marine >...
TACCTTCTTATAAGGCTGGCCGAAAACCAAGACCAATCTTGTATCAAGATATTAAAGATTACATCATTGCTAATTATAACACTGTGGTTACTGACGGAATTGAAGCAGATGATGCTCTTGGGATAGAGCAAACTGCGACGGAGTATGCTGCCGCCCAACAAGTTCTAGGCGGACATCTCTGTCACAAGTCAGTTATCTGTACCATAGATAAAGATCTCTTAATGATCCCGGGGAGGCACTATAACTTTGTCACTGATGTCCATCAGGAAGTATCTGAAGAGCAAGGTAGTTATACTTTTGATTGTCAACTGCTTACTGGTGATAATGTTGATAATATCTGTGGCATCAAGGGGCTAGGCCCAAAGACTGCTGAGAAGTTATTATCAGGTAAGAACCCTACGGAGAGGAGAGAGATTATATGTAACGAGTACTTAAAATATTGGGGGGAAGACTTCATGGAAGTACTTGAATGTAATGAGAAACTACTTTGGATATTACGGGAGCCTCTGAGTGAGACTTAAAGTGAAGGAGATTAAACACTACCGAGCTAAACTCTTAAAGAAACAGGACGGAGTATGTCCTTTATGTGACACTGCTATTGAGTCTGGTCAAGATACATTAGACCATGATCATGGTACAGGCCATGTACGTAGAGTTTTATGCAGGAATTGTAATCAAATAGAGGGACGAGTACTAGCATGGATTAAGAAGTGTTACACAGATCCGATTAACTTCTTACATAACCTTAGTACTTACTGGTTAGATGACTATACCAGAAACCCTTTCCACCCATCACATAAGACTGATACTGAGAAAGAGATCTCTAGACTTCGGAAGAGAATGAAGAGACTCAAGACTGATAGAGGTAAACAAAAGTATCGGGATAAAATTAATAAATTAAAGGAACAAGTATGAACGAAACAGAAGAGTTAAATAAACAAATCACTGAGCTAACAGGTATCTTACATAAACAGTATGATGCTTTGAATACTCAGAGATCAGTAATAGATTATTTATTAGATAGCTTTGAGAAACTAGCTATTGAACATGATCTCGAAGAAGAAGTGGATGCTATCATGGTTAAGATAACAGGTGGTGAACCACGTGAAGAAGAAGTTAATCCACAAATAATCCTGTAGGAGTCTTATGGATAACTGTATAATTATATCTGACATACATGCACCGTATCATCATAGAGATACGTTACCATTCTTAGAAACAATTAAGTATGCGTATGATATTCAGGTAGCTAAGAACGTAGGTGATATCGTAGATAATCACTATAGTAGTTTTCATCCTATAGAGTATGGGACATTATCAGGAGAGGAGGAACATAACCGAGCTAAGAAATTCGTACAGGAACTCCATGAGTTATTTCCTGAGATGACTGTTAGTTTAGGCAACCATTGTCAAATGACAGAGCGTAAAGCTAAGCAAGCTAATATACCTTATGATCATATTAAATCATATAATGATATGTATGAGATTGATAACTGGATATGGACTGACAAAGATTACTTCAAGGTAGATAAGTATAACAGTTGCTTAATGGTACACAGTATGTCTAAGAGTACACTGACTAATGCACGTAGCCATAGTCATCATACTGTACAAGGGCATCATCATGGTACGTTTGGTATAGAGTACTTCGCTGACACTGAATTCCTCCGATGGAGTATGACAGTAGGGTGTTTAATAGATACATCTTCACCAGCGTTTAACTACAGTAAAGGCTATACTAACAACAAGCCTATCATTGGAGTTGGTGCTATTATAGATGACTCACCTATATTAATACCTATGAAGTTAACTAAGTCTGGTCGATGGGACGGGAGTGTTTGATGGACGACACTCTCATATTCCTAGAAGAAGGATGGTATTCTATAGATGATCTTGAGGAGGCTGTTAAGGACTTCAAAGATATAGAGGAGAAAGCAAAAAAGATGCTTGATAAATCTTTAAAGACAGACAATGATGAATAACATACATCAGTTTGAACCAGCTATTATTAAAAAGTATGTGAGAGAGTTTGTTGTTGCTTACCGTGCAGACGGTAAGGCAGCAGCTGGATTAGTTTTAAATAGAACGCCTGAGAAATATAAAGGCAAGATCGTTAAGAAGATACGAGAGGAGTTAGATTTATGAGCACAGGTATAGACCCGTTCTTACACGGGAAAGATAAGTTTGATAATGACTTAGTGATGGCTAAGCCAGAGGGTGGTAGGCCGTTTGCTCCGGGCGTGGCTGTCCAAACTAAACCAGAAGGCGGCAGGAAGTTTGATGCTGTTAATCACCCTAAGCACTACACGTCACATCCATCTGGAGTGGAAGTGATTCAAATAACTGAGCATATGAATTTCTGTCTTGGTAATGCAGTTAAGTATCTCTTAAGGGCAGAACTGAAAGACAATAAAGCTCAGGACTTAAACAAAGCTATATGGTATATTAGACGGGAGTTAGAAAAAGATGACTAAAGTAGATAAGATAATCAAAAGCGTAACTAAGATTCAAGCACAGCTTGAGGACGTAGTAAAGAATGAGGAACGAGAGATTGTTTACTTACAGAAAAGATTAGCAGACTCTAACGAGGAGGTAGAACGTGCCAAAAAAATCTCAGACAACTTCCAAAAGCTCCTCAGCTAATGCTACGCGCTGTACTCTTGATCGTTGCTATGTGTATAATACCTTTGGGTTGCGCCGAGGGAGTAAGCTCCAGAGGAGTGGAGAACAACAACCCCGGAAACATAGTAAAGACTAGTATACCTTGGCAAGGTAAAGTGGAGTGTGAAGATAAAAGGTTTGAGTGTTTCAGTAGTCCGTATTTTGGTGTACGGGCTATGGTTAAGAATCTTATTTCTTATAAAGAGAAACGAGGTTTAGACACTATTGAAAAGATCATTAACAGGTGGAGTCCTCCACATGAAAACGATACTACTGATTACATTAACTACATTGTATACAGGGTCGGTAGCATTACTGATGATTTTTACAGCAAGCTTCCTCACTTAGTGTTTCATATGTTACACTATGAGAATGGACATAATCCACACTCTATAACTTTTATTGAAGGAGTAGTTAATGATACCCTTAGAGATAATAACCCTGTTAGGCTCAGCGATTTTGGGTGGTGTAATGAAGTTGTTCGGGAAGAAAATGGACAACGAGAAGCAGAAGCATCAACAGATGATGGAAGCTTTAACATCACAACAAGGGGAGAGGAGGGAGATCCGGGAAGTCCAGAACAATCGCTTTACATGGACAAGGAGGTTTATCGCAGTGACGGTAGTTCTATCCGTTTTCGTATTACCCAAGCTAGCCCCGTTTATGGAACTAGGAGTGGTGTATGGATGGACGGAGTACAGTCCCGGGTTCTTGTTCTTTACCGATGGTAAGGATGAATTGCTCTGGCATCAAGTACAGGCTAGTAATATAGTTCTTACTCCACTTGATACACACGCTGCTATGAGTATTATAGGACTATACTTTGGTTCTTCTATAACAGGACATAAATAGAGAGGGGGCGTAAGCCCCCTTTTGTTTGCCTGTAAATTACTTAGTACTAGCTGACCTAGAGTTAGCCCAGTTATAAGAAGCTATAGCAGCCGACAATACTAGCGCCACTGGGTTAGTTAAGACTTCTATTATCGCGAGAACAACCGTTGCCACAATGCACGACATCGTGACAATAAACTTTCTAGAGCCATATTTAGCCACGTCAATATTTGGTGTATCCATCCTAGTATTCCTCCGAATAGTACTTCAATTACTCCACCGTCATACCTGTCGGACGGTTTGGTATCTTTTTTATTGCGTATACTCTCTCAACTGGAAGAGAGTGTTCTGATTGTGCGGCGGCAGTTACAGCTACTGCAGTATAGTTATACGTCCCATCTGGTAACTGAGATATATCATACACAAAATCACAAGTAGCACTACTACCTATCTGCTGCATGTTAGCAAAGAATCTAACTTCTACAATCTCACCGTCTTTGATCAACGAGCCATCTGTGTTAGTAAGTGGCAAAGAGCATGTGATTGTCTCCGTACGTTTCTCCACTTGATCTATTGCGTAACCTGCGCTAGACCAGCTACCAATAAATACTGCCAGTACTAAAGCTGTCAGTGTTTTCATTTTCTGCCCCTCCATTTCTTAATTATATAATCTACAATCTGTATAGATAGCCAGATAATGGATAAGAAAGCAGCTATAGGCGGAAGTAGCTCTGCCATAGAAGCTATCCATACCCCGGCTGCACCAACATCTAACGTATGACGTACTACATCCTCTTTCATATATATCCTTTGTGTGCTCATAACGTGTACGGTTTAGTGTCAGTGTCTAGCTTCATAGACTTCTTAAACTGTTTGTCAGCAAACTTTTCCTTGCCTCCAAACCCATAGTTCTCAATTAATCTACCTACAATAGGTAGCTTACCCATCATCTTAGCCTGATCTTCTCTGGTTACTTCTTCTCCAAGAGCAACTTGCGTGAACGCATATGCAAATGGATCGAATACACCTACTGGTGGTATAAACTGTCCAGCGAAATCAGATAATGGCTTCCTTCCTAGTAGCTTGCCAGCATCATAACGACTACCAAAGATACCTGTATTAGCTATAATATTATCTGTGATTATCTCATCAAGATTAGGATCACGTGATAACATAGCGTGCTTAAGCATATCAGATGTTACACCACCTGCTGTGAATAGAGCCATTAGAGCTGCACCTGATGCAAGTCCTCCTACTCTATCCCCTTTCTGTAGACTTCTAGCCATAGACTTACGTATAAGATTCATATACTTTAATTGGAAAGTACGTAACATATACGCTATACGACCATTAGGATGCTTAAGATACTTCTCTGGCATCTCTAGTAATGTTACTGGTTGTACGTCAGCTAGATCAGCAAAGACTAAAGTCTTAACATCACTACTAGGCTTAGCTCCTTTAACAGTACTATCCTTTAACTCTTGTACTAGTCTAGGGAAGTCATCACCATATGCCTCACCCCAAAGCTTACGTAACTTCTCAGGCTTATTAGCAGCCATCTTCTGATACTTACGTAACGCACCATTCATTAGAGTAGCTTTACCTATACGGTCAACATTCTGGAAAGATACTAAACGTAGTCCCGGAATATTTCCATGGGATAATGCTCTACGTAACCACTTTTTAGAAGCACCAGTACTAACCATCTCTTCAAGCATACTGTCCATTAGTCCCCAGTCTTTAGGCTTAATGCCACGACCAGTGATAGCTTTCATTACGCCTGACATAGCATTGCCAGCACCTACCTTCCAAGCAGCTAAGAATACATCACCTATCTGTGTAGCAGCAGATATAGGATTACCTAGTAACATAGCGTAACTCATATCTTTAAAGGTTTGTATAGCTTCCTTAGGCTTTCTAATACCATCAACGAATCTAAGTTCTAATAAGTTCTTAATCTCATCAATATCATCAGCACTCATACGACCAGCTGAATGTTCTTTATTAACAAAAGCTGCAATAGAATCTGTTAGATTATCTCCATGCTGACCTACAATCTCTTTACCGAATAAAGATTTCTTGTAAGCATCCTCTGTCATAGAACGTACATAAGTATGTGTAGCTAGATCAGGATGATGGAAAGCATCTACTAATTCATCAGGAACAACTTTTAGTTTACGTCCTTTAGATGCACCGGGAGTTACTTTAATTTTCTTAGAGTCATACACCCCATCAAGATATCGGCTATAGAATCCATTAAGCTCATCTGTAGTAGGAGTCCTATCCTTGAACTGCTTCTGGATAAGCTTATCAATCCTAGCCATCTCTTCTTTACTACCATGCTTACGTAAGAACTCTTCAATTTGTTTGAAGTCTTTTACTGCACGATGAGTGTAGTGTTGTACTTCCTTACCAATTAAGCCTTCACGATGAGTACTAACTAGATCCCACATATCTTTCATAGCAGCTTGGTATGCTTTATAATCCTTCATACCGTTCTCACCTAGATTAGCTTTAACTAGTCTCTCAATCTCAGCACCATCACCATTAAGCATAGCTTTCTTTAAAGCATGATGAGTTAGTTCATCTGCCTTACCTAACTTCTTAACACTGTTTAAGAACGTATCACTCATAGCCATTACATTATGAGATGTCTCTAAGATCTGACGTTCCATACCTACCATATTCTTATGAAGTGTAGGGGATATCTTACGTATACGATCAGAGATAGGTTCAATAACACGATCAATTAATGTAGCTTGGCGTTTCTTAGTGCCACCAGTAGATTGTTTAATCCAATGTGATAGTCCATCCTCAGTAACACCAGTATCCTGCAATGTCTTACGATACGCAGCTGTATGGTTATCCATCTGACTACGATTCTGCTGGAATATTTTCTCGAAACCCTCTAGCTTTTCAGCTGCTTGTCTCTGTTCTTTAGGAGTAGTTAACTTCTTAACGGCAGTAGGTATTTTCTTAGCTGCTTGATAAGTTCCTTTTATACCTCCGGGAAGCATACCAAGACCTGCACCAAGAGCTACCATAGCTGGATCTACTTTACCTTCTTTAGCATAAGAGTATGCAGCAGCATCTGTACTACCTAACGCAGCACCTTTTAAAGTCATAGCTTTAGCACTGCCTGTAAGAGGTACAACAGTAGTAGGATCAGTTAACATACCAGTAAACTTAGCTACATTATACGCAGCAGAAGTTCTATCTGGATCATACGTCTTATCAAGTATTTCTTTACCACGTTTCTGTATAGCTACTCGACGCTCCTCTGTCTCCATACCATTCCACTGGTCATCAGTAATACCTAACCAAGATGGAGTACTTTGGAATACTTCTATCTCACCTGTCTCTGGGTTCTCACCACCTAAACGACCAGTAGCCCATGCAGGTAACATAGTTTCTAGAGTAGTACCAACACTGCCAGCGAAGGTACTAGTAATACCATCCCACATACCTGCCTCAATATTAGCAGGGATATACGGGTTCTTAGAGACATTCTGTGGAGCTATATCAGTACTTACAGCTATCTCTCCTGAATCGGCTGGACGTGCAGACTCACGTAAAGACTTTATACGCTTAGCAATAGCAGTAGCAGCCCTAGTGTCTTTCGCAGCGTGAGCACGCTTGAGAGCCGTCATAAGGTCTGACTCAGAATACGTACGTGGTTTCTTCTCTGACTTAGGAATAGGGACAGGCTCTTGTTTCTCACCTGCTTCCTTATTCATAACATCTTTACCCTCATCTTGAGTAGGGTCTAGGTCAGCACGAGAACGAGCTATAGCTTCTTCTCTAGTATATGTAGATGTTTCGTATGCCATATATTATTCCGCTGGTTTTGGTGCGTACATAGATACTAAATCTTCTTCTTGATCTTCTTCAGAAGGAACTGCTGTTTCAGTTCCTCTTCCGGCTTCCTTAGCGTTAGCATCTAATATATTCTTAATAACACGTTGCTCGACTTCTTGTTTAGTTGGTTTCTCTGCATTAACAAACGGTACGTAGTCCCAATTACCTAAAGTTTCTTTACGTTCCTCTATAATCTGCTGGTATGCAACAGCTATCTGATCGTTCATCTCAGACTGTGTAAGCTTGAACTTGCCATGTGCTTGGTCAGTTAAAGATCTAGATAGATCTCCTAATGCTTGTGCCTCAGCACCTTCAATAGTAATACCCGCGGAGGTAGTTAACAGACTAGCTATATTAGCAGCCGACTGTTTAGAACTCTCTATACGTGGGCCTTTGTCAGCAGGAACTTTCTTATCTTTTATTTTGTTAATACGATCCTGTACTTCTTTAGCAGTCGTTAGATCATTATCTTTGAGTGCTTGACGTCTGGCTACCTGTAGCTTCATAAGCTCAGGGAAGTTCTTAAAGTTCTCTGGAATATCACTCGTAGATCCTACTAGCTCTGCAAAGTCATATGCCTGCTTAGCTGAGTTAGTGAACCCACCTACCTCTTGTGCTCTTCCATACTTCATCCATGCGTCAGCGTCAGCATCCGTTCCGGGAACATCCATACCTAAAGCTTTATCACGTAGTACATCCATACCTACCTGAGCCTTCATGTCATAATCCATCTTCTGCATTTGCATCTGACGTAGTTGTTTCTGTTGATCAGCTTGTTCTTGCTCTCGCTTTAACTGCAAGCCTTGCAGCGTACCTCTAGCCAGCCCACCTAACATACCTCCTGAAGACATGTTCTGTAAAGTGACTTGATCAATAGGTTTAATAAATCCTGCCATATTATTCTCCTGCTAATACAATACTGTAGTTAACCGCATCAAAACCATGTACAGTTGTAACAGCCTCTGGCATGATCTCACGTACCTCAGTACTTAGTACCCCAGTAGTTCTCTTATCTGACCATAGATAACTATACTCATATAGTCCTAGTCCAGATTTTAAAGTACCGATCTGCTTAATACCAGTCTTTAGTCTTGGGTCAGAGAATAAGCCGATACCTGCTGCTAAGATACTGCCTGCAGCACTTGAGCTTCCAGCACTGCGAGCTGCACTTGCTGCCTGTTCATTAGCCTGTATCTGAGCATAGTTAGCTCCTAGATCTTGCAATGACTGCTGCATAGTCTGTCCGTAACCACCAGTAATGCCTAGTTGAGTACCTAAACCTGTCTGTGCAACCTGTGTTGGATCAAACATCTGCTGTCCGTACTGAGAAGCAGCAGCTGAACCTAGCTGTCCTAGTTGACCAAGACCTGTTAGTTGTAGCTGACGTTCCTTTGCTGCTCTAGAGAACATGTTACCGTACTCTTGTGAAGCTAGATCACTTGCGTAACGAGTACCACCTCTAAGTGCTGCGCCAGATTGTCGCATACCACTTGAACCCATCATGCTTTGTAAGCCACTAAGTCCTTCATCTCTACGGAACTGATATGATGGGTCTGAGTACAAGTCTGGATTTAAAGGAGTGCCAGATAACTCTAGCATTCTTTGTCCAGCTGTCTCTCCACGAGCCATCTGCCCACCGAAGACCTCGTCTAGTCTCTGATCATACTGAGCACCTGCTTCTGACCAACCAGTTAAACCTTCTTGTAACTGTTGATTTAATTGGTCTTGGGTAAAGCCTGCTAGTCCTGCCTGCTCTCCGTAGACATCTACAGATAAGTTCTCAGGAGTATCAGTACGAATAGTGCCTAGCCCATACTCATTCGGGCCTCCAGATAATTCGTTTATAATTCTACTACCAAGTCCAGTGCGCCCAAAGCCAGACTGGCCTAGCTGATTCAGAGTCTGTGAACGCTGATACCTAGATTGTGGTAGATTACTGTTAGAGGGGGTTACTGGCGCTGTACCACTAGTCCACTCTCCGTTTTCCTCATCCCAATATGCCATATTATAATCCTAATTAATGCCTTGTTAATCCGCTGCTCTAAAAGAAACACCATCTATAGTGGCCCATGTAGTCCAACTCTGTATAGCCACATCTCCGTTATATCTAACAGTCACTTGGCAAGAAGGTGTTGATCCGCCACCAGCTGTTCCACCTCGAAATTGTAAATACTCGCCTAATCCTGCATGCACATCAGCAGGTAGATAACCTTCTGGCAGAGTAAACACAACTGATGACGTGCCGGTGTCAACCATACCTGCTAAGTGAACCCTCCCAAAAGGGTCTTTATAAAATCTAGCTCCTCGAGCACTAGGATTTAGATTATCCCAATTATTTTTAAAAGTAGGCTCTCCAGTATCCCCTACATAATGAAAGTCCTCTACAGTAAGTAGAGTAGCAAGCTCCTCTCTCCATAAAGCTGCATCAGAGAAGTCTGTAAAATCAGCTAGTGTTCTTATCTTTTTCTCTGCCATTATCTGTTACTCTCTGAATCTGCTTGGATATCTAAGTAAGCTCCTATAAGTACAGCTTTAACTGGATCTGCAAGTTTTAGTTCATATACTCTGTCACGACTACGACCTAGCATTCTCCAGATAACTCTAGTCTTGTACTTACCTTTAGCACCTATACTTCGTAGTTTATTATTAGACCACAACCCACCGTCATCTCTAAAGCGCATGATAATCTGAGGATCAGTAGTAGTAAAGTCACCCGTACCTTCCTCCATATCTACCCATAAAGAGTAATGACGTATAGCTTTGTCATCTCCATGTATAGACTTTGATCTACGTATACGAGTAATAGTATCTCCATCCTCTGTATACTCATCCCAATCTAATTCAAACACTCGTCCTGAACTAGGATCGCCTACCATATGTTTATTAAATATAAACACATGATGTGTACTTCTATGATATCCTGTCTCTAGGCTCTGCCATGTGTGCCACGTACCTGTGGTCATATCATAAACTAGGGTAGTCTCCTCGGTTGGGAAACTTAACACATAAAAGTTATGTCCGTTATATTGATATACATATCCATAAGCATCATCAATAGTAGTCATAGCATTAATCTGAGTAGTTATAGCAGTAGTACTAATAACTTTAGGAAGTAATCCATTAGTCATTACTACCTGCCCTTTACCCTCAGTATTTTGAGATAAGTAAAAGATACTACCCCCCATCTCTGCCGGACTCTCTGAAGCAGGAGTACCCCACTCTGAATAACCAGACTGTACAGGGGCAAAGGTAAAATCAGCGTTACCATTATTGTACCAAGCTTCTACCGATTTCTCACCAACTAGCCATAGCACTCGGTTAGATACTACTATACTTTTAAGAGCATCAGAGTTACGTTCTGCTGTAGCAAAGTCTAGTGTATCCCAGTCAGTGCCATCATAAGCAGCTGAGATATGGAACCGACCAGTTATAGAGGGATCATCACAGATAAAATAACCATCCATATATACTACAGTAGTAGGATTAAACAGTGTGGTAGAAGCATCATTAAACTGAGTAATAGTTGTAAAACTAGTAGCACCACTATCAAAGATATAGAAGTCAGTGCCATCAGCTATAGCTAACTGCTCACCATTGTCCGGGCCGTTATGTGCCATAGACACTCTGCCAGTTGTAGTATTTAAAGTACCACGACTAGTAGTAGTGCCTGCACTGTCTATCTCCCATAGAGTGTCATAAGACACTACATACAGTAAGCTGTTATACTCAATCATACCGCGTATCGGGCCTTGAGGAGTAGCAGCAAAACTAGTAAGTCCGGGTGTAGGATACAGGCATATGTTGTTCTTACCTTCCTGCTCAGTATGAACATACCAGTTCTGTGTTAGCTGATCCATCACAGCAACGCTCTCACTAGTACCTGTCTGCCCAAGTAAGTTAATCTTCATGGGGACTCCACAGCATTTAATTTGCCTGTTTGGTTTACTTTTATCATTTAGTTATAAATTACGTTAAAGCTTCCGCCAGTGAAATTACCAGTACCAGTTTTTAATCTAATCTGCGT